>Ga0157370_10000927_pt1 | contig 37224 bp, 28 predicted proteins | sample C35metaG_FD_113463 | JGI IMG/M metagenome (GOLD analysis project Ga0157370, IMG submission 113463) | Corn rhizosphere microbial communities from Kellogg Biological Station, Michigan, USA - C3-5 metaG | ecosystem: Host-associated > Plants > Roots > Rhizosphere > Soil | place: USA: Michigan... | reverse complement strand
GTCGTCATCGTCGTCGGAATCGTCCGGAAGCTCCGGCGGGGTGGAATCCTCACTTTGAGCCTTTCTCTGGGCGGTATCCAGCGCGATTTCGTTCTGATTGCGCAAGGTGATCAATTCGATACGTCCCCGTGCGGATTGAAGAATGGATTCACAGCGGTTCAGAAGAGCGGATCCCCTTTCATAATGGGTCACAAGATCCTCCAGTGGGAGCTGCTCATGCTCCATCGCTTCCACGATTTCCTCCAGAGACCCGAGGGCCTCCTCAAAGGTTTCCGGTAAAGAGGAGTCCTCCTGATTGTTTTTTTTGCGCGCAGGCATGTAGGATTAATTATCGGAAGGATTGGCTGGGCTGGAAGCGGTGTCGCGGTAAAAAACCATATCCAGTGAGACAAGCGGAATACGAAAACCATACCGCTTGTAGATGGCCTGCATCTTGGGATCCTTATCAAAAATGGTAAAGCCTGGAGGATACGTGGCCAATGCCACCCGCCCATCGAAAACCAGTGAGGTGAAATCCTGATAGCGGGCAGCCACTTCCCTCATGGGGGCGGAACCATGGGAGGCAGGGGAAATCAGGATCCCGGCAACAGGTGTCTGCTGATCCGCCGCAGTGGTTTCCAGTTTTTGAAAGCCTTCACGAGTAAGGGGGAGCCAAATACTCGTCCTATCCGCATACCATGCAGTGGACCATGGCTGGTCTGAAAAGATCACTTGATCATTCTTCACGTACCTCTTGAGACCAGTTTCTGCATTATTCAATGCACTGGGCGCATAGGGCGGCCACTGCGGGATATGAAAGTTCAGTCCCACTGTGATCTGATTCGGCAGGGCGAGAAGCAAGGGAGTGGCACAGACCAGAACAATGATGATATGGTGGACATTTCGCAGCAGCGGAACACTGGTCACCACCTCCAGACGGCTCCATAGAATGGAGATAAAGGCCAATCCATAAGCTGCCATGATAGGAGCAAAGAGCAGATGGATTTGGTTGGGATCCAGTTCATCCTTTGAAATCCCGAAAAAAGCCAGGCCGAACGCCGCACACACCCACATCAGCAAGATTGCCCAGCGAAAGCTGGCGATGGAAAGCTTCCGGAACGGATGGAGCAGGGAGAGGAAAAAGACGGGGGCGATAACGATGCCCGCCAGCAGCGGGATGATCTCCGTGATCTGCATCATGGTGGTGCGGACCACCTTGAGAATCATGCCATCCAGATTCAGAGGATTGGCACCCAAGTCATGAGTGCGCATCACCACGTTTTCCGAACTGTTCGCCAAGCCATTGTAAAGGGTGAGCATGGCCGTTCCGAATGGATTTCCGCTGATGGAATGATTTCGGAACATCACTGCGATTCCTGTCAGTAAAAGCATCCCCAACACGGTGATGCCCACTACGCCACGGGGGCGGAAGCTGATGCTGGCAAAAATGATGTATCCAAGAGCGATCCACACCGTCAGCCAATGGGTAAGAGCCAACAGAGTAAAGAAAATGCCAGCAATGATGGCTGGGATCATGGCCAGGCGCCCCTCCGTGTTTTCTTCCACGGCACGGTAAACGAAATAGATGCCGCAGGAAAAGAGCATGAGCATCAGCATCTGTGGCAAGCCACTCAAGGAGTACGTCCAGAATGTCTGGCTAAAAAGCATGAGCAGCGCACAAACCCCTGCAATTTTCGCATCAAAAATACGTGAGATCAGCAAGTAGTTTACACCGATGGCGACGATGAAAAACAAAGTGGAAACCGTAACGATGACCCGATCCAACGGGAAAACCATCTCATTTTCCCTCATCTGGAAAGCTCCGGCGTCATCCGCCCCCACCAATTTGAATACCAGGGCATTGATCAACGGATTAAGTGGGGATTGATAGGTATCCTGGAAGCCCTTCAGCGAAACCGCAGATTTGCTGGCCTGAGTCGCCTGATAGTAGGCCACCGGACGGATGAATTTGGTGGTAAAGCCATTACCGCGTGCAATTTCTCTGGAAATCTGCGCCTGATCCATCGCTTGGGGTGCATTCAATCCACGAAAAAGGATGAACAGGTTTCCAAGTGTGAGACTGAAAAGGAGAACAAAGAACAGAACGCGGCGGATCAGGGTGCCGGTATCTGGAAGACTGGAGGAATTACTCATCGTGAGGAGGAAGATAGAAGATGAATCAGCAGTTTTCAGAGACCGAGTTCCTTGAGCTTTCGCTGAAGGGTACGGCGGCTGAGGCCGAGCAACTCCGCTGCATGCGTCCGATTTCCTTCGGCGGTGGCAAGTGCGGCCCGGATGGTATTTGCTTCAAGCGCATGCAAGTTGAAATCGGCAGGTCCAGCAAGGGAGTTTTTGGTTACAAGAACGGAAGAAGGCTGCGTGAATGACTGGTTATACAGGAATTGTGGCAGGTGCCGGACATCGATGACTGGATCATTGCTCATGACCACACCGTGTTCGATGGCTGTCCGCAACTCCCGCACATTTCCAGGCCATGAGTAGCTGATGAGCAAATGCAGCGCTTCATCCGTGAGCGGTTTGTTCGGCCGATCATTTTCCTTGGCGAATTCCTGTAGAAAACTGTTCGCCAGCAGCACAATATCTTCCTTTCTCGTGCGGAGCGGTGGCATCTCGATCTTCACCACATTCAGGCGGAAATACAGATCCTCACGAAAGGTCCCCTTCTCCACCATTTCCCTGAGATTCTTGTTCGTCGCTGCGATGACGCGGACATCCACCTTGATTGGAGAATTGGACCCCACGCGTTCGATACTGCGCTCGGAAAGCACACGCAGCAGCTTTACTTGGGTAGCTGAATCGATTTCTCCGATTTCATCCAGAAAAATACTCCCGCCATCCGCTTGCTCGAACCGCCCGATCCGGCGTTGAGCAGCCCCCGTGAAGGCCCCTTTCTCATGACCGAAAAGCTCACTCTCCAGTAACTGGGCGGAAAGTGCGGCACAGTGGACGATGACCAGCTTCGCCGCAGGGCGGCCGGAAAGATGGTGGAGGGTATGCGCCACCACCTCCTTACCCGTTCCGGATTCTCCCTCTATCAGAACGGTCGCCCGTGTGGGGGCCACCTGCTGGATCATTTCACTTACATGATTGATGGCCGGGGATTTACCGATAAGACGATCCAGCTTGCTGTTTTTCCGAACCTGCTGGGTGAGCTGTTGGTTTTCCACCTCCAGAGTGCGGTTTCGCAACGCCCGCTTCAGCAGCATCTCGACCTCATCCAGGTTCAGCGGCTTGGTTACAAAATGCCAAGCCCCCCGGCGCATGGCTTCCACAGCGGTATCCACCGAACCGTAGGCCGTCATCATGATGGCCACCGGAGGCTCAGGCATGGCTAGGGCTGCCTCCAGCAGATCCATCCCGGAATCCGCGCCCATTCGCAGATCGGTGAGCAAGAGTTGGATAGATTCGGATTTTAAAATCGCCAGCGCCTCGGAATTTCCAGCTGCTGTATAAACATCGAACTCCTCCTCCAAAGCACTGCGGAGGCCATCACGCGTGGCGCGCTCGTCATCGACAATGAGTAGAGTGGGGGACATGGGAAAATTCAGAGATCGATCACAGGATCGGGTGAACCCAGCAAGCGAACGGCGCGCTCGCTCCGGGGCAGATGGATCAGCACGCGGGTGCCTTCATTCGCATCACTATCAATTTCGATGGAGCCACCGTGTTCCCGAATGATACGGCGGACGATGAGCAACCCCAAACCCGTGCCACCGGATTTGGTCGTCTTGTAAGGCTCGAAAAGGGCTCCCATATGTTCCGGAGAGATCCCCGCACCATTGTCCTGGATGGTAATCACGTATTCGTAATCGGTTATTCTGGTGCGGATGATGATGTGGCCCATCTCCCCCGGCACGGCCTGATAGGCATTACGGATCAGATTATAGAAAACCTGTTGGAACTGCCCCGGATCTATCTGGGCAGCCGGCAGATTGGCGGCCAAATCCAACTCCACGAAAATTTTCCGAGACGTCAGTTCCGGCTCCAGCAGACGCAGCGTGTCCTGTAGCAGCAGATGAAGATCCTGCCTTTCCCGGCGCGGGGTGGTAGGACGCACCGCGTGCAGGAACTGCTTGAGAATCGTGTCCAGGCGCTGGATTTCCTGGCGGGCGGTATCCAGATTTTCCTCCAAAGGCTTGCGATCCCCTGTCGGCAACTTGCGCAATTTACGACCTAACAGTTGCAGATGAATGTCGAGTGAATTGAGCGGATTCCCAATCTCATGAGCCACTCCAGCGGCCAACAGCGTGAGTGCGTTCATTCGCTCGGATTCGAGTGTTTTTTCCGCTTCCTCCCGCGTGCTGGTCAGGTCCCGCACCAGCATCACGTAGCCTTGCAGCAGGTCATCACCATCAATGGGGGCGAGGTAGAAGTTGAGGTAACGATTCTCCGGGTAGAAAATTTCCAGATCACGATTGATGATGCGGCCCGGTCTCCCAAGCGAAGCCCAATCCAGCCCCCGAATTTGATTGCCCAGTGTTTCACCGATCGAGCGCTCGGCATCCAGCCCGAAGAACTGGCAGGCGGCGGGGTTCACAAAATCGATGACCCCATCTGGATCCAACAGGATGACTCCTTCTCTCAGGGCCAGGAATACCTTCTTCAAAAAGTCTCTTTCCCGGTTCAGTCGTGAGACAAGTTGCTGCACATCGGCTGGCTCCAGAAAGTCCAGACGGGCGACAAGTTTCTCAAGAAAGCCAGGTTTCACAAAAGAAGTTTGCTGATTTTTGATTTTCGCTATTCAGCAGAAGGTAAATGAATGAACTGCTACTGATTCTTTCTACGTTTCCCGATCTCGCAAAAGCGCGTCAGATTGGCACACTGCTGGTGGAAACGCAACTCGCGGCGTGCGTTAATCTACTTCCGGGAGCAGAGTCACTTTATCGCTGGGAGGACCAGGTTGAAACGGCCTCCGAAGTGATGGCTGTTTTCAAGACCAGCCAGGAAGTGTTTCCGGCCTTTAAAGCGAAGCTCCAGGAATTACATCCTTATGAAGTTCCGGAAATCGTAGCCCTCCGCCCGGAAGACGTGGCTGCCAGCTATGCAGCCTGGCTGCTCAATAACGTGGCAGTTCCGGGTCGATGATGCGGGACCACAGGTCCGTGCCACCTGCCATGGAAAAGACTTTTTCCACACCTTGGGCGCGGAGGAAAGAGGCTGCGTGCCGGGAGCGGACGCCGTGATGACAATAGATGACGATACCTCGCGCGGCGTCATTTTTGAGAGCAGTTATCCTTTGAGGGAAACTGCCCAGAGGAAACCATTCATTTCCCGGTAATTGGCAGATCGCCAGCTCCTCCTCTTCCCGGCAATCGACCAATCGCGGCCGTTCCTCCTTAGGAAGCGCGATCCATCCCTGCACAGATGCCGGAGTCACCTCCAGCGTCTCTGCAGGATCGGGAAGGAGCACGGGAAATCCGCTCATTCCACCACGACAGGTGTACCGAGTTCAACGTTCTCAAAGAACTTCGTGGACATGTGGTGAGGCATGCGGATGCAGCCATGGGAGGCCGCATAGCCTGGAAGGTAGCCGGTGTGCATGCCGATGCCCCCCGCAAAGCGCATGAAATTAGGCATTGGAGCGGCATAGAAAATCGCCCCCGGAGGCGTTTTGTCCACACGGATGTCCACATTATCGTTGATCGTCTGCCCTGTCGCTTTGTCCTTGAAGACTCCGTAAGCGGAGGATTTGTGATCCTTATCCTTCTGCGTGATCTTGTAAGTACCGGGAGGAGTGGCGTGGTCCTCGTTTCCGCTGGAAATCTTGGAAATTCCTACAAGCTGACCGCCCTTGTAAAAATAGGCTTTTTGTTGTGCGCGGTTGATCTTGATCATGGGAGCTCCCGTCACGCCGTCACCATCCCAATAGGAGATATCATCAGGAATGGCGGGAGGTGAATGGTAGGGCCCACCCGATGCCTGTTGATGAATCGGTCCTCCAAGACCGCGCAGATAATCGGACTGCGCGTCACCGGATGGACCACAGGAGGAAAGGGCCAACGCGATCAAGCCCGTGGCGGTCAGGAGGGTGGCAGACAGATTGGAAGCCTTCATTTTCGGACGGAAAGTGTACTTTAAGCACCTCCGGGTCAAGGCATCAGAGCTCTTTCATGTAGTTACAATTCATGTATCAACATGTATCACTCCGCTACAGGACTTCTACGCTTGATCGATTTGCCCCTATCGGGACAACGTGGCGCTGACAATGAAGGAACAAATGGAGGAATTGGAACGCTGGGGATCGGATGTGATCTTCGGACGCGCCAAGGGCTTTCGCGCCACTCTCATGCGTCTTGCCATGCACGGATTGTCATGGCTGTTCCGGTTGGTGGTTTTCATTCGACTGTGGCGTTTTCGCAGCGGCTGGAAACGTCAGACCCACCTTGGCGTTCTCACGGTTGCCATTGGGAATCTTACCGTAGGCGGGACTGGAAAAACTCCGGTGGTGGAGCTTTTGGCCAAATCCTTGCAAAATCGGGGCCGAAGCGTGGCCATTCTTTCCCGCGGCTATAAAAGCAAGAAGCTGGATCAGCCCCAGAAGTGGAAAACGGCAGCGGGAAACTCCATTCCCGGGGAGAAAATGCCGAAGGTGGTTTCTACGGGAAACGCGCTTTTGCTGGATTCGCGCTACGCGGGTGATGAGCCCTTCATGCTGGCGAGAAATCTGGATGGAGTTTCCGTGGTGGTGGATAAAAACCGGGTGAAGGGTGCCAGGTTTGCAATCTCACAACTCGGTTGTGACACTCTGCTGCTGGACGACGGCATGCAGTATCTCAAACTGGCCCATGCCATTGATATTGTCCTGATCGATTCCGGCTCCCCCTTCGGCACGGAATATCTTCTGCCGCGTGGAACCCTCCGCGAGCCGGCTAAAAATCTCCGCCGGGCCAGCTACATCCTCATCACCAAGTGTGATGGTTCATCCCAGGAAGCACTGATCAAACGTATCCGCCGCTATAACCGCACTGCGGAAATCATGGAATGCACCCACGGCCCGATCTATCTGGAGAATGTGTTCACCCGTGAGCGCAAGCCTTTGGAGGAACTGAAAAATAAATGGGTGGGAGCCATCAGCGCGATTGCGGTGCCGGAGGCTTTCGAGGGATCTCTCACGAGATTAGGCGCACGCGTGGAAATCCGGCGCCGTTTTTCGGATCACCACCGCTTTTCGAAAAAGGATGTGGAAAAATTCATGCAACGCTGTGTGGAGCGGGACATGGATATGATTCTGACCACAGAAAAAGACGCCGTTAGATTCCCCCGCCCCAGTTCCATTGATGTGCCGGTTTATTTTCTCCGGATCGAGGTGAAGATTCTGAAAGGACAGGAAGTCTGGGATGCCATGATCGAGCGGATCTGCACCCCCCAGCCTGCTTTTGAGAGCGTACTCAGATATCGGCACTCCTATCGATTGTAGAACCTAGCCAAGCGTGGATTTTTATCGTGTGGATTCTGAAGGAAGCGAAGAGTGTAAGAATGCGTGAAGAAGCCCCGTTCTCGGTAGGGAACCCACGTCATCCAGCCACTTGAGCCTCCATGAAACCCAAAAAAATCCGCATTCATTTCCCGGCCCGCTCCGTCTTCATCGCCTCAGCCCTATTGTTCTGCCAGAGCCTTTCTGCGGGGGAAGCTCCAGCATTCCGGGATTCTTCAAAACCCGTGGAGGTCCGGATAACGGATCTCATCTCACGCCTCACCATCGAGCAAAAAGCGGCGTTGCTGAATCATAAAGGCACGACCGTTACCGTCGATGGTTACGCCATCCGGGCAGACCAATGGAACCAATGTCTCAACGGAGTGCAATGGAATCGTCCCACAACGCTCTTTCCCGCATGCGTAGCTCTATCCGCCACATGGAATCCGGATTTTGTAAAAAATGATGTTGCCCGCGTGTTATCGGATGAAGCCCGCGCCATCTATAATGGCTGGCACCTTGATCCCAAAGCTCCCGGCGAGCACAAGGGGCTCATTTACCGTGCCCCGGTGATCAATATCGAGCGGAATCCATATTGGGGCCGGAATCATGAGGCGTGGGGAGAGGATCCCTTCCTTACGGGGCGCATGGCAGTGGCATATGTAAAAGGCCTGCAAGGAGAAGACATCAACCACCTGAAGCTGGCTGCCACGCTGAAACACTATGCAGTCAACAATGTGGAAGTGGATCGCATGAAACTGGATGCGAAGGTTTCCCAGCGCATGCTCCGGGAATATTGGTTACCTCATTTCCGTGACGCAGTGGTGGAGGGAAAGGCCCAATCCCTCATGGCCAGTTACAATGCGATCAATGGCACTCCCAATAACATCAACCATTGGCTGCTAACTGATCTTCTCAAGGACGAGTGGAAGCACGACGGTTTTTGTTGTTTCTGATCTGGGTGGTGTAAAAACCATGGTGGAAGGCCATGAAGCAGGAAAAATGACGTATGTCGATGCGGTGGCCAAATCCCTGATGGCAGGCTGTGATTTCTCCGATAAGGAATTCGAACAAACCATCCCTGCAGCCGTCCGCGAAGGGAAACTGACAGAAGCGCGTCTCAACGATGCACTCACTCGCGTTCTCCGGGTCCGCTTCCGCCTGGGGGAATTCGATGCGTTTGAATCTGGACCGTATTCGAAAATCCCCCTCTCTGTGATCGACAGCGCTACCCACCGCGCGACTGCCCTAGATGCAGCCCGCCAATCCATCGTTTTGCTTCAAAATCGGGAGCGCCTCCTCCCTCTGGATCGCACGAAGTTGAAACGCATTGCTGTGCTCGGACCACTGGCAGATCAGGCCGTGCGCAACAACTACAATGGCAAACCTCCTGTGATGATTACAGGCCTGCAAGGCATTAAGGATCGTGCAGCTCCTGATACGGAAATCCTTTATTCCCTAGGCGGTGTTGTGGGCGGAGGGACCAAGACATGGGCTCCTGTCCCGGACGAATCCAAAGGCGATGCCCAGGCAGCACAAGCAGAAGCGGTGAAACTGGCCGCTGCTGCAGATGTTGCCATCGTTTTCGTCGGCACCAATGCCGCCATTGAGCAAGAAGGCCGGGATCGCAAAACACTGGGTCTCACCGGTAGCCAAGAGCAACTGGTAACAGCGGTTCTGGCAGCAAACCCCCGCACCATCGTCGTCCAAATGAGTGCTGGCCCTCTTACTGTGCCATCGCTCAAGAAAAGCGTTCCAGCCATGCTGCAAGCATGGTGGCCCGGTGAAGAAGGAGGCCATGCCATTGCAGATGTTCTGTTTGGCGACTATAACCCGGCGGGTCGCCTCCCCCACACCGTGTATGCCTCGGAATCTCAGGTTCCCCCATTGAACGAATACGATATCACCAAAGGATTCACCTACATGTATGTGAAAGGAGCACCGCTCTACGCCTTCGGCCATGGTCTCAGCTACACCAGCTTTACTTATTCAAACGAGAAGATCTCTACTCCCCAGATTTCCGCTACTGGGGAAATCACCGTCAGTGTGGACGTGAAAAACTCGGGAGATCGACCAGGCGATGAAGTGGTGCAACTTTATACCAAGGCCCTCGATTCAAAAGTGATTCGCCCAGAAAAGGAACTCAGGGGATTCCAGCGCGTTACGCTGAAGCCGGGGGAAACTCAAACGGTCAACTTCACCGTACCGACAGAAAAATTAGCATACTATGATGAAGATCAGAAGGACTTCGTCGTTGCTCCCGGCAGGTATGAATGCTTGGTGGGTGCCTCATCCGATGACATTCGGGTTCGTGCCAGCCTTACCGTGAAGTCTGCGCTTAAAGCACAACCCTAACACATCGGAGATTGCGGACAAAAACAGGAGGCAAAACCAAGAATGAAATCGGATTTTCATTCTTGGTCTTTGCCCCTGTCTTTCTTAATACCAGCGGTATCCGCTTACTTTCAATTTTGATCATTGCTGGCTACTTCCCGATGATTGCGGATTACCAATTGGTTGGAAATCGTTAAGATACCTGGCACACCACGGGCAGTTGATTCAGCAGCATCTTTCTCGTTCATATCATTTACCGTTCCGGACAGTGTTAGAACACCTTCCTTAAGGGTTGCACGGATCTGAGTTTCGTCCACGCGGGGGTCGATTGCATAGGCATCCTTCAACGTGGCGAGAGTTTGCTCGGGCGTGGCATGCTTGTCCGTCAGGCCCTGCATCGCGAGATCCGAGTTCACGTCCACGTTGGTCGCATTGACCTCAATGACGCCCGTCACATAGCTGCGACGCACCAGACGATCCGCCTCGGCCTTGTTTCCAGTACTGCCACTCAAAGATACTACTCCATCCTTCACGACCACGCCAAAGTCCAATCCAGTATATAGTGGATCGTCATGAATCATGTATTTTATCTGGGCCGCGATTTGGGCGTCGGTGCGGATGCCTTCATAAGTCACTTGAAGACGATTATCGATAGCCCGAACGGCAGGAACCCGTGAAACCAGTTCACGGGCAAGTTCCTGCTCGTCCCACGTGCCAACAGTCCCTGTAAGAACGATCCGTCCGTTGTTTTCATTAATCTTAATATGGGATGCATCCACCAGTTCCTGTTTCGTGAGGGCAGCCTCTGCGGATTCCTTCAAGCTCAGGGACGGATCAGTAGGTGGAGCAATCCGAACATCATTCACTACAGCGCGAATACCCATGGTCGCAAGGGCGCGGGCAGCGGCTCTTTCGGTTTGGTCCAAGGTGAGGGTGGTGCCCTCGATCAAAGCAATGCCATTATGAAGTGAAATGCGTAGATCAGAGCCTTTCATGGCTCCATCAGCCTTGATGTCCATGTTGATGAAATCAGCCGTTTCTTCAGGAGTGGAAGGAGCTGCTTCCAAGGAAGCAAAAAGCTGACCTGAAATGCCAGCTGCCGTCAGCACAAGCGCCACGACGAGAGGGCGTGAGGGATGGGAGAAGCTCATTTTCATAGTCTTTGGAAATAGAATTTAAATGGCCGCAGCCATTATTTCTCTTCGCAAAGCCTGTGCCAAAGGGGAACGATCCATCCATTTTTACTCTACCTAAGTGAGTTACGTAAGCACAAAAAAGCCCTACCTTTTTTCAAAGGCAGGGCTGCAAGGCGCGACGCATGGATCACCATGCAGCTTGCATGAAAGTTACTTCAGAACCTCACCCGCATGGCAAGGGAACCGAAATTGGAGTCAGAAACCTGTTCCCGGTATTCCTGGGTTCTCCACGTATGGACATAACTGAACTCCACAGATTTGTAGCGGACCCCGATACCTGTGAAAACTTCTCCGACGAAAGGCTCACGGGTATTTCCCGTTTCGAAACTATGAAACATCGGACCATCCAAGGTAGCATCGAATGCGACAGCATGGGCCATCGTGCCAAATAGAGAATAGATCGACCACTTGCTGGTATAATCCTCATCCTGACCAAAATAGCGATGAGAGTAGGCCGTATCAGAAAGCCGGGGATCGGAAAAATCAGAAGGAAGATTGTAACCCACGCGGAAAAATCCGCCTAGCTGAGCTTCTGTCCGAAATGTTCCCAACCGCAGCCCCCATTGGGTTAGGCCATCCATAGTAATGGCGCCTTCACCCCGTGTAAGGAAATCAGAGCGACGCTTTTGCACAAAACTCAGATCCCCGGTAATTTCATTCGGGATTTGATTGTCCCATCCGTTGAAAGTGGGAGAACCCTTCAAATCATGAATGAAATCCTGAGTATGCTCCGCATAGGAATTCGGGCCGGTGGTTCCTATCGTTAGCTCAATGGAATTGATGACAGAATCATCCTTCACATGCAGGGACATGCCCAATCCGAGCCAGCCGGCATAACGACGCTGATCCTCCGGCTGATAGAACGGCTCATAGTCTTGAGGTGTGTACATCAACTGGGTCAGCGAAAAACCATAGTTGTAGCGGACTTTACTAGGGTCATCGAAGCCAGTGATCTTCTGCATGAAGTCGAAACTCTCACTATCACCGGACAAGATGCGCAGACCTCTCTGGATGAGTCCCAGCTCGCTTTCCTTGCGATCATCGGAAATCCAGGAAACTCGGAAGCCATTTGTGTAGTCCTTGTCCTGCCCCCCGAACACATCATTATCGAGATAGAAGGTCAAATAGCCGGATTCCTTATTAAAGTTAGATGCGGCCGGGGTAAGAATGCCTTCTGCAGAGGAGAGAGCTGCGAGGCCAATCCAAGGAAGAAAGACACAAAAAGGCAGGCGGAGTTTCATAGCAGGGTAATAACAAAAATTAAGGGGTCGGACAATCAGTGTGATTTTCCGTCCCCAAACACGAAGCAGATCATTCTGTGAAATCGAATTCAAGTCAATGCCAGCCCACAAAGGTGCCTTGAAGAAGCGCCTGTAGGTACTCAAGGAGTTTTCCTTTCATTGGTTATACGGCTGATGACGGATACAAACATAAGCAACAGAAACACAAAAAACAAAACCTGTGCGATACCGGCCGCCGCCCCTGCCAAGCTCGTGAAACCGAGCAGACCGGCGATGATCGCCAGAACTAGGAATGTAAGGGTCCAGTGCAACATAATTCAAGTGGGTTGGTTTTCCTGATCTTGCAGATGGATGGCCAATACAAGAGCTCTTAACTGAGCATTGATTACCAATGCCTTACTGCTATTCTCTTCGATCAAACGATGGGTTCATCCGAAAAATTGCATGTTGCTAAATGCAATTTGCATGAGGCATTACAGAATTTTTTTATCCAGCACTTGGCAATACAGAAGAGTGAGGCAACCTGAAGGCCAGATGGATCTGAGCCTTTCCGAACTGCGTGGTGCCCTGCCTGATGGTGGGCTTTTTGGTGGCGGAAGCTGGCGCTGGTCGCCACAGCCCTTGAAAATCAGTAAAACAGAAGCCCGTCAGATGATGGCGATGGGTTTCCCCCTGGCCCGTTTTCAGCAAACGTGTGACGCTCTTTACCGACGGAGTGCCGCAGGCAAGCTTTCACCCTGGTTGGCAGAGCTTCTGGACGAAGGAAAGCCGGACTGGATGGTGAATCATCAGCGCGCTCCGGAAACTGCCGAACAATTTCCCCGCGTCATCCGCCCGGATCTGATTCTCACCGAAACGGGTTTTGCCATGAGCGAGCTGGACAGCGTGCCGGGAGGTATCGGTGTGGCTGCATGGTTGTCCAAGATCTATTCAGATGCAGGATTTGATATTCTGGGTGGTCCCAATGGCATGCTGGATGGATTCAGGTCCCTGATGCCGGATGGAGGCACCATCCTTGTTTCCGATGAATCGCAGGACTACCGACCGGAAATGGAGTGGCTGGCCACCCAATTGGGCAAAGAGTGGGAAGTGATGAGCGCGGAGGAGTATGAGCCTGACAGCAGAGCGCTTTACCGGTTTTTTGAACTATTTGACTGGGAGTCCATCCCCTCCGTTAAAAAACCGGCTCAGGGCATGGTGGGTGGAAGCGTGCAGATCACTCCTCCCTTCAAGCCTCACTTGGAAGACAAGCTATGGCTGGCGCTACTGTGGTCCCCGGCCTTGAAAAAAGTGTGGGAGCATTCCATGCGGAGCAGCCATCTGCAACGCATCCGGGAACTGGTTCCGTTTGGCTGGGTGATGGATCCCACGCCTCTGCCTCCTCATGCTGCTCTGCCACGCATGAATGCGCATTCGTGGGATGAAGTGGCCCATTTCAGTCAGAAGGAACGCAAGCTCGTGCTGAAGGTCAGTGGCTTCCACGAAACCGCGTGGGGCTCTCGTGGAGTTTTCATCGGCCATGACTTATCCGGCAATGAGTGGAAGGAACGGCTGGAAACCGCACTGGAGCAATCCGGTGAGCAACCATGGATTCTACAGGAATTCAAGGAGGGGCGTAAGATCGAGCATCCGGTTTTCCGTGAGGATGGATCCGTGGAAATGATGCAGGGCCGGGCACGACTGTGCCCTTACTTCTTTACCAACCAGGAGGGGGAAACCACTTTCGGCGGCTGCCTGGCGACCATTGTCCCAGCGGACAAAAAGAAGATCCATGGCATGAGCGATGGTGTCCTGGTGCCATGCATGATCGGGTAATGCCCATTTAGAATGGCTCCATGGCTTTCATTTTCGAAAGCCGGCACGTCAAAACGCAAAAAAGGCCCAGTGTTACCACCAGGCCGATTATGCCATGAAACAACTAGTGTTTCAAAAGGGCTCTTAGAGCAGACCAGCTTTCTTGAAGGTAGCGAGAGCTCCGTTCTTATTGATGGTCTTGAGAGCGCGGCAACTGAGCTTCATGCGCACGAATGTGCCGAACTCAGGAACCCAGATACGCTTGGTTTGAAGGTTAGGGGAAACGGTGCGCTTCACCACTTTGGTGACGTGGCGACCGATACCGCCTTTTTTCTTCGCCAAACCGGAACGGTGAATTTTGCCGCCAGAGCGGACGCGGGTTCCTCGGATACTGCAGATACGGGCCATAATAGAAAAAGGTGCGGGGTTGCGGGGCGGGGAGAATGGCCACGGAGGACATCCCGTCAAGACGAATCCTGACCAATTCCGCTAAATTTTTTATAAATTCCCTCTCCGGAGGCGATTCAGCCAAGTCTCCACGTCCTTGAAAATGACATCGCGCTTCGCGTCATACATCAGCAGATGATAGGCACCCGAGTAGTTTTTGTAAGTGACAGGCACCCCCGCTGGGACACGGGCCACGAACCCACGAACGTCCGCATCATCATTAAAGAAGTCTTTCTCCCCGTGTAGGACGAGAAGTGGTGAGTGGATCGACGCCGCGCAATCATTCATCGTGCTGATGTGGTTCGCCAAGGCCCCCAGAAGACGCAGCGTGTGCTGCTCTACGTTATAGGAATTCTTTTTTACCTGCTCTGTGTGATGGGAGGTCTGGGTCATCTGCACATCCTGGCCGGAGGAGAGAGTTTCCAATGATATCCGGGCCAATGGGAGGGTGGTGGCGGCGATCTGGACCAGACCGGGAGTCCAGGCCGGAATGTCATCGCGGAAACGGACCACGGGCGAAGAAAGGATCAGCCCGTCACAGGGAGGCTGGTTGCTCGGTGCCTCTTTCCATGCATGGGCAGCGATGAGACCACCCATGCTTTCGCCGAACCAGACGACCTTGGCATCCGGGTGGCGTTCACGCACCAGCTGGGTGAACGCATACAAATCACGATACCAATCGTGCGGGTCACCTATATCACCTCTACGCTGGGTGATGGGATCACTTCCCTGCCCACGCACTTCATATGCATAAAGACCGGTGCGTGGCTGGCGCTGAAGCAGGTGATTCCCCAGATTCGCGTAATCAATGGAAGCTCCGCAAAACCCATGGATGCCGATGACAATGACATCCTGCTCCACCTTGTCTGAAATCCACTTCCGATAACCGAAGGTCTCGCTCTTCGCGATGGCCGCCGGGTCCTTTGGATTGCTGATGGTGGTGTATTGCGGACCACAAGCACCAAACAGCAGCGCCACAGCACCCAAAAGTAGCGTGGGGGCTCTGTGGATCACTCCTGACAGGCAATGGGGCATATCGATAAGTTCAGCTATTTTCATCCAAAGGGCAATCCCGGAAGCACTGAAGGTGTGCGTTACAAAAAATTCCCGCGATTTACTAACCATTTGAATTCCCAGCCACGGCTTTTCGTATATCAAAGCCATTGGACCTGAGTGTCCACCACGCCCATGAAACTTTTCATCCCCGCTGTATTGGCGGCTCTGGCAGCGACACTGGCCGCCGCATCCGCCGCTCCCCGACTGGTGGTCTCCACGCCATCACTCGCGCCTGAATCCAAGATTGATCTTGTTTTCGATCTGCCCGTCGTTGAAACCACGGAACTGGGAAAAACGGTGGAGAATACCTGGCTGGAGATCAAACCCACGCTACCCGGAAAATTGCTATGGAAAGCGCAGAACATTGCGGAACTCCTGCCGGAGCAACCGCCAGCCATCGGTGCGACCTACGTTTTCTCCATCCCCAAAAACCTTCGCCACCTGGATCAATCTCCCATTCCGGCAGAAAAGATCACCACTCTGGAAAGTGAGAAGTTCCGCATCACTGGCAGCAACAGCCCGAATAAGTGGGCCGATGACTATTCTCCTTCCACTGCAGCGTGGACGATCATTTTCAATGATGATGTGGATCCCGTGGCTGCGGCGGGCTTTATCTCCTTCGCCTCCAAAAACGGGCAACGCGTGGCTGCCAAGCTGGAGCGGGCGACAGTGGCCCAGGCCGGATATTATGCCAATAATTATCGCTCATGGGCGCAACGGGCGAATGGTGCGGCACCTGCCCCGGCCACGCCTGAAAGTCTGGTAGGCAATATCCTGATCGCCTCTCCCATCAGCCCATTGCCACCCGGGGATGGCTGGGCGGTTTCCGTACTGAAAGGCCTGCCCAATAGAAAGACCAATGCGACTCTTCAGGAGGATACGTCTTACGAAATCGGGAAAATCGAGCCCTTCAAAGTAACGAACATCCGGGAGCAGGTGGAGGCGAATGAGCCGAGAAAAATCGTCATCAGCTTCAATCTCGCTCTGCCGGAGACACTCCCTGCTGACTTCCTGACCAAGAATATCGAGATCTCTCCACACCCGGAAAACCTAGGCGTGGAATCTGAAAAACGCCTCCTCACCCTTACCGGAGATTTTTCACAATCTGCTGCCTACCAGATAAAGGTAAAGTCACCCCTCGCCTCCAAAGCAGGCCTGCCTCTCATCGAGACAGCCAGCCAGAAGGTGGAGTTCAAATATCTGGAGCCAGAGGTCACTCTGCCCAGCCATGACCAGGCGCAATTGGCGGAGGGTTCCCGTCTCTATCGAATTCAGACGGTGAATATCGCCAAGCTGCACGTGCGCGTGAAAAAACTCAGCGGCACGGACCTGGTGCGCGCTTACCAAGGCTATCGTAATTATACCGGCTTGGGCCCGGACAATCAGAGTATCACGCCCACTGCTCCCCTGCCCTATTCGCTGGTAGCAGGGGAAACGGTTTTTGAGAAAGATTACGATCTTCAAACCACCCTTGATACGTCCAAGGAAGTCATTCTGAACTGGAGCGAACTCCTGCCCAAGGAACTGAAGAATGCGACCCTGTTTCTGGATGTCACCGGAACTCCCCATGAAGGCACAAGCGATGAAGGACGCCGAAATACCCAATCGCTCATTCAACTGACCGACATCGGGCTTGCATGGAAGATCACGAAAAAAGAGGCGCTTGTTTATGCGTTCTCCTGCCTCACGGGAAAACCGCTACCCGGTGTGACCCTCGAAATTTATGGCGAGGATGCAGCAAAGCTGAATACCCTAACCTCCAATGCCGAAGGTCTGGCCACCCTGCCACGCCCCGAAGCGGCACGTCACCTGAAGGCATCGCTCGGGACGGATGCTTATCTAACCACCTTCGACACCACACTGCCTACCGTAGGCATGTGGCATTTCCCGATCCGCTATTCCTGGAATATCCCGCCTGAGGAAAAGCGCCGGGCATTCCTGTTCTCGGATCGCTCTCTTTATCGCCCGGGTGAAACCGTACGCATCAAGGGCATCATCCGCACCCAGCGCGGCAATGACATTGAGCCTCCTGCCCCGGCCAAAGCACAACTACAGGTACTGGACCCAACGGAAAACGCCATCGCCTCCAACGAGGTAGCCATTTCAGAAAACGGCTCATTCGATTTCACTTACACGCTGCCTGCATCCGTAACAGGCACTTATAATTTCCGTTTGGAATACCCGGAGGAATTAGCCAAGGCAGAGAACAACGAGGATTGGGAAGAGCAGGAAAACATTCAGGGTAATGCGCGTTTCAATCTGGAGGTCCAGGTAGAGGAATTCCGCCGGAATGCCTTCGAGATCAAGCAATCCATCACTGAGCCGGAAATCGGTGCAGCCCGGATTACCGCCGAGCTGAGCGCGGCCTACTATCAAGGCCAGCCGGTGGCGGCCGGGAAGGTGAAGCATTTCACCCGCATTTCGGCACAAAACCCATATCCGGAGAGATTCCGTGATTTCCTTTTTGGAAACCACCGCTCGGAAGATTGGCACTACTGGTATCATTACTTCGGCTATCGCTGGGATGAAGAAGAAACGGAAGGTGTCACCACCCAGAATCAAGGCGAGACACTCCTGACAGCAGACGGCAAGGCCTCTCTGTCGATTGATATCCCTCAAGCAGATTTCCCGACTTCACGGGAAGTGACGGTTTCCACCGAAGTGATGGATGCGAACAACCAGACATTGACAGCGGTATCAAAGGCCACCGTGCACCCGGCCAGCGTTTACGTCGGCATTTCCCGGAATGACAAATTGATCCATACAGGCGATCAAGTGCCGCTCAAACTGGTGGCGATCGATCCTGCCGGAAACCCTTTCAAAGGCGCGGTAAAACTCACCGCCACCCTTACCCGGGAAGTAAATACGGCCGTGAAATCCCAGAATGAGGAGGGAGCCACTACCACCAGCAATCAGGCAGCGGAAGAAACCCTCTCCACCCAGGAGCTGACGATTGATCCCGCAGCATCAGCCGGGCAAGGCATGGATTTTACCTTCTCCCCGAAGGCGAATGGCCGGCACTACCTCACCCTGCGTGGCACGGATGAAACGGGACACGCCTTCGCCACAGTAGCCAGCTACTATGTTTATGGTACTTCCGAATATCCATGGCTGTATGAAGATGGCCTGCGTGTGAAACTCGTTTCCGAAAAGAAATCCTACAAACCGGGAGACACCGCCCGCGTGCTGGTGCTCTCCCCGATCGAAGGCACCGCGCTCGTCACAGTGGAGCGGGAAAAAGTGCTGCGTACCTTTCAAGTGCAGTTGAAGGCAGACAACCCACTGATCGAGATTCCCCTCACGGCGGATGATGCTCCGAACGCCTACGTTTCCGTGCTGATCGTAAAAGGCGCAGGGGAATCCGCACGCGAGCACAAGGAGCCTCAACTCCGGCTCGGCTATTGTGAATTGATCGTGGAAAACCAGCGCGACCGCCTGGCCATTTCTTTGGATACGGATCGCAAGCAATCGGCTGAAAACGAGCCCGTCTCCTATCGCCCGGGCGACAGCGTAACCATCAGCGGCCACGTCACTCAGGCCGGTGGAAAACCCGCCGCGGGAGCCGAGGTGGTGCTTTATGCGGAAGATGAAGGCACGCTGGCCGTGATGGGATACGACACTCCGCAACCCATGGAGTATTTCTATTCCCCACGGATTCTGGGAGTCGAAACGGGCATCTCTTTCGAGAGCTTCATTTCGGAAGATCCGGAAAATCAGGAATTCTCGAACAAAGGCTTCTTCATTGGTGGTGGGGGAGATCTGAGCAAGCTGGCGGAACTTTATCGGAAGAACTTCGATCCCTGCGCCACGTGGGCACCCGCCCTCCAGTGCGATGCGAATGGGAAATTCACCCACACCTTCACCGTGCCGGACACACTCACGCGCTACCGGGTGATCGCCATCGCACACAGGGCGGAAAAATTCGGCACGCAGGAATCTGCCATTGTGGTGAAGAAGGACCTGATGCTGGAGCCCAAGACACCGCGCTTCACCAATCAATCCGACACCTTCAAGCCACAGGTACTGGTTCAGAATGCCTCCAGCTACTCCGGCACATGGGAAGTCTCACTCGCCACCAGCAGTGGTGGGCGTTCCCCGAATGTGGCAATCACGGGTGAGACTAAACAAACCGTCACCCTTGCTCCCGGAGCATCCGCGACGGTGGTTTTCAATGCGATCTCCCAATCGACCGGCGAGGCTGTACTGGTGTGGAAAGCCACTCCTGTCTCGCTCAGTTCCGGCAGCCTCACACCCGAGTTGTCCCATCACCTATCAGATGCAGTGGAGAGCCGCTTCCCTGTGAACTATCCGGTCCCACTTCTGCGCCAGATTGAATTCGCCAATCTCAAGGCCGGGAAGAAACAAAACCTGCTAGAAAACCTCGACCCTGCTCTCCTTGCAGGGGATGGCACGCTCACGGCCGAAATTTCCCGTTCACCTCTGGTTCAAGCAGCAGGCTCCATCGATTTCCTGCTGCACTATCCATACGGTTGCGTGGAGCAGACCACCTCCTCGCTTATCCCCTGGCTGGCAGTGGATAGCTTGAAGCCATATGTCCCCGCCTTTGCCAATATTCCTGAGGAAAAGGTAAAAGCCGCAGTGCAAGCTGGGGCGGATCGATTGCTATCCATGCAGCTCCCGGATGGCTCCTTCTCCTACTGGCCGGGCGGCACCCAGCGTGTGGATTGGGCCACTTCCTATGCAGGTCTGGGCCTGATCATGGCTTCCGAGTGGGGAGGCGCCAACGTTCCAGAGAGTGCCATCGATCTTTTGAAGAAAAGCCTGATCGAAAGCCTGCGCGGCGCAGCGGATATGAAATCTCCTTATGAATTGGAAATTCATGCCCGTTCACTCTTCGTGCTCTCAATGGCGGGCGAACCCCAGCCCGCTTATCTGAACGTTCTGAAAAACCGGATGGCCAATCTCACGCCGAGCGCGCGCGCCTTTCTTTCCATGGCCATCGCCATTTCCGGGGAAGAAAATGATCCCGCCAACCTAGCCTCCGCCCGGGAAGTGTTGACCAGCAAGACTGCCTTCAAGGGCCGGAATGATGACTGGATGCCACGCTCCAGCCTGAATGCCTACACGCTTCTGGCATGGCTGGCGATTGAGCCGGAGGGCAAGGAAGCCACCGCCATTCTGGATCGCTTGATCCATGAGCGGAATCCTTACGGCCACTGGGACACGACATGGAACAATGGCTGGGCGCTGCTGGCCTTGGCCGAATACGCGGACCATGAGGATGCCTCTACGGAATCCTCTGTCGTCTTCCAAACACCGGAAGGAACCCAGAACCTCATGCTGAATGAGGAAAGCCCCACCACCTCCCGCACCTTCACTCTGAGCCCGGATTTGAAACTGGACCTCACAGCCAGCCATGGAGCCAGCGTGCGATTGAAGCTAGCAGCAAAGCCAGCCATCGCTCCTCTTCTGCCCGCCGCGAAGAATGGACTGTCTATTGACCGCTTTTATGAGCGGGTGAAGTCGGATGGTTCCACCGAGATTCTTAAGGAACCTGCCGTGGGAGATTTGATCAAGGTCACCCTGCGCGTCACCTTGCCGAATGATCACAGCCGCTATCTGGTGATAGAAGATCCCCTCCCAGCGGTTTTTGAAACTGTGAATAGTAATTTCAAGTCCCAGCAAGCCGCCAATGCTTCCGGCTCAGAGAAAAACTGGGAAGTCAGCCACACCGAACTGCGGGACGACCGTGCGGTTTTCTTCCTGGATGAGGTCTGGCAGAAAGGAACGTATTCCCTCAGTTACCTCGCCCGCTGCACTCTGGCCGGTCAGGCTATTGCACCACAGGCCAAGGTAGAGTCCATGTATGATCCCGAAAACGTAGCTCTTTCGGCTTCCCGTGTGTTCAAGGCGAATTGAGAAAAAACAGATAAAAAGAAACCGGCTAGATCGAAGAGGGGGGCTTTCGATGCTGGCCGGTATTCCAAACTCGGGGGAGTTTTTGTTTCTCAAGGAGTCGTTTTTGCAACTGGTCTTCACTTGCATTCCCGGGGGGAAGGGTCTGCTTGCTGCGACACATGAGAGATACCTCATTTCCGGCCATAGTGCTATTACGCGATCACCTGTGCGTATTCACGGAGGAAGGTGGCAGGCATTTTACACAGGATTTACAGACAGATGCGATATGTGTGGCTATGGTCAGGAAAGCCTATGAAGACGCTTCTTTTTTCCACTGCTCTAATCGCCTCTGTTTCTGCCGAGCCAGCGATCACCATTTACAATCAAAACCTGGCAGTGGTCCGGGAGACGATTCCACTCGATCTCAAAGCGGGAGAAAACACTATTAACTTCAATAAGGCTACGGCACTGGTCCTCCCAGACTCGGTGGTGCTGCGCGATCCAGCGGCCAAGCATGAGTTTTCCATTCTGGAGCAAAGCTACCGGAATGATCCTGTTAGCCAAGGCCTACTCCTGAGTCAATTCGAGGGACAGACCTTGGAATTCCGAACCGTCTATCCGGACGGAAAAGTGGAAACGGTGCCGGGAAAAGTAATCCGTTCCGGCTATCTACCGGGAGGCGAACTCCAGGATCCGATCATCGAAGTGGATGGGAAACTGCGCTTTTCCCTTCCCGGCCAGCCGCAATTCCCGGCACTGGGTGATGACTCCATCCTCAAACCTACACTCGGGTGGCGACTGGATGCGGAGGCTCCAGCGAAATTCGATGCACAGCTTTCCTACCTCACCTCCGGTTTTAGCTGGTCCGCCAGCTACAATCTGGTAGCGCCGGAAAAGGGAGATACGGTGACGCTGGCCGGCTGGATCACTGTAGTGAATAACAGTGGCACCGCCTTTGATAAGGCGAAGGTAAAGCTGGTGGCGGGAGATGTGAATGTCGTGCAGCCTATGTCGGATGGGGTCACCTCTTCCATGGCTGCTCCTCTTGCTGGTAGAATGGAGAAAGCAAAAGTGCAGGAAAAGGCATTCGATGACTTTCATCTCTACTCACTGCCACGCACTCTAACGATCCGGGACAAGGAAACAAAGCAGATTGAGTTTCTGCGTTCACCCGAGGTGAAGGCGATAAAAAGATACGTGTATGATCCTGCCTCCCGCTATCGTTTCTATGGTGGAGTAAATTCCAACTCACTGGAAGGCACGGAGTTCTCCAAAGACATTTCCATCAACTGGGAGTTCAAAAACAGTGAGGAAAATGGACTGGGAGTACCCCTACCTGCCGGACGCGTGCGTTTCTATCGAACGGATGACAAGGACGGAAATCTGGAATTCATAGGAGAAAACAACATCGACCACACTCCACAGAACGAGGAGCTGAGCATCTACACCGGAAACGCCTTCGACCTGGTGGGGGGACGGAAAATCACCAACTTTCAAGTTAAGGAACGTGAACATTGGATGAAGGAAACCATCGAAATCACGCTGAAGAACCGATCCAAGGAGCCGAAGGAAATCACGGCGCGCGAGCACCTGTGGCGTTGGTCAAACTGGAAAATTGAAGGCGCTTCCATGGAAAGCGTGAAGAAAGACTCCCATACAGTTGAATTCAGCACGAAACTGGCACCCGATGAGGTGAAGACCATCACCTACACCGCGCATTACACATGGTGATTGTTAGTTTGTTATTTATAACAAAAACATCCCACTGAATGGTCTTGAACCATCCCCACTGCCTGCATGAAAGCATACATGGTGGTGGAGCCTACAAAGTTGAATCCAGCTTTACGCAGGGCCTTGCTGAGAGCATCTGACTCCGGGCTTTTGGTGGGATAGTCCGCCATGGTCTTGAAGTGATGTTTCACCGGCTTTCCTCCAATGAAGCTCCACAGAAAATCCACCGGATTTTCCAAGGCTAGCCAGGCCTTCGCATTTTCCCGCACAGAGAAGATCTTTCCCCGGTGACGGATGATCCCAGCATCAAGGACGAGTTTTTCAAGCTGGGCATCCGTCATCTTCGCTACCTTTTCCGGTTGGAAATGATGGAAAACCTTGCGGTAATGCTCGCGTTTCTGAAGCACCGTCCACCAGGAAAGCCCGGCTTGGGCACCCTCCAGGCAGATCATTTCAAAAAGGTAGCGGGGATCGCGGGAAGGAATGCCCCACTCGGTGTCGTGATATTTGCGGTATAATTCACGATCGGCAGGGAGCCAGGGGCAGCGGGTCAATTCCATGACAGGAGTGTGACAGTTCTTCCCAATCTGCGCCAGCATGGCGATTGGGCTTGCCGGGGGAAGCGCGTGAGGCCATGCCGGAACGGCTAAACATTCCCTTCTGCAGGCCATGAGCAAGGAACTGACATCACAAGTACTGGGCGAGCTGCTGGAAGCTCGTAATTTCATGGGCATCAAGGCTGCTTTGGCTGGCCTTACGCCTCCAGACTCTGCAGAGGCGATCAAGGAATTTGAACCCGCAGAACAGGCCGCGCTTTTCCGGCTGCTGCCGATGCAGGATGCCACGGAAGTCTTCGAATACCTGCCGGTGGATACTCAGGAAAGGCTGATCCATGCGATGGGAAATGAGCAGGCGGTGGGCATCATCGATGCCATGTCCCCGGATGATCGTACGGCCCTGTTGGAGGAACTGCCCACGGCACTTTGCGCAAAGCTGATCAACGACCTTTCCCCCAAGGAGCGCGCGATTGCCCTGCGCCTGCTGGATTACCCGGAGCACAGCATCGGCCGTCTGATGACATCCGAATACCTGGTACTGCGCGATGACTGGACGGCAGCCGAGGCACTGGATCACATCCGCAGCCATGGCCGGGATCAGGAAACGCTCAACGTTCTCTACGTGGTGGATGATCATGGCAAGCTGCTGGACGATGTGCGGATCCGTGAACTGCTCCTCTGCCCTTTGGAAACAAAGGTGAAGGATCTGCGTGACAGCGTTTTCATCTCTCTGAACGCTACGGATGATCAGGAGACAGCGGTGGCCACCTTCCGCAAATACCGCCGGAACGTGCTGCCGGTGGTGGATGGCCATGGCGGCCTGGTAGGCATTGTGACGGGAGATGACATTCTGGATGTAGCGGAGGAAGCGGCTACGGAAGACATCCATAAACTGGGTGGTATGGAACAGCTGGATGAACCTTACATGAACATTTCGCTCAGTAAGCTGGTGCAGAAACGGGCGACCTGGCTGGTCATTCTTTTCGTGGGCGAAATGCTCACGGCGACCGCGATGGGGCACTTCGAGGAAGAAATCGAAAAGGCGGCGATTCTTGCGGTCTTCGTGCCTCTAATCATTTCAAGTGGTGGTAACAGCGGCTCGCAAGCAGCTTCCCTGATCATCCGCGCCATGGCCATCGGCGAAGTGACACTGAAGGACTGGTGGAAGGTCATGCGGCGGGAAATCTACTCCGGCCTCGCGCTGGGTTTGATCCTCGCCATCATCGGGATGCTGAGGATCAGCGTCTGGTCCGCCTTTTCCCCGATCTATGGACCTCATTGGTTCCTGCTCGCCCTTACGGTGAGTTTTTCACTGATCGGAGTGGTGCTGTGGGGAACTCTTTCCGGATCGATGCTGCCATTTCTCCTGAAGCGGCTGGGCCTGGACCCTGCCACCTCCTCTGCGCCCTTCGTGGCAACGCTGGTGGACGTGACGGGGCTGATCATTTACTTCGCCATGGCAGGAGCCATCCTGCGCGGCACGCTGTTGTGATCTTAGCGCGATCTTAACGCGGCCGTGCTGCCGCTTAACACCCATCCTCCCGCAGACGTGGCATTCTCCGGGGAGGATGAAACCACGTTCCTCGATCTTTGACCCTGCACTGCTGAAAGGTGCTCTTCTTCCGAGCCTGAAAAAACTGGACCCACGGGTACAGTGGAAAAATCCGGTGATGTTCACCGTTTATGTGGGCGCCATCATTTGCTCCGCACTGCTGGTAGAATCCGCGAGCTTGTTCGAGAGCCAGCTGGTGGCGTGGCTGTGGTTCACGGTATTGTTCGCCAATTTCGCCGAGGCACTGGCGGAGTCACGCGGGAAAGCCCAGGCAGATGCATTGCGCTCCATGCGGGTGACCACTCCGGCCCGCAAGCTGGAGGATGGAAATGAAACCTCCGTCTCCGCGAGCGACCTGAGACCGGGCGACACGGTCATTTGTGAAGCAGGTGATGCCATTCCATCCGACGGGGAAATCGTCGAGGGCATCGCATCCGTGGATGAGTCCGCCATCACGGGCGAATCCGCACCCGTGATCCGCGAGTCCGGTGGGGATCGCTCTGCAGTGACGGGTGGCACCCGTGTTTTATCTGATAGAATCATCATCCGAGTAACATGCGAACCGGGAAAGTCCTTTCTGGATCGCATGATCTCACTGGTGGAAGGCAGCGAACGCCAGAAAACACCGAATGAGCGTGCGCTGGGAGTACTCTTGATCTCTCTAACCATCATCTTTCTTCTGGTCACCTTCACGCTGCCAGCGTTCACCACTTTTCTGATCCGCCAGGGGATGGGTGGCAGCACTCCGCCGTTCAGCAGTCTGGTGGCGCTGCTGGTGTGCCTGATTCCCACGACCATCGGTGGTTTGGTAAGTGCCATCGGTATCTCAGGCATTGACCGTCTCACGCGCCAGAACGTGCTGGCTACCTCCGGGAGGGCGGTGGAGGCAGCGGGTGACGTGGATGTTCTCCTCCTGGATAAAACGGGCACCATCACCTTTGGCAACCGGCAGGCGAGTGAATTTCTGGCAGCTCCCGGTGTTTCCGATGAGGAGCTGGCCGAGGCGGCACAGCTTTCCTCGCTGGCGGATGAAACACCGGAAGGCCGCTCCATCGTTGTGCTGGCGAAGAAGCTTTTTGAAATCCGTGAACACGATCTATCAGACCCGAATATCCATTTCGTCCCTTTCACGGCTGAGACACGCATGAGCGGGCTGGATTGGCATGGACGCGGTATCCGGAAAGGCGCTTCGGAAGCCGTCCGCCGTCATGTGGAGGCTCTGGGAGGAAAACTCCCAGCAGAAGTGGCCAAGGATGTGGATCGCATCTCCGGAGCCGGTGGCACTCCTCTGGTCGTAGCGGATGGAGCCCGGGTGCTGGGCACGATTTTCCTCAAGGACATCGTAAAGGGAGGCATCAAGGAACGTTTTGCGAAACTTCGGGAAATGGGCATCCGCACCGTGATGATCACTGGCGACAATCCACGCACGGCAGCCGCCATCGCCGCAGAAGCGGGCGTGGATGACTTCATGGCGGAAGCCACGCCGGAGGATAAAATGAAGCGCATCAAGGAGGAGCAGGCCGCAGGCCATCTGGTGGCAATGACCGGAGACGGCACCAACGATGCACCCGCGCTGGCTCAAGCCGATGTGGGCGTGGCAATGAATACGGGAACCCAGGCAGCCCGGGAAGCAGGCAACATGGTGGACCTTGATTCCGACCCCACCAAGCTGATAGACATCATCGAAATCGGCAAGCAACTGCTGATGACGCGCGGCTCCCTCACCACGTTTTCGTTAGCGAATGATGTGGCCAAATACTTCGCCATCCTGCCAGCGCTCTTTGCCGGACTGGGCGTGGCCACAGGAAAAGGTCCACTCGCTGCGCTGGACATCATGAGCCTGCACTCGCCGCAGTCTGCCATTCTCAGTGCGGTGATTTTCAATGCGCTCATCATCATCGCCCTCATTCCGCTGGCGTTGAAAGGCGTGGCCTACCGTCCGATGCCTGCGGCCACCCTGCTCCGCCGGAATCTCCTCATCTACGGCTTGGGCGGACTGCTCATCCCTTTCCCAGGCATCAAGCTGATCGACCTGACCCTGGCAGCGCTGCATCTCGTTTAATCCTTATCTCTCCATCACCATGAATCCGTTATTATATTCTATCGCCTTCGTTCTGATCGTGGGCGCCCTTGCCTGGCCTCTGAGCGCATGGCTTACATGGACACTCAAAACCGACAGGCTGGATCCACTCCTGACTCCATTGTTAGGAAAGGACACCAAAAAATCCAGTGGCTGGAAAAACTATTTCCTCAGCCTGCTGGGATTCAATGCCACCCTGTTCATCATCACCTGGCTGGTGCTGGCCAATCAGCAGCATCTACCCTTGAACCCGGACGGCATGAAAAGCGTGCCATGGCATCTGGTTTTCAACACCACGGTCTCCTTCGTCACCAATACGAATCTACAACATTACTCCGGTGAGGCCACCTTCAGTTATCTATCCCAGCTGACCCTGATGTGGCTGCAGTTCACCTCCGCTGCCACAGGGATCGCTGCGCTGGCCGCGCTGGCCAGAGGCCTTTCAGGGAACCGGGATTTCGGAAATTTCATCCATGATACTGCGAGGGTCCTGATTCTTTTCCTTCTTCCATTGTCCACACTGTGGGCGCTCATCTATGTCTGCGCGGGCGTGCCGATGACCTTTGAGGGATCTGCCGCAGCCACCACGCTGGAAGGTGCTACCCAAATGATTGCCCGTGGGCCGGTGGCCGCTTTCCTCGCCATCAAGCAACTGGGAACCAACGGCGGTGGATTTTTTGGGCCGAACAGCACCCACCCGTTTGAGAATCCGAACTTTGTCAGCAATCTCATTTCCATGATCGCCATCCCGATCATCCCCATGGCGTGCGTGCGCACCTTCGGAGCCATCTTGGGCAAGCCCCGCCACGCACAAGTCATCGGCGCAGTGATGCTGGCCTTCCTGCTGATCAAGGTAACGGTGACGGTAATCCCGGAATCCGCAGCCACTGCCGCATTCCAACATCTGCCGGTAGCAGCCGCCGCCAATCTTGAAGGAAAAGAACTCCGCTTCGGCGCGGCGACGGGGCCTCTGTGGGCGGTGCTCACCACCTCCACCTCCAATGGGTCCGTGGGAGCCATGCATGATTCGTTGAATCCCCTTTCCTTGCTAGGCCCCTTCTCCGGTCTATGGCTGAACTCCACTTTTGGTGGCGTGGGCGTAGGCATGATCAACTTTTTCCTCTTCATGATCCTGGCGGTTTTTGTGGCAGGATTGATGGTCGGGCGGACCCCGGAGTATCTGGGAAAAAAAGTGGAAGCGCGTGAAATGGGCCTCGCCGCCGCTGCCTTCATCGTCCACCCACTGCTGATTCTCTCCGGCACTGCCCTGTTTGCCATGACACCCATGGGGGCGAGTACAATCCACAACGCCGGACCGCGCGGATTTTCAGAAATTCTCTACGAATTCTCGTCAGCCGCCGCCAACAATGGCTCAGGCTTGGAAGGGCTGGGGGACGCCACCATTCCGTGGAACGTCGCTACGGGAATCGTGATGCTGCTGGGCCGCTTCCTGCCTATCATCCTACCGCTGGCCATCGCCGGATCACTCGCGGCAAAGCCTCGCGTGGCGGAATCTTCCGGCACCCTGCAGACGGATACCACCACCTTCGGACTGATGGTTTTCGCCGTCATTCTTTTCCTCGGAGCCCTTACCTTTTTCCCGGTAGCACTGCTGGGACCGGTGCTGGAACACCTGAGCGTCATCCATTGAAAAACTCCAACCATCTCATTCCATGACCACTCTACGTCTCACACTCATCAGCATTATTCTTTGCGGTTTCCTTTATGTTCCCGCCATTCTTGTTTTCGGAAAAACCGTGGTGCCTGAAAAGGCGAACGGCTCTCTGGTGATGAATACGGATGGTAAAATCGTAGGCTCCCGATTGATCGCACAGAACTTTACCAGCGAGCGCTATTTCCACCCGCGTCCCTCTGCCTGCGACTACAATGCCCAAGCCGCCTCTGGATCCAACCTCAGTCCCACCAATCCCGCGCTGACCACCCGTGCGCAGGGAATCATCGAAACCTATCAGGCGGACGCCAAACATCCCATTCCAGCCGATCTGGTAACGGCCTCCGGTTCCGGTCTGGATCCCCATATCACGCGCGCTGCAGCGGAGTTTCAGATGGATCACATCGCCGCCGCCAGGGGACTGGATGCGCAAACAATTCGCGCACTCCTGCCCAGTGGCCCCATCGTGAACGTGCTCGAGATCAATCTCGCGCTGGACCAAGCAAAACGCTGATTTTCATCCGCCCAAATCGCAGCTAGCATCCCACCATGCCAGATAGCTCACCCAGTACCGGCACTCTGAAAGTCTTCCTCGGCATGTGCCCGGGCGTGGGCAAGACTTATGCGATGCTGGAGGCGGCACGGGAGCTCCAACGGCAAGGGACAGATGTCGTGGTAGGCGTGGTGGAAACCCACGGACGAAAGGAAACGGCTGCCCTGATAGATGGTCTGGAAATTTTACCAGCCATCCAACTGAAACACCGCGACACCGCACTGGAGGAGTTCGACCTGGATGGCATGCTGCATCGCAAGCCTGCTGTGGCACTCATTGATGAACTGGCGCACACAAATGCTCCCGGCTCCCGCCACCCGAAACGCTGGCAGGATGTGGCCGAGCTATTGGAAGCAGGCATCCATGTCCTAACAACAGTTAATATCCAGCATCTGGAAAGCCGCTCGGATGTGGTAACAGCCATCACCCACGCTCCCGTGCGGGAGACAGTACCGGACAGTTTCCTGGATGCCGCCCATGAGATCGAACTGGTAGACATCACTCCGCGCGATCTGCACAAACGCCTGGAGGAGGGGAAAGTGTATCTGGGTGATCGCGCAAACGTGGCAGCGAATCACTTTTTCAAGGAAAGCCATCTCACGGCCCTGCGCCAACTCGCTCTCCGCTACACCGCGGAACGGGTAGGAGTAAGCCTTCAGGAATTCCAATCGCAAAAAAGAGGGCGCCTGACATGGCGGACTTCGGAAAAGCTGCTCGTCGCCGTGGGGCCCAGCCCGTATTCCCCTGCCCTCATCCGGCGGGCCAGATCCATGGCTGGAGCACTGGATGCGCCGTGGACCGCCATCGCCGTGACGACCGATGAGCCACTTACTCCTCATGAGCAGGAAAGTGTGACCCAGCATCTCTCGCTCGCCCGGCAGCTCGGAGCAGAGGCGACCACCATCGAAGCCATTACCCTGATAGATGGATTACTCATCGCAGCGCGGGAGCGCAGGATTACCCAAATCGTGATCGGAAAATCATCACGCCATGACTGGCGCGACCGTTTCATCTCTCCCCCAGCACTGAGACTTCTCCAACAAAGCGGAGACATCGATGTCATCGCGATTGAACCGGGCATGCCCTCAGAAGGACTGGCAAGTCTTCCCGACAAGAAGGACCGCTCGTTTATCCCTTTCCATCTCTTTTCCGAAATCAGCCGGGCCTTCGGCCTGGCCATCCTGGTGGCCCTGTTCGGCCTGGCGTGCGACCAGTTTCTCAACTCTCAAAACGTGGCTCTGCTGATGCTGTGCGGCGTCATTGTAGGCACGCTGTTTCTGCGTGCCACAGGCACACTGGTATTGGCCGCTCTCACAGGAGTCTTCTGGGATTTCCTGTTCGCAGAGCCAAGATACAAGCTCACGATTCATTCAGAATCCGATGTGACAATGTTTGGCGCCCTCACCATCGCTGCCTTGGTGATGGGCTATCTATCGAACCGTATCCATCGCAGGGAGCGTTCCGTCTCACGGCAGCAAAAGCACTACTCACGTCTGCTGGAAATCAATACCATCCTCACCAGTTCTCATGACACCGAGGAAACGGTGAATCGGTGCATCGCTGCAGTGACCTCCCTCTTTCATTTCCCCTGCTCCATCCAGTTGCGCGATGATCACCATCACGAGCTGATGCTTCCCCACCCTGCCAGCACACTCCCCATCAGTGCCAAGGAACGGGGAGTGGCGATGTGGGCCTTTGAAAAAAAACAGGCGGCTGGAAAAGGGACAGGCACCCTGCCGGAAGCCGCTGCCCTGCACCTGCCGCTGCAAGGGCGAGCCATCGTAATGGGAGTGCTTTCAGTCGATACCGGTCAGCAGTCATTGCCTTTGGCCGAGAGGGACCAACTGTCATCCGTGGCCGCCCAGTTGGGTCTCGCCCTGGAGCGCAATCACCTGCTCCGCGCCATCCATCATGCAGAGTTTCTGGAACGCAGCGACCAGCTCCGCCGCTCTCTGCTGGACCATGTTTCCCACGAACTCCGCACACCGGTAGCCGTCATGGGCAGCAGCCTGGATGCCTTGGAGCAGGGAGCTTCCATCACCACGCTGATGCCGGAAATGAAAACGGCCCAAACCCGCCTGCGCCGCGTGGTGAATCAACTTGTGGAATCCGCACGCGTGGAATCCGGCGCCATCCATGCCCACCCGGAATGGTGTGATCTGCTGGATCTGCTGGAAACGGCACGCGAGCGGGTGGCGGACTCGCTTGAAGGACACCCCTTTGAAATAACGATCCCCTCCGGCACACCGGAGCTGGTTTTCATTGATGGCGAGCTTTTGTTAGCCTCGCTGGGCAATCTATTGACCAATGCCGGGCACCACACGCCGCCGGGCACGTTCATCCAATTGAGTGCCGGTATTTCAGAAACGGGCGAATTGGAAATCCATGTTCGGGATTCCGGCCCAGGCTTGGAAAATCCGGGTCGTGTGTTTGATCGCTTCCATCGGGGAAAAGACAGCAGGCCCGGCGGACTGGGACTGGGTCTATCCATTGTGCGTGGCCTTGCACGCGGGCTTGGCGGAAGAGTGGAAGCGCGTAATATTGAAGGGGCAGGCGCGGAATTCATCCTTCATCTGCCTGTAAAAACGGCGGAGTCTCTGCCCGTTTCCAGCGAAGCACACTCATGAGCCACATCCTCGTCATCGATGATGAACTTTCCATCCGCCGTCTTCTGCGGATTCTGCTGGAGGGGGCCGGGCATGAGGTTTCATCTGCGGAGGACGCCTCACATGGTCTGCATGAGCTGGCGCTTTCCAAGCCGGATCTGTTGATCCTGGATCTGGGGCTGCCCGATATGGATGGGCTGGAAGCTCTCCGCCGCTTGCGGGAATGGACCCAACTTCCCGTGCTGATACTCTCGGCACGGCCTGACCCGGAAGACAAGGTGGCCGCGCTGGATATCGGCGCAGACGATTATTTGACGAAGCCCTTCGATGCATCCGAACTATTGGCGCGGATGCGCGCATTGCTCCGCCGCAAAACTCCGCTGGAGGAAAATGCCGTTCTGTCCCATGGCTCCCTTGTGATCGATCTGGCAAATCATGAGGCCAGAGTGCTGGAAACAGCGGTCGCTCTCACACCCATTGAGTTTTCTCTTTTGGCACAGCTCGCACGCCATTCCGGACGCGTGCTCACCCATGCCCATCTATTGAATGCCGTTTGGGGGCCCAAGGCGGCAGACCAAGCCCACTATCTGCGCGTCCACTTCGCCCACCTGCGGCGCAAGCTCAAGACAGCGGGCATAACGCAGGAAATCATCCGGAACGAACCGGGGATCGGCTACCGTTTGATCAATGGCGGCTTATAATGCATCGGGCGGCCATTCCACAGATTATCCAGATTATTGGTGGCTGAAACCATGATCGAGCCTGCGATCAACAAGCAGCAACCGGTAATCAGGCAGATCTGAAAACACACGAAGCCGACTGGCATTCGGATCTTGGCACACATCCCGATCATCAGCCCCAGTGTTCCAAGGAAACAGAACACCAGCAACGGATAGTAGAAAATCCTCACCACATCCCGCAGCAACACGGGGTAGCCTCCTGAATTGAACCAAAACTCTCTTGTTTCCCGCAGGCAGGAAAACCAGAGAAGCACCACCCCGCTAACAAATATGAACACTCCTGCACCGAAAAACCATGCGGCGGCGATCAGTTCTTCTCGGCTATCATCAGGGGAAGATTTCATCCGGTGGAAGGAAACAAAGCCCGCTTCCCCGGAATCTCAAGCCAATAGCTGACTACTTGTTGAGCTTGATATTCCGGAATCACTTAAAACACTGCGAGAATCCCGTCTTGCCGCTGCGCGTGGTGCCTGCTTCCATCCCCGCCCAACCTGCATACTTATGGCTAATAAAGACGTCACCGATCCCGCCCGAATGGAAAAAATCGTGTCGCTGTGCAAACGCCGCGGCTTCATTTTCCAAGCAGGGGAACTCTATGGCGGTCTCAATGGCGTCTGGGATTACGGTCCGCTGGGCGCTGAGCTGAAGCGCAATCTCAAGGATTTCTGGTGGCGCAAGACCGTGCAGGAGCGCGATGACGTGCTGGGTATGGATGGTTCCATCCTCACCATGGAACAAGTGCTCGTCTCCTCCGGCCACGTCGGCGGCTTCAGTGATCCGATGTGTGACTGCCTGCTTTCCAAAGCCCGCCTCCGCGCAGACCAGATTCCTGTTCAGGACGGCACCGCCGTTTGGTTCAGTGGAGCAAAACATCCTGCCACCAGTTGGAGTCTGGAGCGCCCGTTCGCCGTTCTCGTTCCAACGGGCAAGGACCCGATCGAAGCGCACAAGACGGCTAAGAAATATTACTCGGAATTCCTTTCCAACAAACAGATCTCACCAAAGGAACTGGAAGTCACCGAGGAACGCCGCGAGAAATTACAGGCCACCACTCAGTTCAATCCGGACAACGGCTCCCTGCTCACCGAGCCGCGCCAGTTCAACCTGATGCTGCAGACCAACTTCGGAGCCACCGGCGATCAGATCGCCTACCTCCGTCCGGAGACGGCTCAATCGATCTTCGTTCAATACAAGAATGTGCTGGATTCCAGCCGGGTAAAACTGCCGTTCGGCATCGCCCAGGTCGGCAAGTCTTTCCGCAACGAAATCAATCCGCGTAATTTCACCTTCCGCTCGCGTGAATTCGAACAAATGGAAATCGAATACTTCTGCCACCCGGATGACGGCATGCGCTTGACGGATGAATGGCTGGAGACCCGCCTGAAATTCTATGAGGAAATCGGCATCCCCCGTGACACGCTCCATATCCTGGACGTGCCGGACGGCGAGCGCGCTTTCTATTCCAAGAGAACCTACGACATCGAATACGCATTCCCCTTCGGCATCCAGGAATTAGAAGGTGTGGCCTATCGCACCGATTACGATCTGGGTGTGCACGAAAAGGGTGCGGGCAAATCCCTCGTGTACTTTGATGAGGAGACGAAGGAAAAGTTTCTCCCGCATGTGGTGGAACCGTCCGCCGGTTGTGATCGCACCGTGCTCGCCCTCATCTGCCAGGCCTTTGATGAGGAAGTCCTCACCGATGACAAGGGCAAGGAAGACATCCGTACGGTGTTGCGCTTCAAGCCATCCATGGCTCCTATCAAGCTGGGCATTTTCCCCCTTCTTAAGAAAAACGAGGAGCAGGTGCGCATCGCCAAGGACATCCAGAAGAAACTTCAGCCGTGGTTCAATGTCTTCTATGACGATGCGGGTGCCGTAGGCCGCCGCTATCGCCGCCAGGATGAAGTGGGTACGCCATTCTGCGTCACTGTGGACTTCGATACTCTGGGCGAAAGCGGAGACGATCTGAAGAACACCGTCACCATCCGCCACCGGGATTCCATGGAGCAGGAACGCATCGCCATCGATGCCCTTCTGCCATGGCTGATGGAGCGCGTGCGCGGGTAACCTTGAGCTTTTCACAAAAAGCGGACTCCTCACGGGGTCCGCTTTTTTTGTTCAAGCAAACCATTCAGCAGGCGGAGCGATCACCTGCAAACCATCGACCTTGGAAAAATGTCCATCCGAGGTCATGATGGCCGCGCCGATTTTCAGGGCACTGGCAGCGATGATATGATCCGCAGCGGGAATCACCCACCCCTTGCGATCCAGCTTCCAAGCAAGTTCGGTGGCGGTTTCCCACACTTGCTCATCGCTGGACACATTGAGCATCACATCCATGAAAGCGAAGACTCTCTGATAGGCTTTCGGAAGCGAAAGACCACGCAAGACTTCCACTCTTACCATACCACAAGTCACCAGGTTTCCCCTGCCACACCAATCAAGCAAGACAGTTGCGGGATCCATTCGTTGTTTCAACAGAGCAATGAAGACGTTGCTGTCGATCAATACATCACTTTCCATACTGTGTCGGCTCTTCAGCTACGTGGCTACTTGTAGGATTGTATGTTGAGAGATCCTTCGGATCATAGCCCGGAAAGACGGAGTTTCCCAGCTCTTCAGGAGTAAGGCCCAAGCCGTTCTTGGCAAACTCCCTCAGTCGTGCCCGGCGATCCATCTCCCGCAGCGCCAGACTCACCGCTTCGGTTTTTGAGGAACACCCGTAATCCCTCATCACCCTTTTAAGCAGATCCTCATCGATGTGCATGGTCATCTTCATGCCATACAGGGTATGGCATCCACCTTGCCCCGTCAACTCGCATTCAAAACAGGTGGATTCTTGATTCTTCCCCGGCAGCTTCTAGGCTCTCGCCATGTCCGCTACCGCAACCACTCCGATGATGGCCCAATACCTCGCCATGCGGAAATCCCTGCCTGCGGATGTCATCCTCCTGTATCGGCTGGGGGACTTTTATGAGATGTTTTTCGAGGACGCGAAAAACGCTGCACCCATTCTGAATGTCGCACTTACGAAACGTGGAGGCACACCCATGTGCGGAGTCCCCTATCACGCGGCGCAAGGTTATCTGGCACGACTGCTGAAGGCAGGGAAACGCGTAGCCATCGCGGAACAGACCTCGGAACCGAAGCCGGGAAAACTCGTTGAGCGGGAAATCGCCCGCATCCTCTCACCCGGCTCCATCGATGACATCACCCTGCTGGACGATCAGCGGCCCAACTACCTGGCTGCCGTTTTCCGTCACGGTAAAACAGCCGGTCTCGCCTGCGTGGATCACACCACGGGGGAGTTTACGATTTGTGAATTCACGGAAATCGGTCATCTGCATGATGAGCTTTCGCGGATTTCTCCGTCGGAATTGCTGATCCCGGATCACCAGACGGTGGAGTTCGGCACACTGACCAATTGCCTCGTTTACGAAGGATACGCCTTCCTGCCCGAGCATGCCACTCAGCTTCTGAAGGATCACTTTGCCGTCCTTTCTCTCGATGGATTCGGCTGCGCCAATCTGTATTCCGCCAGTGGCGCCGCTGGTGCCATCCTGCACTATCTCATCCACCAGCTCCGCCGCCCTTGCGATCACCTTCGCACACCACGCATCCGGGAAAGCGCGGACCATGTGCTGATTGATTCCGCTTCTCAGCGAAACTTGGATCTGGTGGATTCCCGCTCGGGAAAACAGCACACCCTGCTCGGCGTACTGGATCGCACCGCCACTCCCATGGGTGCGCGCTTGCTGCGGGATTGGATCCTGCACCCACTGAGGGATCTAACTATCCTCACTTCTCGACAGGACACCATCGCGTCGTTTTTGGCAGAGCCATTCCTTCTATCAAAATGCCGGGAATCGCTGAAGGGCATCCGTGATGTGGAGCGCACCACTTCCCGGCTTTCACAGGGGACGGGAAATGCACGGGACCTTCAGGCACTTTCCGTCTCCCTCTCGCACGTCCCTGCGCTGAAGGAAGACATTTCCTCCCTGGCTGCGGATCACCAATCGCTCATCGAAGGCCTGCATGACTTCACAGAGCTAACACAGCTTCTGTCAACAGCCCTCGTTGATGAACCGCCCGCTCATCTTCGCGATGGTGGCGTGATACGCGACGGCTGGTCCGTGGAACTGGATGAACTGCGGAGCGCGTCCCGCGGAGGGAAGGAATGGATCGCCCGCATGCAGGAAGCGGAGCGCAAGCGGACTGGAATTGATTCGCTCAAGATCAAGTTCAACAACGTTTTCGGCTACTTCATCGAGATCACCACCAGCCACTTGGCCAAGGTGCCGGACGATTACCTGCGGAAGCAAACGATGTCCAATGCAGAGCGCTACATCACGCCCGCGCTCAAGGAAATGGAGAGCAAGGTGCTGGGGG
>Ga0157370_10000926_pt1 | contig 37246 bp, 42 predicted proteins | sample C35metaG_FD_113463 | JGI IMG/M metagenome (GOLD analysis project Ga0157370, IMG submission 113463) | Corn rhizosphere microbial communities from Kellogg Biological Station, Michigan, USA - C3-5 metaG | ecosystem: Host-associated > Plants > Roots > Rhizosphere > Soil | place: USA: Michigan... | reverse complement strand
TACCGAAGACTTCAGGCCGCGAGAGGTGCGACAGTTGGGAGAAAACTTCTAGTTTGGGAATTTGACGACAATATTTTTAACGGGTTTTATGGAACGGAGATAAACATATATGGCCTTTAAATCGCCGTCCGTCATACCCGAAAAATCAACAACAGGCATTATTGTATTTTGTTTACCGGGATTGTAATTATAACCCTGCTTATCGCGGCAAGTGATGAATTTATCCAGGAATGCCTGCTCACTCCAACCGCCAATGCCCGAAGAGGAATCAGGTGTAAGGTTAGCTGAGGTAACTTTAAAAGTTCCCGCATTAAATTTCATACCACCGGCCAGCATATTTTTATCATCCGGCGTATGACAACCATTACAACCAGCCATTGTAACCAGGTAACTTCCATATTTTACCTGGTCGCTCCTTGGCGGACATACATTTGCATCTACAGATTTTAGTAAAGCGGCTTCATTGTAGAACCTGCTTATCGGAAACGTTAAATGCCGGGCAGGTACTGCATTCTTTATTGGCTTCAGGGTTCTGATATATGCAATAATACTTACCAGGTCACTCTTAGCCAATCTGTTGAAATCGTAATAAGGCATCAAAGGAAACAGCGTGTCGCCATTTTTATTGATACCTTGTGTCATAGCTCGTAGGATTTCCTTATCTGTCCATGTGCCAATACCTGTAGCAGAATCAGGAGTAATGTTGGCTGAGTAAATAGTTCCCGGCATTCCGACCAGTTCAGTTGTATCAAATTTTAATCCTCCTTCCCCTTCAGTGCCCGGAATCTCAGGGCCGGCATATTTTGTAAAATCTCTATGGCTGTGACAATGAAAACAAGCTGCCACATGCAGGGCAAGATATTTTCCTCTTGCTATCACTTTGTTTAAGGAATCCTGTTTCATCATGTTCTGGCCGGTACTGGCCAGGGATTTTGAAGTATTACTGTTGCAACCAGTAAAAAGAATAACAATGAACGCCATAAAAATTATACGATAAAAAGCATTTAGCTTATGCATGTTATTTTTGACATAAATTTAATATATGTAATTAATAAGATAGTAATAACATTGTCACTTTATTATTAGAAACTCGTCCTCCGGTTTGCTCAAGGTTATTCCTCGTACTTGTCCTGAGTTAAAAACGACAGGACAACACATTGTTTTTTTTTAAAACATTCTAAGAATAGCTCGGCATAACACCTTTTTTTTTAATCTCCACTTCCTAAAAAATAAATTGATTGCAAGGGTAAAAGACTTTTATCCTCGTCCGGCATTTTTCATCCACTGTTGGTGTTCCAAACGTCGGCTCATTCCAATGAGGCCCCGTTCACGCACCTCACCTACCATACCTGCTGGCATTTGCAAAATCAATCCTTCGGGTAAATACCAATCTGGTTTTTACTTATGTATCTGGAGCCAAAACAGGTGCAAGCGAAAAAAGCAGGATGATAACCCGGTTTTTCTCACCGTGGCTTTTTCTCATTTTTTTATGCAATGAGCAATAACACAAAATCTCCAAAAAATAAATTAAACAAATAATTTTTTTATTAGAAATAGATGTACATTTATAGTCTGCTTCAATCTCTGCATTCCACCTATTATTTATCATTTTAAATTTAAAAACATGAAACGGTTAATCGTCACTATGTGCGCATTAGCGCTGGTTTTTGTGTGCAAAGAAAGTGTAGCCCAACAAAAACCGATGATGAAAAAGCAGGCAAAGATGAACAAAGCAGTGCGAATGAATCAAACGCCTTATCCTTACACGGCAAATTATTCTTCTGATTTCAGCATTGGCAATCCGGCAAACTCCAGAAAGATCCTGGAATTATGGAAAGATTTTGACAACAACACTTTGGAAGCACATGATTATTTTGCAGACACAGCAGTAATGTTTTTTTCTGATGGCACCATGGCAAAAGGTAAAGATTCAATTATGGCAGGAGCAAAACAATTCAGATCTTCCATGTCAAATGTAACGAGTACGCTAGACGCCTGGGTTCCTTTAAAAAGTAATGACCGAAACGAAAGCTGGGTAGCGCTTTGGGGCACAGAGACAGCAACCAGTCCTGATGGCAAAGTTGATAAAAGAGACATCCAGGAAATCTGGCGCATTAACAAAGACGGGAAAGTTGATTTTATGAAGCAGTTTTCGGCGAAACCACAAATGATGCAAGAGTAAAAATAATGAATGAAACATTTGTTAGAAATAAATTAGCAGGAAGTTGAAGAACCTGCCTGCTTTTGAATAATATTACCATTTATCATTCCTTTTTTTTAAAATTACCATTCAATGAAAAAATTACTATTGCCATTGATTGCTGCTTCTGTTTTTGCAGGATGCAATACTATAGGACAATCATCCTCAAAAGAGGTGAAACAATACAACGCAAGTGAGTTTTACAATAATGAAGACATCCACGGAGTTGCTTTTAATGCCGATGAATCCAAAATTCTGATCAACAGTGATAAAACCGGAATTCAGAATTTATATGAGTTGTCCATTGCCGATACAGCAGTGCGGCCATTAACTCATTCTGAGAAAGAATCCTTTTATGCAATTGATTATTTGCCCGGAAGCAACGATTATCTCTATGCATCTGACCAGGGCGGAAATGAAAATGATCACATTTATCTTCAAAGGGCCGGTGGTGCTGCAAAAGACCTTACGCCGTGGCCGGGAAGCAAAAACTCCATCAGCAACTGGTCGGGAGATAAAAAATCAATTCTGATTACGAGCAACCGCCGTGATCCGAAGTATTTCGATCTTTGGAAAGCAGATACCGCAGACTGGAATTTTAAATTATTGTATCAAAATGATTCCGGATATAATATCAATGGCGTTAGTAAAGATGAACGTTTTATAGGGCTGACAAAAGATGTTTCAACAGATAAAAATGAACTGTATTTGCTCGATAGAAAAAACAATTCATTGAAGAAAATCAGCAACGATCATGAGGCAACCTGGTACGTTTCCGCTTTTGAAAAAAACGACAGCATCATGTACTTTACGACCAATGATGGAGGCGAATTTTCTTACCTCGTAAAATTTAATATCAATAATGGCTCCTCACAAAAAATCTACAGTACCAATTGGGATGTAATAGGAATGGGCCTTAGTGAAAATGAAAAATATCATACCATTTTCATTAATGAAGATGGAAAAAATAAAGTGCTTTTATTTGATCACGCCACCAATAAGCCGATTGATTTTCCGGAAATAAAAGATGGCGATATTCAGTCAGTAGTTATTTCTCCATCAGAAAAAAATATGTTGCTAACAGTAGGAAGCAGCCGAAGCCCACAGAATTTATACACTTACAATTTTGATACAAAAACATTAAAACAACTGACCAGCACCTTAAATAAGGAAGTGAATGTGAACGACATGGTGAGCGCTGAAGTAGTTCGTTTTAAATCTTTTGACGGCAAAGAGATTCCGGCTATTTATTACAAGCCGCTGAATGCATCAAGAGAAAAGAAAGTTCCGGCTTTGTTATGGATTCATGGCGGCCCGGGTGGGCAGTCGAGGATTGGTTACTCGAATGCCATTCAATACCTGGTGAATCATGGCTATGCGGTGATGGCCGTGAACAACAGGGGCAGCAGCGGCTATGGAAAATCTTTTTATAATCTTGACAATAAAGATCACAGCAATGGTGATTTGAAAGATTGTGTGTGGGCAAAAAAATGGCTTCAGCAGCAGGATTATATTGACAGTGGCAGAATCGGTATTGAAGGTGGAAGTTATGGCGGCTGCATGGTGCTTGGCGCACTGGCGTTTCATCCCGAAGAATTTAAAGTGGGCGTTGATCTGTTTGGCGTGGCCAACTGGTTGCGCACTTTAAGGAGTATCCCTCCCTATTGGGCTTCGTTTAGAAAATCTTTGTATGATGAAATGGGCGATCCGAATACGGCTGATTCTGTAATGCTGAAAGCCACATCGCCATTGTATAATTACCAAACCATCAATAAACCTTTAATCGTTTTCCAGGGGATGAATGATGTGAGGGTGTTACCAATAGAAAGTAAGGAAATTGTGGAAGGCGTGAAGAAAAACGGTGTGCCCGTGGAATATGTTACTTATCCGAATGAAGGACATGGTTTTACCAAAAAAGAAAACCAGATTACCACTTCTGAAAAAACGCTGGCTTTTCTGGATAAATATTTAAAAGGGAACGGGGAGAAAAAGTAAGTCGAAGAAGGACACCTTTTCATAAAATAAGAAGTGACACCTTTTCCAAAGGTGTTATTTCCTGGAGGCTTAATGTCTTTTCAGATTTAAATAATCAATGTAATACACCACTTTCAGACTCACTTCATTGGAATGTGGACTGGCGAACATTTGATTGAGGTTTTTAAAATAAGTTTGGTACTCACTTTGATTTAAATACACTTCAGCGCCTAAGGCATTTTTCCAGGAAAGGGTGATGCGGCTTCCTGGAAGAAAATCCCAGGTATAAAACATGTCTATATTAAAAGTATTGAAATTGAAATCGTGGCCGGGCGAAAATGCTCTTTCATTCCAGTAGCCGTCCGGCTTTACATCGTAAAAATGATGATACACCACATTGCTCCAGTAATGCCTTAAACGAACCGTCAAGTTCATCAATGGATTGATATTGAATGCAGCACCAAGGATCGAATAATCCGTTTTTACTGTTCTTTGTCCGAGAATTGGTTCTACCGCGGTAGTCATCAAACTATAAGCATAACCATAATTGGCGCCGTCATTATCCAAATGTCCTTCCGCATTCATTTGGAAACGTTCATTGAATTTATACGTCGCTCCAAGAGTGAATCCATAATAAGCAGGATCAGGGAGAGAAGTAATACCACTTTCTGCAGAATAATTGATAAATAATTTCTTCCTTGAATCGGTATTGCCGGTAATGTTCAGAAAATATTGAGCCGGGCGTTTCAGTACTCTTCCGGGTGTTCTTAATTCAAAGAAATCATTTGACCAGAACGGGCTAACCTGGAAGGTAGCCAGGATGTTTGAAAAATCTTTCATCAGGAAGAAAGCCGTGGAATTGATCACAAAATTCTGCCATTTAAATGGCTTGTATAAATACTGGTTGGTAGCTCCAACAGTATAGCGCTGGTTCAGGAAATGTTTGGTTGGTTTATACACTACATAACTTATATTGCCAGTATAACTGAACTGGTTATTATTTTGTAAAAAGCCAAGATCATTGGGATCATAGGTGTCAGACATGGCACCCACGTTGAACAGGTATTGCAGTTTGCCACTCACTTTCTGATAGCGAACATCGGCTTTGTAGCCATCGTAATTGCCGGTGTTTCCCCAGATGGTGCTGTAAATTCCATCCACGAATAAATAGTGTCTGTTCTTTTTGTCAAATAAGGAAAGGTCAACGGCGGAAACATTGGCATTGCGGCTGTTTTTATTTCTTAAAACATTGGTATTGGTAAATGTAACTGATGAGCGATGTTTCAACGCCTGGTCGAGCACGATGATATTGTAATTGGTCAAGGGTTCTGTCTCAAAATGAATGGATGAATCACCGTCTTTGTCCAGCACTTCGGCATTCATGGAAGAAGTGAGCGCATTAAAAATACCTATGCCCAGGTTCCCTTTTGTGCGGCCTGAGAATTTGGTTCCATTGATCAGGCGGGTGATGCCGGGATTTTTAATAATCTCATATTCGGGGTTGGAAGCAGCCAGGTTCAGCACATTATAAGAGCCGGCGGGTGCATCGCCGATCCTTCTTGAATAAAAAATGCCGGCTTTATTAAAGAGTTCTGTTCCTTCGGTAAAGAAAGGCCGGAAGTCTTCGAACTTAATATCAAAAGGGCTGAGATTTAAAACAATATTATCGGATTGCACCTGTGCAAAGTCGGGGATTAAAGTAGCGTCGAGGGTAAAACTTTCATTGATCCCATATTTTACATCCATTCCCCCACTCTTCAAAAACTCAGTCACCTTTTTATCGCCAACCGGAGAAACCCTTATCCCACCTGAAATGTAAGGCAGGAAGGATAATCGTACAGGGGGCAAAATATTTTGTAAACCGGTCCACTGGCCCCATTTGTTCATGGTGCCACCAATTTTTGGATCGTCGGGGCTCCAGGTAGAAAGTTCGTTGTTTATCCTCCGGAACCGGCTGAACTGAATTCCCCATGTTTGCAAATCCTTTTTAGAAAACCGGATGGCACTGAAAGGTATCTTCATCTCCGCGATCCACCCATCTTTTTTCATAGCCACTTTGCTTTCCCACACTGCGTTCCAGGTATTGTCTTCTATAGTGGAGATCTTTTCATCTTCCTGCACACCGGCGGCGGAAACTTTAAAGCTAAAGGCATTTTGTTTGTCGTTGTATGTATCTATCCCGATTGCAAAAACATCCACATCTTTTCCATCAATATCATCGCGGGCTGTCAACTGGCGCTTTATGTTTTTCGGATCGTCGTGCATATATGCCAGCACATACACTGCCGAGTTATCATATGTGATCCTCACCTCGGTTTCAGCAGCTTTTTTTCCAAAAACTGGCGTGGAAGTAACAAATCCGGAAACCGGTGAAATACTTTGCCACGCCGCATCATCAGGGTTTCCATCCAGTTTCACTGATTCGTTAATTTTATTTGCTGCGATAGATCTTGATTGTGAAAAAGAAGGAGATGATACAATTAATAAGAGAGATAGGCCAAGCAAAGGTTTCCTCATATAGTCAGTTATGAATTCAAAGATAATTTTTTTTGATAAATAAAAAAATCTGCCCGGTTTTCTTGATAATAATCAATAATTGAAGTAAAATCGCCCTTCTTTTTAATTGTTTTTTAATCAGCAGGAAAAGATGTCAGCTATGATTCTTTCAAAAAAGTATGTTTTATAATAACTCCTATTTGCATGTTAATAAAAATCTTTGTAATATTATGATTGATATTGTCTCTTGCAGATTTTTTGTCAGTAACAGTCATAGACAATCTGATTTATACGATCAAAAAGGATGCTTATGAAAAATTTACTTTTGTTTACAGTTATTATACTGGTTTCCTGCAATACCAACCGTTATATTTATTCAGCCTCTTCACCAAACAATCCCTACTTCACCAAAAAGGGAGAATCAAAATTAACAGGATACTATTCAACGATTGGGAAAAGTCATTCATCTGTTAACAGCGCCGATCTTTCATCACAAAATAACCGAACCGGATCCAGCGGTGGATGGGATTTGCAGGGCGGATATGCATTTAGTAATCATTTTTCATTGATTGGAGACTACTATAGTAAGAATGAAGAAGACTTTTATACTAACTCAGAAAATTTCAGTCCATTCAATAGTTCCACCGTAAAATATAACAGACATTTATTTGAAACAGGTGCAGGTTATTTTATTGCGCTCAACCCCAAAAAAACCATCACTTTTAATTTCTATGCGGGGATTGGGGGCGGTAAATTTTCTTTTGATGATCATGGTATTGACTCGGGCAATCACAGTTACACCCGTTATCACAGAGCCAACATTACCAAATGGTTTTTGCAACCTTCCTTCAATTTTATGCCTGGGAACTATGTCCGTTTTTCTTTCGTCTTAAAAAGATCTTTTGTTCATTATGGAAATATCCATACTTCTTACACTGCAGTAGAGTTAAGCGATTTTTCTTTGGATCATTTAAGCAACGAAACATTGAGTTTTTTTGAGCCTGCGTTGAATATCCAGTTTGGTTTGCCTGCATATCCATGGATCAAACTGGATCTGATGGAATCAGTCGCGGCAGGAGACCCGTTTTATACCAATTCTATCCGATACGCAAATTTATCGGTGGGCCTGACTGTTGAGTTTAATTAGCTATTTAAAGCCCTCCTTTTTAATTCTTTATTAATCAATGCCAATTCTCTTCCCGTTTGTCCGCTAACAGATGAGTTCTCCTGTGCACGGCGCATCAAATAAGGAATAACATCTTTTATCGGCCCGAAAGGCAAATATTTGCTTACATGACACCCGGCTTTGGCGAGATTAAAAGTGATGTTATCACTCATTCCATATAATTGGGAAAAATGAATTCTGGCATCATTGAGTTGCAAACTATATTTTTCCATCAGTTGTACAGCGAGCAAATTGCTGTATTCATTATGTGAACCGATCACCAGGTGAATGTTGTTTGCGGGATCAATTGAAAATTCTAAAGCAGCATTGTATTCATTGTCTGTAGCATTTTTGGTCTCATTGATTGGTGAAGGATAATTCAGTTCCTCAGCCCGTTCTCTTTCCTTTTCCATATAGGCACCACGAACGAGTTTCATTCCTAAAATAAAGTGATTCTCTTTAGCAAATGCTGCGCTGTCTTTTAAGAATTGCAGCCGGTCGTTCCGATAGAGTTGCACGGTATTATAAACAATGGCATTTTGTGTATTAAACTGCTGCTGCATCTGAATGGTTACTGCATCTACTGCATCCTGTATCCATGTCTCTTCTGCATCTATCAACACGCCTACATTACTTTCCTGCGCTATCTTACAAATGCGGTACAAACGCGCTACGATTCTCTGCCACTCAGCCTTTTCATTGGCAGTTAATTTTTCCGCCGCAATCTTTCCCCTGATAATATCGCTATAAACTGCGTCAGCATGGATCTTTTGTAATAATTCAAAACGCGAGAAGCCGGTCATTTTCACACTCATAAAAGGAATGTTCGGCTGGGTAGCGGCATAATTGATCACTTTTATAAATTCATCAGCCGCTTTGTCAAAGTTGGCCTCGCCTTCCTTGCCTTCCACACCGTAATCGAGGATCACCTGCACATGAAATTTCCCTAATTTTTCTGCAACAGCAGCAGTTTGTTGAAGTGTTTCCCCACCCACAAACTGGTTGAATATGGTTTTGCGGATCAGCCCTTTAACCGGCAATCCCAATTTCAAAGCAAGTGGCGTGAGCCACAATCCTGACTTTACCAGCCATTCTTTACCCATGGATGCAAAAAGAAAACGGGCACCTTTCAGTTCTTCATTTGTTTTATAAGCGAAAGCAGTTTTGGTATCTTCGAAAGAAATATTCATAGCTATTTTTAAAAAGCCGAAATTCTATAATTGGCAATGATTCACCAAAAAAAATTGCACGATTGTAATCAGATAATGGCATCATCGCTGATTTGATCATTAGAAAAGTATCTTTGCAAAAATTTTTTGAATGACAGTAAAGAAACCGTCGGACAGCTTAGTAGTAATGACCGAACTCGTATTGCCGAATGACACAAATTTATTTGAAAATCTAATGGGTGGAAGATTGATGTATTGGATGGACATCGCCGCTGCGCTTGCCGGAAGCAAACATTGCAATGCGCCGGTGGTTACCGCTTCCGTGGATAATATTTCTTTTACCAACCCGATCAAATTGGGAAATGTGGTGCATATAGAAGCGAAAGTGACCCGTGCTTTCAATACGAGTATGGAAATTTATTTAAAAGTCTGGGGTGAAGATATTATTCAGCAATATAGTTACGACAGCAACGAAGCCTACTACACTTTTGTAGCCTTAGACCCGCACGGCAAACCAAGATCAGTTCCAAAAACAGAGCCTGAAAGCGAGCATGAAATTGAACTCTACAATGGCGCCTTACGCCGAAGACAATTGAGATTAATTCTTGCCGGAAAAATGAAACCGGGGGATGCTTCAGAGCTGAAGGCTTTGTTTATTTCATAGGTTTTAGTTTGTAGTTTGTAGTTGAGCTTTAACATAGCGTTTTAATCCTGGTGCAATAATTTTACGTAAATGGAATTTTGAACCTATTTCCTCACTTCGTAAAATCAATTTAATACACATGAAAAAGCTTTTTTCTTATTTGGTCATATTCCTGCTGCCGTTTTTTGCACTTGCTTCCGGAAACAAAACAGAAGAATCGTTTTATAAAGGCAAAACCGATACGGCAACATTTGCTGCGGGCTGCTTTTGGTGCGTACAGGCGCAATTTAGTCAACTGAAAGGGGTAAAGACTGTGGTTTCGGGCTTTAGTGGTGGCTACGTAAAGAATCCTACTTACGAAGAAGTATGTACTGGGAAAACCGGGCATGCCGAAGCCTGCAATATTATTTATGATCCTTCACTGATCACGTATGACGAATTGCTGGCCGCTTTTTTTACCGCTCATGATCCTACCCAACTGAACAGGCAGGGGAATGATGTAGGCACGCAATATCGTTCTGCGATCTTCTACCATAATGCCGTCCAAAAGCAGAAGGCGGATTATTACATCAAAAAATTAAATGAGGCGAAGGCTTATAAGAATAAAATTGTAACGGAAGTAGATCCATATACTGTTTTTTACAAAGCCGAAGATTATCACCAGGATTTTTATAATAAAAATCCGGAGCAGCATTATTGCAAGTATGTGATACAACCGGAACTGGAAAAATTCAGGAAAGTATTTAAGGATAAACTGAAGAACCCTTAAGATTGAAATTCCGTTTTCTTTTAAACAACTTTAATCAAAAATATAATGAAATCATTCGTCCTTTTAAGCAGCATGTTATTACTATCCTTCTGCTATGCTTCATGCCAGCAGCGGGAAATAAAACAAGGGCATGAAAAGAATCCTTATTATTCCAATACTGACACCTCGAGGCTGAATGTATCAAATGCCCAATGGAAAAAGATCCTGCCTCCCGATTTGTATGCGGTAGCAAGGGAAGCGGCTACCCAGCCGGCTTTTACCGGTAAATACTGGAATACAAATCCGAAAGGCACTTATTATTGCGCCGTTTGCGGCAACAAGCTTTTCAGATCTGACGCCAAGTTTGCAAGTACCTGCGGATGGCCAAGTTTCTTTGAACCGGCACGCACCAACAGTGTGATCTACCGCCCTGATAATTCATTAGGTATGATGCGCACCGAGGTTATCTGTGAAAGATGTGGTTCGCATCTCGGCCATATTTTTGATGACGGCCCTGCCCCAACCCATAAAAGATTTTGTATGAATTCTATTTCCCTCGATTTCAGGCCTGACGGCGGAGGATTGGTCAGCAAATAGTTGGTTCATTCCCAAATATGCCTCCTGCCATCCCTGAATGTAATCAGGGAAACCTGATTTACAGTTTATCTATTTGGTAGAATCAGCTGCGTTCATTAGGGATATGGAGGAAATATGATGCTCCTTGATAGCCCTTTTTTCGCATATTTTGCAAAGTTGTGAAATACCTTTCTTTTCCCAAACCTGCTTTACAGTTCCCTCAGCCAAATTCGCATGCCCTTTAATAGTATAGCAATCCTGGTAAAGATGGTATTTATTGCTTTCAGGTGCCCAATAAACAAGGTCGCTGCCTAAGTTTATTTGTTTTACAGAATCTGTTTGCGCATTAATTTCTGCAGAATATTTCTCAATGGAAGGGGGATTAAAATCAATGCCTGTAACGCCAGCTATCAGTAAAGCGACTATACCAATTGCGCCTGCGATTCCTTTTGTTTTGCCATTAAGATTTTTGTTAGTAAAAATCAGGATCACCAACGGCAAAAAAGAAAGTACTCCCATTATCGCGCCCAGTTGGCTTTGAACAGCAAACTTTGCTTTATTACTTTCAGATGAAGGATCTAAGCGGTTGGCTTTTTTCCAAAGCAAAGAACCCGTTATGGATAGTGCCAGAATGAAAACAATTGCTACGATTAACCATACAAGCGTTTCGTTGTGCAGCAATTTTAATATGGCAAAGATTTCGCCTGCTATTGCTATAAACCATGCTAGCATAGCAAAGAGGCGTAACTGTTTAGCAGTGCCTTTATTTTCGGCACTTGCTTCAAAAACTTTTTGTTCCATAATGATGATTTTTAAATGTTACTATAAATATAGATGTTTTTAAGTATGGAGCAAATACTTTTGAAAGATATTAGTTTGGTAAGCGCACTATTACACAATAGCGGATAACAACTGATGGTTATATGAGGATAAAACCAACGATTATCCTGGTACCATCCATGAACCACGCTGAAATCAGTTCTCAGATAAAAAGGAAATATGAAAAAATTTGCAGCAATACGCTGTTGCGGTTCGAGCAGAAACGTGACACGGAAAGAAGAAAACTGAAAATAAAGAAAGACAGTTTTTACCTGAAAGGTTTGCGATAAAGGCACATGGTAAAAATTACCGGATCGTAATTATGAATAACTGGATCGTATTTACAGTGAACTGTTATTTATCCGGAGCGTTTACCAAATGATGCTTCCCTTTCAACATAAACTTTTTACTTTGTTCTATCGCATCCATCACCTTTTCCAGGATTTCATCAATGCTTTCCTGGTAAGTAAATTGCATAGGTTCTTTAAACTGAACAGAAAGTAGGGAGCCTTTCTTTTTAAATTTTAATCCTTTTTTATCAAACGCACGCCAGAAGCCACTGATGACGACCGGTATAACAATTGGCTTATCATTTTTAATGATGTAGGCAGTTCCCTTTCTTCCCTGGGCAAAAGGCCTGGTAGTCCCCTGTGGAAAAGTTATCACCCAATTGTCTTTTAAAGCTTTGGAGATATTTCGTGTATCACCCGGATTAAGACCTCTTTGCACTTCCTTTCCTTCTGCTTGCCACGTTCTTTTTACCGTAATGGCCCCACCCCATTTAAAAAAACGGCTCAGGAAACTTTTTTTCATCGTTTCCGCTGCAGCTACAAAATAAACTCGTGTGAAGGGATTTAATAAATAAAAAGGAGCACCTAATTTGTTTTCTTTCCTCCATTTTACCGCACAAAAAATATGGAGAAACGTAATTACGTCTGCAAAATAGGTTTGATGATTGCTGACAAATAAAACATTTTTTTTTGGAAGATTTTTGATGTTTTCAGTGCCGCTGATCTTTAGTTTATTGATAAATACAAGTCCGGGATAAGTTATTACTCCAATGATAAAATAAACTACAGATTTTATCAGCCACGTTTGTTGTAAATTTTTAATCCATTTCTTCATTTCCATTGATTTAAGGATGTAATCGTTTGCAATTTAATAATAAGCTGTTAAAATTCCCATCAATTTATTGGCATGGAATTTCCGGCAAAATCTAAAATTATTACCATGAAAAAGTTTATAGGAATAACCCTGCTTGCTATGTTTTTTTATTCAAACAAAACAAATGCCCAGATACAAAGGGGAAATCTTTTGGTTGGCGGCGACATTGCCAATTTCAATTTTGATCTTGGCAGAGGCGGCGCTTTCCAGGCAACAGTAGATCCTAAAGTGGCTTTTTTTCTAAAAGACAATGTTGCCTTAGGCGCATATATTGATTTTGGTTTATCGACTGCCAAAGGCGCGGGAACAACCACCAATTATGGTGTTGGTGCTTTAGGAAGATATTATGTCAATGATTCCACAACCAATATTCTCAAACACGGGCGGCTTTTTTTTGAAGGAAATGTAGGAATACAGGGAATCAGCATTTCTAACGGATCTAATACAACAGGATTAGGCATTGGTATCGGGCCGGGATATGCTTATTTTATTACGCCAAATATTGGTTTGGAAACTTTATTGAAATACAATGGAATCGTGGGTTTTGGAAGCCAGGTATATACCAGCAGGTTGAACCTCGGTATCGGCTTTCAGATCTATCTTTCCAACAGAAGGACCAAAGAGATCATCAATAACGTTCCCTAAAAAAATCTGCAATGTTAACTAAAAAAAAATGGGAAGTTCTATACTTTTTTGTGAACGGACTGGCAAAAAGTATTTCTTTAAGTCTTTTAATATGATACTATTTTCGTTGAACCAGGAGTGATTTTAATGGGAATTTCCTACCTTTGCACTCCCAAAAAACTTTTGGAATAAAATTATTTATTATTAACTAAAATGCTGATAAGCAGGATTTCTTAAAGAAATACAGCAATAACAAAATTACTTGCTAAAATACAATGGATATAGAAAATAAAGAACCAAAATCAGAAACCGGGCAAATTTTAGCGGACGACAAACCACAAGGTGGCATTGAAGGCGTTCCCTTTCCTGATTTTCCTGAAACAGAATCAACTGTAGCAGCTAATGAGCCACAGCCAACTGTTGAGCAGGTTCATGAAGAAGCTCTTTCTTCAGCCCATGATGATTTTGATTGGAGCATTGACAAAAGAAACGTAACTTCTTACAACAATTCTGAAAGAGAAAAGTATGATGAAGTTTACGACAAAACTTTCAAACAGATCAACGACAATGAAATGGTAAATGGAACCGTAGTGGCCATGACCAAAACAGATGTGGTGATCAATATTGGTTTCAAAAGTGATGGATTAGTTGGATTGAATGAATTCCGCGATTTACCCAATCTGAAAGTTGGTGATGAAGTGGAAGTGATGGTAGCGGAAAAAGAAGACAAAGATGGTAACCTGCACCTGAGCCGCAAACAGGCTCGTACTACACGTGCATGGGAAAGAATCGTTGACATGCACAAAACCGGCGAAATCGTTACCGGCCTTGTTACCAGCAAAACCAAAGGCGGGCTTATCGTTGACGTTTTTGGAATGGAAACATTCTTACCAGGATCCCAGATCGACGTGAAACCGGTTACAGATTACGATCAGTTTGTTGGAAAAACAATGGAATTCAAAGTGGTGAAAATCAATGAAGCCATCAAGAATGCCGTTGTTTCTCATAAAGCGCTTATCGAAAGCGATATCGAACAACAGCGCGCTGAAATTATCGGCAAACTGGAAAAAGGACAAGTATTGGAAGGAACCATCAAGAATATCACCGATTTCGGTGCATTTCTCGACCTTGGCGGCTTAGATGGGTTACTTTATATTACTGACATCAGTTGGGGACGTATCAATCATCCAAGCGAAGTGCTGAAACTTGACCAAAAACTGAACGTAGTAGTTCTGGATTTTGATGATGATAAAAAACGTATCAGTCTTGGTTTGAAACAATTAACTCCGCATCCTTGGGATACTTTGCCTGAAAATATTAAAGAAGGCGAAATCGTAAAAGGAAAAGTAGTAAATATTGAAGATTATGGCGCATTCCTGGAAATTTATCCGGGCGTAGAAGGTTTGGTTCACGTAAGTGAAATTACCTGGGCGAACACTCCGATCAATGCAAAAGAATTCTTCAAACTCGGTGATGAATACGAAGCCAAAATCGTGACATTGAGCAAAGAAGACCGAAAAATGAGTCTTTCTATCAAACAAATGACAGAAGATCCATGGAACACCATCGAAACTCAATATCCTGAAGGAAGCAGGCACAAAGGTTTGGTGAAAAACATTACACCTTATGGTGTGTTTGTTGAACTTTCTCCAGGCATTGGTGGTATGATCCACATCAGCGACCTGAGCTGGTTGAAACGCTTTAATAATCCTAATGAATACACTAAGGTGGGCGAAACTATTGATGTGATCATAATGAGCATTGATAAAGAAAACCGCAAACTTCAATTAGGCCACAAACAAATCGAAGAAGATCCATGGAACTCTCTAGAAGAGACTTTCCCTGTCGGAAGTATTCATGAAGGTACCGTGACGCGCCGTGATGACAAAGGCGCTACCGTTCAGCTTCCTTATGGATTGGAAGGATTTGCTCCTGCACGTCACCTTCGTCGTGAAGATGACAAGGTGATCGGGTTGGATGAGATTGCACCGTTTATGGTTATTGAATTTGACCGCAACGATAAGAAAATTATTCTGAGCCACAGCCGCATTTGGGAAAAAGAAAAAGCAGAAGAAAAAAATGCCCAACTGAATGAAAAGAGAGCCGATGCTGAAAGCACTAAAAAAGCCGTGAAGAATATTCAGAGCAAGGTGGAAAAAACCACTTTAGGCGATCTGGGTGTGTTGGCCGATCTGAAAAAGAAAATGGACAATGAAACTGAAGAAGCAAAAGCGCCTGCAGAAAAAGAACCGGTAGCTAAAAAAGCACCTGCTAAAAAGAAGAAAGAAGAAGCGCCAAAAGCTGAAGAAAAAGCTGAAGAGACTTTAGCTCAAACTCCTCCGCCTCCTGCTAATGAGCCGAAGCATACTGAAGCTGAAGCTGAAAAAGTACAAGACGAAGAAAATTCAGATGAGAATGCTTAATTAGTTTTTCATTTTATTATCAATCCCGTTGTATGAAAGTGCAACGGGATTTTTTATTTTACTTCCAAAACAACTAATGAAAATGGCGGAATTGCTAAGCTGATTACATCATTTTTTAAAGAAGCGCCGGTGAATATTTTCGGCTCAATTTTATGAGGGTCATCAAAAGTATTGTGGTCATGAATTCCCGGCGAGGTAAGAATCCTTCCGGTTACTTTTTTACAATTTTCTCCTTCTATTTTTATTGAGATATTTTCCAATTTTTCAGAATTAATATTGGTAATGGAAAGATGAATGAAGCCGGAAGAATCTTTTGATGCCGATGCAGAAACTGCGGGAAGTTTTTGATCTCCAAATTGATAATCATCGGTTTTCAAAGTGATGGGCAGTAGTTTTGCGTTTTGATGAATGTTGTACATTTCCATCACATGATAAGTTGGCGTCAGCACAATTTTTTCTTTATTGGTTAAAATTACAGCCTGTAAAACATTGATGGTTTGCGCCAGGTTTGCCATCCTCACTCTGTCTGCATGATTATTAAAAATATTTAGCGTTACTCCTGCGATCATTGCATCGCGCATGGTATTTTGCTGGTATAAAAAACCTGGATTGGTACCTGGCTCCACGTCATACCATCCACCCCACTCATCTACCACCAAAGCAACTTTTTTCTGCGGATCATACTTATCCATTATGGCAGCATGTTTTGTGATCAACTCATCCATTTGCAAAGCCGATTTCATTGAGGTGAAATATTGCTCTTCTGTAAATTTTGTTGCAGGACTTTTTTCGTTCCAATTCACTGCATAATGATGCATCCCTACTGCATCCAGCAGGTTATGAGGAATGTCCCGCATCATCACTTCTGTCCAATGGTAATCTGCATCGCTGGCTCCTGAAGCTATGCGAAATAATTTTCCATCTTTCAACCAATTAGTCATAAATGTTGCGTAACGCCTGAAAACGTTTGCATAATATTCGGCAGTCATATTTCCTCCGCAACCCCAAGCTTCATTTCCCAGGCCCCAGTATTCAACATGCCACGGTTTATCTCGGCCGTTTTCTCTTCTCCAATCCGACATCGGGCTTTTGCCATCAAAATTTACGTATTGCAGCCACTGCGATAATTCCTGGACAGTACCGCTGCCTACGTTCCCTGAGATATATGGTTCTGCTCCCAATTGCTCACACATGTTTAAAAAATTATGAGTGCCAAAACTATTATCTTCTGTAACACCGCCCCACCAGGTATTTACCATTGCCGGCCTTTTACCTTTTGGGCCTACCCCATCTTTCCAATGATACGTATCTGCAAAGCATCCACCTGGCCATCTCAACACAGGTATTTTCATTTTTTTTAAAGCGGCGATCACATCATTTCTTACACCTTCGGTATTTGGAATGTTCTTGTTGGTGTCGCCAACATAAAAACCATCGTAAATACAGCGGCCAAGATGTTCTGCAAAATGTCCATAAATATTTTTATTGATAGTGATTTTCCCCTGATCGGCATGAACTATGATTGAGCTCTGGGAAGATGCAAACAGAAATGAAAATAAAAGTGGAAGCAATATTCCTTTTTTCATAATAAGCCGTTTATTTTTTTATAAATATAATTGCAAAAAATTAGTTGGTAAGTTTGGATGAAGAAACAAAATAATTAGTATGAATAACGAAATTTTATTTTATGAAACACAAAGGTTTAAACAATGGTGGCTTTGGATTTTATTAATTGCCATTAATGCATTGATGATTTACGGAGTGCTTACGCAGGTAATATACGGACACACCTTTGGAGATAAACCTGCAAGTAATACTCAACTTTTAATTGGCACAGGAATTAGTTTATTAATTACTTTTTTCGTTCTCAGCTTTCGGTTAGGTACGCAAATAAAAAATGATGGAATTTATGTAAGATTGTTCCCTTTACAGTTTTCTTACAGATTTTTCCCCTTCAACAGTTTATCAAAATGTTATGTAAGAAAATATAATCCTATTTCAGAATATGGAGGTTGGGGTTTGCGAATTGGGCTTTTCGGAAACGGACGTGCTTACAATATTTCAGGCGATGAAGGATTGCAACTGGTATTTATTGACAACAGGAAATTACTTATCGGAACACAAAAAGCTGAGGAGCTGTCTGAAATAATTGAAAAATTTTTTTTGCATTAAGGCAATAAATACTTTTCTTTTGATAAGAGCGTTTGTGCTTCACCGTTAGTATGGTTAGAAACTTTCAAGCTTTTTCAAACATTCTTTAATATTAATTCCTTTTCCCAAAACAGGTTTAAAAATATCACCTTCAGCACGCATTCTTTCAATCGAATTTTTTAAAGTAAAATCGGTCATCTTCAAACCTTTTTTTACTTCTTCCCAATGCAAGGGCATTGAAACTGTTGCCCCAGGTTTCGGTCTTACAGAATATGGCGCTGCTAATGTCGCCTGGAAACGGTTTTGTAAAAAATCAACATACATTTTTCCACTACGATTGCTTACAATTCTTTCAATAGTGGTGAATGCCGGCAATTCCTTTTGAACCAAGGTGGCAATTTTTCTTGCAAATTCTTTTGATTCTTCATAAGTGTATTTTGCTGCTAAAGGAAAATAAATATGTAAACCAGTGGAGCCGGAAGTTTTGCAATAACTGTTCACTCCTATGGCATCTAAAATTGTTCTGGTAACCTGCGCCGTTATGATTACCTGCTCGAAAGTATTTTTATCGGGATCAAGATCAATGATGCACCAATCAGGATTATCCGGTTTGGATTCCGTGCTGCTCCAGGGATTGACTTCAATACATCCAAGCCCCACAACATACAACAAACTCGCTTCATCAGTGATGACTAAAAAATTCTTATCTCCATCCACACTGCTATGGTAAGGAAACGTTTCTATCCACGATGGAACTTTTCCGGTTACATTTTTTTGATAAAAACTTTTACCATTGATTCCGTTTGGAAAACGATTTAATGATTGCGGCCGGTTTTTTAAATAAGGCAGAATAAATGGCGCTGCCTGGTAATAGTAATTGATCAAATCTCTTTTGGTGATCTTTTCTTTTGGCCAGTAAATTTTGCTGAGATTGGTAAATTTAATGTCATTCCCATTGATATTTCTTACCTGGGTTTCTTCTTTAGGGTTCAATAAAGTTTTACGAGAAGATTTGGGAGCAGCTTTAATGATTTTTTCCCTTTTCACATTTGGTTTTTCCTGAATGATCTTTGTGGTATCCGCTTCTTTTTCTAAAACCACCTCTTCCGGCTTTTTGTCTTCCCGCAAACCTTCAAAAGACGGATGTCGCATGACGCCATCTCTTGTCATTTCTCTGTAGCTCACTTCACATATCAATTCCGGTTTAAGCCACACTGCCACCGCTTTTGGTGGATTCGGGCGAAACCGTGAAGGTTGATTCACATCCGGTTCATTTACAAAAGGAGAATCCGCAATGATAAGTGGTTCAAATTTTTTCATCAACTCCTTTTGAAGTTTTACCGTAAATCCGGTTCCAATTTTCCCGGTGAAATGAAAATTTTTATTTTTAAAAACTCCAACCAATAAGGAGCTAAATAATTTTGATGAATTTTGATTCCTGGTAAATCCGCCGATCACCACTTCCTGCCTTTCCGCCGTTTTTATTTTCAACCAATCTTTTGATCTTGTCCCCGGGAAATAAAGGCTGTCTTCTTTTTTTGCGATGATTCCTTCAAGAGACATTTCCTGTGCAAGCCTGAAAAATTCAATTCCATTGGTGTCAAAGTTTTCACTGATTCTGATGTCATCCGAAGTTGGTAAAATGCTTTTTAAAATTTCTCTCCTTTCATGCAAAGGCAACTGCATTAAATCTTTCCCTTCATACCATAAAATATCAAAAACATAATACACCAATTGCCCGTCAGCTTCACTACGCCAGCCTTGCAAGCGGCTGAAATCAGCCATTCCTTTTTCATTTAAACTTACAATTTCTCCATCAAGAATCGCATTCATTTTCCAGGTTTGCAATTCCTGGCAGATCGGATAAAATTTATCGTTGAATGATTTCGCATTCCTCGAAGCAAGCTCTACCTTACCATTATTTACCAGGGCGACTGCACGATATCCATCCCATTTTACTTCATACATCCAGCCCGGCTTATCAAAAGGCTCGTCAACCAAAGTTGCGAGCATCGGAGAAATTGTTTCCGGAAATTTTGCTTTCTTTTGCTTAGGCAACAATTGTTCAACTGATTCTTTAGCCATTATTTTCGTTTAAATAAACAGATAAAGAATTACAATAAATTATGTGCCAATAAATATTCCCTTTAATAAATGCTCATCGGAAACGGCCGGGATTCTTTTCTGATGAAGTTAATTTTTCCTGAAGATTCCAGGATAATATTGGAACAAAAATCTTCCAAAACTTCCATCTGATGTGGCTCACATGCTTTTATCAGTAAAGTTTCATTCTGGCACACATCAACTACTTTATCTGAAAATGTAATTCTTCCCTTTCCTTTTTTACAAATTAAAAATGCATCAGAAGAGGCTTCATGCAAAGGCATTTTTTCACCAACATTCAAAACAACCTGCAGCACTTTATAACTATGGCAACTATAAATTTCTTTCATTTCCATAATATTAATTTTTATGGATCAAAGGTAAGAACAGGCGCTTTAATAAAAGTATATAATTACTCTTATTATACTGCAAACTTTACCAATTGAGTAATTATTTTGCATGGACATTGCAGCAAAATGCAGGAATCAAACATTTTTCTAACTACATTATAATTCATGAGTTTTTATTTAAAATTTCTCTTGCCGCAATCCATCCGCTTGTCCATGCATGTTGAAAATTGAAGCCGCCTGTTATTCCATCAACATCTAAAACTTCTCCGGCAAAAAACAGATGGGGAACCATTTTGCTTTCCATTGTAGTGGCATCCACTTCATTTAACCTTATTCCACCCGCCGTTACAAATTCTTCTTTAAAAGTGGTTTTCCCTTTTACCTGAAATTGTTGTGAGCATAGTTGTTTCGCTAAAAGATTTTGTTGTTTCGCAGGAAGATCGGCCCATCTTTTTTCAGCATCAATTGCAGATTGCTGCAAATGAAATTCCCACAATCTTTGGGGAAGATTAAATGGATTTTTATTAATCATTTTCTTGGAAGCTATTTGGTGACGAATCAATTTTAATTTTTCCAAAACAGAATTTTCATGATAATCAGCGAGCCAGTTAATCGTAACCGTAAAATCATAATCGATTTTAGAAAGTTCTTTTGCGGCAAATGCGGACAATTTTAAAACCGCCGGGCCACTAAATCCCCAATGGGTAATTAATAGCGGCCCTGTTTGTGAAAATTTAGTTCCATTAATTTTTACCTGCGCATTTTCTACAGAAATTCCCATCAATTCTGCAATAGGATTTTTAGGAACATTGAATGTAAACAATGAGGGAACGGGGCTTTCAAAGGTGTGACCCAATTTTGTAAGCCAGTTATATTGTTCCCGTTTATGAAAGCCTCCGCAGGCTATGCAAACAAAATCTGCTTCCAAAACAGAACCATCTTTACAAAATAATTGAAAAGCATTTTCATTTTCCTGTGATGGTTTTTCAATTCTCAGAATTTCGCGATTCATTAAAATTTCTACCCGGTTTTTATTGGCTTCCTGCAACAAACAATTAATAATTGTATCAGAAGAATTGCTTTCCGGAAACATTCTTCCGTCAGCTTCAGTTTTTAATTTTACGTTTTTACTTTCAAACCATTCGATCGTATCTGTGGTAAAAAAATGATGAAAAGCTTGTTTTAAAAACTTCTCTCCTCTCGGATATTTTTTGATCATTTCAGCAATGCTGAAACAGGCATGAGTAACGTTACAGCGACCGCCACCACTCACTTTTACCTTGCTCAGTAATTTATTTGATTTCTCAATTAATATCACTTTTATTCCAGGATTTTGTGCAGCAACATTTACTGCACAAAAAAATCCTGCGGCACCGCCACCAACTACAATTAATTTTTTCTGTTGCATCAATCAAATAATCAGCAGTAAACTTATTTTAATTCTTTTTCAATATGAGTCAGTTGCCCTTCTTTGTTCATTCCTTCAATGATCATTCTAAATGAATTGCTGATATCATTATTATAGAATGAAAAAGTAACCTTGCTTTGATCCGGGGTTGCTATCAGAGAAGGATTCCAGTACAATGTAGTTCGTAAATCCTTTTTATTATTTCCTTCATATATGCTATCATAATCAGGAGAATAAAACTCACGAATTGCAGAGTAGCCGGTTACTAAACTGTTATCTAATCCCCTGGTAGAACTTACTGGCTGTCCATCAGCGCCCATCCGTGTATAAATTACAATCGCACCCCCGGTTCCGCTACCGGCACCGCCCACAAAGCCTGGTCTGAACACTTTTATAAAAGCAACATTGGCAACAGGAATACTAGAAAGCATATCATATGTTGTTGCCATTTCATTTAAATATAGTGTTGGCCCGTTTTCTCCTGAGCGATTGCGCATCCATAAAAATTTTGAAGCAACATGATCATAAGTCAAGCCAGGAACTTTTCCTTCGATATAGCTGATAAGATCTGTATAGGATGTAGAGAAAGGATCGCTTAGTAAATCCAATTCTGTTGCATTTTGATTTTTAAAAACTCCGCTTGTATATTTTTCATTCAACAATTCCTTGTTTGATTTGATCCTGCTTTTAATCTTCACTGTTGCTAAAACTTTGCCTTTAAAAAATTGAAGTTCCTGTTGTGCAGCATCGTTCAATTCAATGTGATAATGATCAGAAGTATCAATAGAAGTGCCGTTATAAAAATTGTTTTCAATTAGGTAACTTGAAACAGGTGGAAGCATGCCGGGCATAAATCGAACAGAAATATCCTTCAATTTTTTTGAATTGGAAAGCGAATAAAATACATGTGCTGTATCAAAAAGAATTAATGAAGGGTCATTAAAATATCCGTCAGGTCCGATCGGAATTGTAAAAGTTTGCGTACCCGATTTTTTTTCAGTGAGCATCAAAATAATATCTTCCGCCTTTTTCAATTGAGCCTGTGTGGCGCCCCCCGAAATAATTCCTGATAAAGAAAGATAAGAAGTATCTTTTTGATATTTAATTTCAGGCAACTCACCCTTTACAACTTTTTCCCAATTAAACCTCCGCCAGCCATGAGTAAGCATTACAAGATCCATCTGGCGTGTAATTGAATCGCTGTTATTTAAAAAATAATGGGCAGGATCATATACTCTTCCCTTTATTTCTCCGGTTAATAACAGATGGGAAATAATATTATCCCTGTTGTCATGATCAATTTTAGCGTCGGTAACAGAAACAGAAAAATCTGATGAAAAACCATCTGGAACAGAAATAGAAATCTCATTTTTTTGTCTCTTACCAGTTCCTTTAGTCTCTACGGAAATTTCAGGATTAGAAAGATATTCTTCATTATTAATGTAAGTAATTCTTTCTGCAAGCGGCCTATAATTTTCATCGAAAACTGTAAGGGTCAAAATCCCACTGGGTAAAGATTCTGTTGGAATCGTCCCTTCAACAGTTCCATTATTTAATTCCTCCTCAAGATCAAATATTTTTTGCTGATACATCGTACCGAGAATATGTATTTTTTTTATAGAACTCAACGATAATGGAGAAGCAGCCACTGAAAAATTTCTTCTGCCACCTGCTATAGTTACATGCAAAGCAATCCCGGAATTTTTTATGGCAGCCAGAGGAGTGTGATGAGTTTCTCCTTTCTCAAACTGCCAATCAGCAGAAAAAGTTTCGTTCTCTTGAGGCATGATGAAAAAAAATCCCATTCCATCATGAATGATATTCAGACTGTCGATTACAGAACCCTTATTATTTTTTATCACTCCTTTTATAATAATTGGCCTTCCGTATTGGTCATTTGCTTTAAAAACAACTTTATTCAAAACGCCGATAACCGCATCACCACCTTCCGGGAAAAAATTGATTTCAGGAATTATCTCGTTTGAAACCATTGCATTTGTTTTATCGGAAATGATTCTTAGATCTTTATTGTAGAGAAAGGAAGAGTCAAAATTGAGCATCCATTTTGTGTAAGCTTTTACATGAATAAAACCGCCATTATAATCAGGCGGGATTTCAAATTGTCCAAATGTAGTGCCGGATTCAGCAGCACAAACGGTGTGTGAAAGAACTTTTCCTTTATTGTTTATCCAATCGACATAAACCGTTTTACAATCTTGATCGGGTAAAAATGTTTTCATCAGGTAGGCTTTGAACCAAACAGTTTCCCCTGGTGCATAAGATGATTTATCATAATGCAGGTACATTTTTTCCGGTACAAAATCTTTTGCGTATTTAGCTAAAGTAGTTTCAGGATTTTGAGGGAATGCATTGATAAAAAGGAAAAGAAAAGCGATTGCCAACATCAATTGTTTCATTGCAGAAGTTTTATTGAGGAGCATAAAGATAATAGAAACGAATTGTTCCAAAATATTTTTGTAAAACAAACCTCTAGCAGTAAAGGAATTACCGTCTTTTGCAATAAACAATTGAATTCCAGCGAATGATTCTTAATAATCCGAACACAAATTTGCATTAGCTTTTTCTGCAGCTTCGATTGCAGAAAAAGAAGAAAGAATATCAGCTTTGGTTTTTCTTACGCATACTGTATGTTCATAATGAGCGGCGGGTTTTCCGTCCGCTGTGCGAACCGTCCAGCCATCTTTATCATTATATACTTCCTTTCCGCCAAGATTGATCATCGGTTCAATGGCGATTACAAGTCCGTCTTTTAATTTATTTCCTTTTCCTCTTTTTCCATAATTTGGCACCTGAGGGTCTTCGTGCAATTCTTTTCCCAGTCCATGTCCTACGAGTTCACGCACCACACCATAACCATACTTTCTTTCGGTATAATCCTGAACGGCGAAAGAGATATCGCCGATACGGTTGCCGACAACGGCTTTTTCAATTCCTTTATAAAGTGATTCTTTGGTAACCTGTAATAATTGTTTTACCTCATCAGTAATTTCTCCCAATGCAAAGGTATAGGCGCTATCACCATGATAACCGTTTTTCAAAGCACCACAATCTATAGAAATAATATCGCCGTCTTTCAATTCCTCATTCGTTGGAAATCCATGAACCACGGCATCATTCACTGAAATGCAGCAGGCGTAAGGGAATCCGTGATAATTTTTAAAATTGGGAACTGCATTATGATCATGAATATATTCATCTGCCAGGTCATTGAGTTTCATGGTAGTCATACCCGGTTTTATCAAAGCAGCCACATAAGCGATGCTATCATTTACCAGCATACAACTCTGCCTGATCAGTTCTACCTCAGCATTTGATTTATAATGAATCATCTTTTTGATTTTAAAAAACCCCGGCGCAAAAAGGGCCAGGGTTTGAAAATTATTTTAAATTACCGGTTATTAAATTCCGCCTGTAACACCTGGTGCCGCAGTAGATCGTCCCTGGATGCGACCACCGCTCATTAATCCATCATATTGACGCATCAATAATTGTGTTTCTATTTGTTGCAAAGTATCCAGAACAACAGCCACCATGATGAGCAAAGAAGTTCCTCCATAGAAAGTTGCAAAACCCTGTGTAACTCCTAACAATTGCATGATACCTGGCAGGATACCAACAATGGCCAATAATACTGAACCTGGCAAAGTAATTCTATCCATTATTGTTCCAATATAATCGGTAGTTGGTTGTCCTGGTTTGACTCCAGGAATAAATCCATTGCTACGTTTCAGATCATCTGACATTTGCTTTGGATTAAAAATAAGGGAAGTATATACAAAGGTAAATCCGATGGTCATCAGACCGTACACCAGCATATAAACGCCGTTCGTAGGATCTGTAAAATAGGTTGCCCAATTCTTCCCGGAAGTCTGGAAGCCTGCAAAAATTGTCGGCAGGAACATAATTGCCTGGGCAAAGATGATTGGCATTACGCCTGCTGCATTCACCTTTAAAGGAAGAAACTGCCTTGCTCCGCCAAACTGCCGGTTACCAACAATTTGTTTAGCATAATTCACCGGTACTTTTCTTACTCCCTGAACCAAAACGATCAATCCCAAAATAACAGCAATAAAAGCGGCAATTTCGATCAGGAAGATCAATAAACCGCCGCCGCCATGAGTTTGTTTAGCGCTAAATTCCTGCATGAAAGATTGAGGAAGACGTGCCAGAATTCCAATCATGATGATCAGTGAGGTACCGTTTCCTAATCCTTTATCAGTAATTTTTTCACCAAGCCACATTACGAACATCGTACCTGCGGTAAGAAGAAAAACAGTTGATACCCAGAAGAAAGGTTTGTACGCTTCAAGCAATGCACCACCGCTGGAAGATTCAAGGAATCCGATATAAGCTGCTGCCTGGAATGCAGTAACAATAACGGTCAGGTAACGTGTCCACTGATTAATTTTTTTCTGGCCACTTTCGCCTTCTTTCTGAATTTTTGAAATTTGAGGAACCAGAACCGTAACCAGCTGCATAAAAATTGAAGCGGAGATGTAAGGCATAATTCCTAACGCAAAAATTGAGGCCTTTGCAAAAGCACCTCCTACAAAAGCATCTAAAAGCCCGAGCATACCGCCCTGGGTACTATTCTGAAGACTTGACAGCTGATTGGGATCTATTCCGGGAAGAACAATGAAAGAGCCTACCCTGTAAACAAAAATGAGCGATAAGGTAACTATGATCTTGCTTCTTAGTTCTTCAATCGTCCAGATGTTTTTTAGTGTTGTGATAAATTTCTTCACAGAATTATAAAGATTTAATTATGAGCAATCAATAATTGGATTGCAAATATCACTTAATTATTTTATTATTTCTATAGAACCTCCGGCGGCTTCTATAGCACCTTTGGCTTTTTTGCTGATCGCATTGATCTTGAAAGGAATGTCTGCTTTCAAAACTCCATTTCCTAATATTTTCACCCGGTCAGTCTGGCTAATGAGATTATTGATATACAGACTTTCAAGAGAAAATTCTTTCAGCTCATGTTTTTCAATCAATTGATCAATTTGTCCAAGATTGAAAACTTTATATTCAATACGGTTATTGTTTTTAAAACCGCGTTTTGGAATCCTTCTCTGAATTGGCATCTGGCCACCTTCGTGAGCCATTTTAATTTTGTAACCGGCACGACTCTGTCCGCCTTTATTACCTTTTGTAGAAGTTCCGCCTTTACCGGAAGCTTCTCCTCTACCTAATCTTTTTACTTTGTGTGTGGCACCTTTTGCGGGCCTTAATGTTTGTAACTGCATTGTACTTTTTTTGAACTTATCGCCCCGGTACCGGAGCTCGCTTTAATTAATATATAAAAAAGAAAAACCGGTTTAAGCCAGTTCTTCTACCTTTACCAAATGATCTACTTTTTTCACCATGCCGAGAATCTGTGGCGTTGCTTCCACTTCTTTCGAAGCATTTACTTTTTTTAGTCCAAGTGCTTTTAAAGTAAGCTTCTGCCGCTCTGAACGGTCGATACCGCTTTTCACTTGTGTTATTTTAATCTTTTTCATATTAAAACCCGAAGGTAATTTTGAATGTGAGAAATCAGTTTTTATCCGTTAAAAACTTTCTTTAAAGAAATGTTTCTTGTTTTTGCCACACCTGTTGGTTCTCTCAGAAGGGACAACGCTTTTACCGTCGCTTTTACCACGTTGTGCGGATTAGCAGATCCAAGGGATTTTGCCAAAACATCAGTGATACCTGCACTTTCCAAAACAGCCCTCATGCTTCCTCCGGCGATTACACCAGTACCGGCAGCGGCTGGTTTTATCAGTACTTTTGCAGCACCATCTTTGCACCATTGTTCGTGAGGAATTGTTCCATGCAAAAGAGGTATTTTAATCAGGTTCTTTTTAGCATCATCTATCCCTTTCAAAATAGCTTCCTGCACTTCTTTGGCTTTTCCCAAACCATGACCTACTACTCCATTTTCATTTCCAACTACAACAATAGCAGAAAAGCTGAACGCCCTTCCACCTTTAGTTGTTTTTACCACACGGTTGATAGATACCACTTTTTCTTTTAATTCAAGATCAGCGCCTTTTATTCTTTGTGTATTTGATTTCAACATTATAACTGTTTATAATTTTTATTTTTTAAACTTGCGTTTCAATAGTTTCTTAAAAGATTAAACCGCCTTCTCTTGCACCTTCAGCAACTGCTTTAATTCGACCGTGATATAAATAACCACTACGATCAAAAACGACATCTTTAATTCCCAGTTCCTGGGATTTTCTTGCGATAGCTTCACCCACTTTTTTGCTCATATCCACTTTGCTTCCTTTTTCAGCAGCAATATCTTTGTGTCGGGAAGATGCTGAAGCAATGGTTGTTCCATTAGTATCATCGATCAGTTGAACATAAATATCTTTATTGCTTCTAAAAACACTAAGGCGTGGTTTTGTTGCACTTCCGCTGATCTTTTTGCGAATGCGGTATCTTATTTTAGTGCGTGCATTTACTTTTGAGTTCATTTTATTTTGTTTTATTTTCCGATACTGCCGGAAATTTTCTTTTTTATTATTTCTTTCAGCAATGCTGAATTCACTTTATCTATTTACCTGCTGATTTACCCGCTTTCCTGCGTAATACTTCGCCTTCAAATTTCACACCTTTTCCTTTGTAAGGTTCAGGTTTACGTAAACTACGGATTTTTGCAGCCACCTGGCCAAGTAATTGTTTATCAACGCTTGACAAAATCACTTTGGGGTTTTTACCTTTTTCCTGGGCAGTTGCAACGGTAAGTTCCTTTGGGATTTCAACAACAATGTTGTGAGAATATCCTAAAGAAAGATCCAACAGATTCCCCTGGTTTGACGCTTTATAACCCACCCCAACCAGCTCCAATGTTTTAGTATACCCATCAGTAACACCGACAACCATATTATGAACCAAAGCGCGGTATAATCCGTGCATTGCTTTATGCCTTATCTGATCGGTTGGCCGGGCAAACAATATCTTATCGTCTTTTACTTCAACTTTAATATCAGGGTCGATTGCCTGTTTTAATTCTCCTTTCGGACCTTTAACGGTAATTACATTATCCGCTCCAACTGTCACGTTTACACCTTTGGTAATTGTTACAGGATTTTTTCCAATTCTTGACATAGCCGGTTTAAATTTTTTATTGTTTGATCTGGTAGTGTTCAGCCACGACTAAGGCTTAATTATCTTACCAATTTTTAATTATTTTTATTCGAATTTCTCAACACATATCGTATCGCAAAGAACAACACTAAAAAGGTTAATATTCCTGCAATAACCGAATTCATAGTTGATTAATAAACGTTACACAATACTTCACCACCAACATTTTTTGCTTTCGCTTCCTTGTCGGTCATAACGCCCTGCGAAGTTGAGATGATTGAGATTCCCAAACCATTTTTCACTCTTTTAAAATCCTGTGGTTTTGAATAAGTACGCAATCCGGGACGGCTCACTCTTTCAAGACTTTCGATTGCAGGCACTTTAGATTGAGGATCATACTTAAGGGCAATTTTAATTACCCCTTGTTTTGAATCATCTTCAAATTTATACTTAAGAATATATCCTTGTGTGTAAAGAATTTCTGTAATGCGCTTTTTCAAATTGCTCGCAGGAATTTCCACTATTCTGTGGCTGGCCATTTGTGCGTTGCGGATTCTTGTTAAATAATCTGCTATAGGATCAGTAACCATTGTTTCGTTTTTCTTTTTGTTTATTTATTTACAATGCGATATCCAATTGATACCATGTGTTTGTAGCTTTAAGGCTTTTACCAGCTTGCTTTTTTTACTCCCGGAATCTTTCCTTCAAGAGCCATATCACGGAACATGTTTCTTGAAAGTCCAAAGTGGCGCATATAGCCTCTTGGACGACCAGTAAGCTGGCAACGGTTTTTTAAGCGAACGGGAGATGCATTTTTAGGAAGAAGATCCAATGCTCTGTAATCTCCGGCTTCTTTCAAAGCTTTTCTTTTTTCAGCGTATTTTTCTACCATTACCACGCGTTTTCTTTGCCTTGCTTTTATTGACTCTTTAGCCATGTTTTTAATTTGAAAATTTGAAAATTTGAAAATTTCGAAAATCGTTGTGCTTCAGTTGCACAATTTCAAAATTTTTACATTTGCTAATTATTTTTTAATATTTTTAAAAGGCATTCCCAATTCTTTCAGTAATTCAAAAGCCTCTTCATTCGTGTTTGCCGTTGTTACAAAAGTGATATCCAAACCAGTAATTTTATTTACTTTATCAATATCAATTTCAGGGAAAATGATTTGTTCAGTAACGCCTAGTGTGTAATTACCACGGCCATCAAAAGATTTGTCGTTGATTCCTTTAAAATCACGAACGCGGGGTAATGAAACAGATACAAGACGATCTAAAAATTCATACATGTTTACTCCGCGTAAAGTAACTTTTGCGCCAATTGGCATATTTTTACGCAGCTTAAAGTTGGAAATATCTTTTTTAGACATTGTTGCCACGGCTTTCTGACCAGTGATGGTCGTTAACTCATCAATTGCCACATCAATTAATTTCTTATCTGCCACAGCTCCGTTTACACCGCGGTTGATACAAACTTTGGTAAGTTTGGGCGCCTGCATAATGGTTTTGTAAGCAAACTTTTTCATTAATGCCGGTACAACTTCTTTCTTGTATTTTTCTTCCAGTCTTGGAGTATATTTTTCGGTACTCATTATTTAATTACCTCCCCTGATTTTTTTGCTGTTCTGATTAATTTTCCACCTTCTCTTGTTCTGCTTATTTTAGAGCCTCTGTGAGATTTAGCATCCCAAAGCATTACATTAGAAATAGCAATCGGCGCTTCGATTTTCAGAATTCCACCCTTGGTGTTTTGCGCTGAAGGTTTGGTATGCTTTGTTACGATGTTTACACCTTCTACCAAAACACGGTTCTTTTCTATTACTACTTCCAACACTTTCCGCGGCTTCTTAAGATCTTTATCTTCACCGGTAATCACTACCACTGAATCGCCTTTTTTTATGTTGAACTTCGGTTTAAATCTTGTCTTCATTTTTGACAATTATTTGTCTGTTTAATTACTTATAAAATACCCTTATTTTTAAGGGGTGCAAAGATACAATTTATATTACAATACTTCGGGAGCCAGGGAAATGATTTTCATATATCCCTTGTCGCGCAATTCACGGGCAACCGGCCCGAAAATCCTGGTTCCTCTTGGTTCGTCCGCATTGTTTAATAGCACTACGGCATTGTCGTCAAAACGAATGTAAGAACCGTCTTTACGGCGAAGTTTATTCTTTGTTCTTACAATAACTGCCTTGCTCACAGTTCCTTTTTTTATTCCACCGGCAGGAATGGCATCTTTTACAGTTACCACAATCTTATCGCCAACATGCGCATAATCCTGGCCAGAGTTTCCTAAAACTCTTATACACAACACTTCTTTTGCTCCACTATTATCTGCTACATTTAGCCTGCTTTCTTGCTGTATCATTTTGTATTTAGCTTTTAACCTTCAGCTTGTGCTTCCGGCAATATTTGATTAAAATTCTTATTTTACTTTTTCCAACACTTCCACCAATCTCCAACGTTTTGTTTTGCTTAATGGTTTTGTTTCCATTATCTTGACAAGATCGCCGATGTTGCATTCGTTCTTTTCATCGTGCGCATGAAAGCCGGTTGTTTTCTTCACGAATTTTCCGTAGAGCGGATGTTTTACTTTCCTTTCTACTTTTACCGTGATGGATTTATCCATTTTATTACTGGAAACCACGCCAACCCTTACTTTTCTTAAATTTCTTTCGGACATTTTTTAATTTTTTAGGATTTACTACCTAATTGTTTTTTTCTTAATTCTGTTTTTGTGCGAGCAATATCTTTTCTCACATCACGAATGGTCATCGGGTTTTCCAACGGAGACACCGCGTGAGCAAACTTTAATTTTTTAATTCGTAATTCGTCTTCAGCAATCCTTGATTGAAGGTCTTGCTCACTCATGCTTTTCAGGCTGTTTACGAAATCGTTTCTATTTGACATTGTTTTTATTTGATAATTTGATAATTATGCCACATAATCACGGCTTACAACAAATTTTGTTTGGATCGGAAGTTTTTGAGCCGCCAGTTCAAATGCTTCTTTTGCCACCTGAAGAGGAACACCGTCTGCTTCAAAGATGATCCTTCCCGGCTGAACTACTGCTGCCCAGTATTCAGGGTTACCTTTACCTTTACCCATCCTCACTTCAGCGGGCTTTTTAGTGATCGGTTTATCAGGGAAAATTCTGATCCATACATTTCCTTCACGTTTCATGTGGCGGGTCAATGCCTGTCTTGCAGATTCAATTTGCCTGTTAGTTAACCATACAGAATCAAGTGATTTTAGTGCGAATGTTCCAAAAGCAATGGTATCTCCGCGTTTTGTATTGCCTTTCATACGGCCTTTCTGCATTTTCCTATGCTTTGATCTTTTTGGCTGTAACATAATTTGTCTTATTTGTGTGTTTAAGGTAGTTGCCTACTTTAAACCTTTTCTTAAAATATTATTTGTAAAAAATAGTTTCTATCTTCTTCCACCACCTCTTCTATCTCCACCGCCGCGACGATCACCGCGGTCTCCACCGCCTCTTCTATCTCCAAATCCACCACCTCTTCTTTCACCATGCATTTCGTGTTCACCCTTTCCGCCACCGGCAATTATGTTTGGATTCAAATCCCTCTTGGCCAAAACTTCCCCTTTACAAATCCAAACTTTGATACCGATCTTTCCATAAACTGTTTGAGCAAAAATGCTTGCATAATCAATGTCCATGCGCAATGTGTGTAAAGGAGTACGGCCTTGTTTGATCTCTTCGCTACGGGCAATTTCAGCACCCCCCAAACGACCTCCGACTCTCACTTTGATTCCTTCCGCACCCATTCTTAGAGCAGAAGCAATAGACATTTTGATGGCTCTTTTATAGTTGATACGATTTTCAATTTGTTTTGCAATGGTATCAGCCACGATTGCCGCATCCAGTTCAGGGCGACGGATCTCCAAGATGTTAATCTGAACGTCTTCTTTACCAGTAAGCTTCTTCAATTCTTCTTTGATACGATCCACTTCACCACCACCCTTTCCGATGATAATTCCCGGTTTTGAAGTATGAATAGTTACGATCAGTTTATTTAGAGTACGTTCGATGACAATTTTAGCGATTCCACCTTTATTGATACGGGCGTTCAGGTAAGTCCTGATGCGGTCGTCTTCAATCAATTTTTTACCATAATCTTTTGGATTTGCAAACCAGTTGCTGTCCCACCCACGGATGATTCCTAACCTGGCTCCAATCGGATTTGTTTTTTGACCCATTATTCGGTTTTTATTTTGTTGATTTTTTTTCTGTTTTTTTCTTTTCAGCTTTCTCGCCGGCCGGTTTTGCTTTCGCTTTTGTTTCTGATTTGGCAGTTGTTTTCTTAGGTGCCGCTTTCTTTGGCTTTTCTGCAACTACAGCTTCTGCAAGCGGCGCTACTTCTGCCTTTTCAGCTTTTTTCTTTGAAACAATTGGCTCATTGTTGTGAATACTATCCACCACAATAGTTACATGATTACTGCGCTTGCGAACACGGTATCCACGGCCTTGGGGAGCAGGGCGCATTCTTTTGATCACTCTGCCACAATCCACCATAATTGTTTTTACAACCAGGCCTGCATCTTCCACTTTTTCATCCCCATTTTTTTGTTCCCAGTTGTTAATGGCACTCTTTAATAATTTATACATTGGTACGGCAGGGTGTTTCGGATTGAATTGTAAAATTCCCAAAGCCTTTTCCACTTCCAGTCCACGGATCAGATCAGCCAGCAAACGCATTTTGCGTGGTGATGTCGGATAATTATTAAGTTTTGCTACTGCTTCCATATTTATTTTATTTCTTAATGCTTGATACTAAATACTTTCTACTTGCTACTTGTATTAAGCAATCTTTTTACTTGAGTGTCCTTTAAAATTTCTAGTTGGTGCAAATTCACCTAATTTATGGCCAACCATAAATTCTGTTACATAAACAGGAATAAATTTATTCCCGTTATGAACCGCGAAAGTATGACCTACAAAGTCAGGCGTAATTGTTGACCTGCGGGACCATGTTTTAATAACACCTTTTTTTGTTGTTCCTTCATTGATGCCAAGCACTTTATCTTCCAGTTTAGCTTCAACATAAGGACCTTTTTTAATTGAACGAGCCATAATTTATGTTCGATGTTTGATGTACGATGTACGATTTAAAAACTTTATTTATTCGGCAACTTTTTACCATTTCTTCTCTGGATAATCATTTTATCAGAGCCCTTTCCACGGGTACGGGTGATCTCACCTTTAGCATACTTTCTTGTTCTGCTTCTCGGATGTCCGCCTGATGCCTTTCCTTCACCACCACCCATCGGGTGATCTACCGGGTTCATCGCTACACCTCTTGTTCTTGGCCTGATTCCTTTCCAGCGGTTTCTACCCGCTTTACCTTTACTTTCAAGGCTGTGGTCACTGTTTGAAACCACACCAACTGTTGCGTAACAATTGATCAGGATCTTTCTTAATTCACCACTTGGCATTTTCAGGATCGCGTATTTTTCTTCCTTGTTCGCCAGCTGTGCTGAAGAACCTGCGCTTCTTGCTAATTTTCCACCCTGCCCCGGTTGCATTTCAATATTATGAACAACAGTACCTAAAGGCATATTTTTCAATTGCAATGCATTTCCCAGTTCCGGAGCTACTGCATCACCGCTGATGATTGTCGCGCCAACCTGTAAACCCTGGGGAGCAATGATGTATCTTTTTTCGCCGTCAACAAAATGGATCAATGCAATAAAAGCACTGCGGTTCGGATCGTATTCAATCGTTTTTACAGTAGCACGTACATCCTTTTTATTCCTCTTAAAGTCAACTACTCGGTACATTTTTTTGTGTCCACCGCCTAAATAACGCATGCTTCTCCGGCCCTGCCTGTTACGGCCGGCACTGTGATGAACTTTTTCTACCAGGCTTTTTTCAGGAACATTGGTGGTAACCTCTGCGTAAGCATTTCCAATTCTCCAGCGGGTTCCTGCGGTAGTCGGTTTGTATTTTCTTAAAGCCATGATTTTCGATTTTGCCCTGATTGACCAGGATATATTAAATTGTTCTGAATTCTAATTCTTGGATTTATATGTTGCCATATAGATCAATGGTATCACCTTCAGCAACTGTTACTATTGCTTTCTTTTTAGCAGATTTTCTACCTACCAGCAAACCTGCTTTTGTGTTGCGTTGTTTCAATTTTGAGGGCATGGTCAAAGTATTTACTTCTTCTACACTGATGCCATAAAATTCTTCAACCGCTTTTTTTATTTCAAGCTTATTTGCTTTCCTGTTCACAATAAAAGTATAACGGTTGAATTTTTCTGACAAGCGGTTTACTTTTTCTGATAAAACAGGCTTTATTAAAACTTCTGACGATTTCATTATTGTAATTTGAAAATTTGAAAATTTGAAAATTTGAAAATTGGTTGAACCACTTCTCTATTCCCAGATTTATTTTTTTATTCTACTTTTTCTTATAATTAACCACTTCCCTATTCTTTCTTCACTTTGATTGAAAATTTGCAAATGGCTCTTCATTTTCACATTGCCATATTCACATCTTCACAATTATTTACGCTTCTGTCTTATTTTCTTCAGCAATTTCTTCCACAAATATTTTTGCCGCGCTTTCTGTAAAAACTACTGAATCCGAATTGACGATATCATAAGTGTTGATGTCACTTATTAATGTGCCACAAACGGTAGAGAGATTGCGAAAACTTTTGTAGATATTTTCATTGTACTCAGGCATCACGAATAATGATTTCCTTGCTGCCGGATTGATGTTTAAAAATATCTGGTTGAATTGCTTGCTTGCCGGTTTTTCAAAATTTGCCAGGTCTTCAACAATAAAAATCTTATTATCCTTTGCCTTTGCACTTAGTGCACCTATTTTAGCAAGATCCTTTACTTTCCGGTTCAGCTTAATATCATACCCATGCGGTTTAGGTCCGAAAACTGTACCACCACCTTTGTATAACGGGTTACGAAGATTTCCTTTACGGGCACCACCGGTCCCTTTTTGTTTATGAAGTTTCCTGGATGACCCATTTGCTTCGGCACGGGTTTTCACTTTGTGAGTTCCCTGGCGCTGTGCAGCTAAATATTGTTTTACTGCAAGCCAGATAACATGGCTGTTTGGTTCTGCGCCAAAAATCTCTTCCGGCAGTTCAATGGTTCTGCCAGTTTGTTTTCCTTCTATATTTATTATATCTAATTGCATGATTATTTCTGGATTAAAACGATTGAACCGTTATGGCCGGGAACCGAACCACTTATTAATAAATAATTTTTTTCCGGGAAGATCTTTACGATTTTCAACCCTTTCATCTGCACTTTGTCATTGCCCATGCGACCGGCCATACGCATTCCTTTGAATACACGGGAAGGATAGGAAGACCCACCGATAGATCCAGGGGCACGTGACCTGTCATGTTGTCCGTGAGACTGCTCACCAACACCATGAAAGCCATGACGCTTTACAACACCCTGGAAACCTTTTCCTTTGGTGGTGCCAACTACAGATATTTTATCGCCTTCGGCAAATATATCAACGCCAATGGTGTCACCAACATTCTTATCTGTTTCGCTATCGCGGATTTCTTTTACGATTTTTTTTGCCGGGGTGTTTGCTTTGGCAAAGTGGTTTTTTTCTGAAAGGAGGGTATGCTTTTCTTTTTTATCTCCAAAAGCAATCTGAACAGCGTTATAGCCATCAGTCTCTATGGTTTTTTTCTGGGTTACAACGCATGGGCCCGCTTCAATAATGGTCACGGCTGTCTGCCTGCCATTACTATCGAAAATGCTGGTCATGCCGACCTTTTTTCCAATAATACTTTTCATTTCTATTTTATTATACTCAGCGGTACTGGAATTCCGGTACATGAGTGTTACAATTTTTTATAAGAACTTATAAGGCTGTTTCCTTGCGGAAATCCTTACGCTTTAATCTCAACGTCAACACCAGATGGCAAATCCAATTTTGAAAGTGCATCAACGGTTCTTGAACTGCTGGTATAAATATCCAGCAAACGTTTGTGAGTGCACAACTGAAACTGCTCACGCGCTTTTTTGTTAACGTGTGGAGAACGCAAAACGGTAAATATTTTTTTATGAGTTGGTAACGGAATAGGTCCTGTTACTACTGCACCGGTACTGCG
>Ga0157370_10000925_pt1 | contig 37248 bp, 40 predicted proteins | sample C35metaG_FD_113463 | JGI IMG/M metagenome (GOLD analysis project Ga0157370, IMG submission 113463) | Corn rhizosphere microbial communities from Kellogg Biological Station, Michigan, USA - C3-5 metaG | ecosystem: Host-associated > Plants > Roots > Rhizosphere > Soil | place: USA: Michigan... | reverse complement strand
TTTTGTTTGAGAAGCTCGAGTAGGCGTTGGTTGGTGTCCGTGCTCATAAACCGCAGTTTTCCTGTAGCCAGCGTGATTCTAGTAATGGTTTCTATTCTATAACAAAAAAGGCGACCCGCAGGTCGCCTGATATCACTGATTTGCGCTATGTGAAGGCAAAAAGCTATTTCAGCTCGTCAACCATCTTCGCCGCGCGGCCAATGTAGTTGCCCGGCGTCATGGCTTTCAGGCGCACTTTCTCTTCTTCAGGCAGTGGCAGGCCGTCGATAAAGCTGTGCATGCCGGCTTCGTCAACGCGCTTACCGCGAGTCAGCTCTTTAAGCTTCTCATATGGCTTTTCGATGCCGTAGCGGCGCATTACGGTCTGGATCGGCTCAGCCAGCACTTCCCAGTTGTGATCCAGCTCGAAGGCCAGATTGGCTTCGTTCACTTCCAGCTTGCTCACGCCTTTCATGGTGGCCTGATAGGCAATCAGCGCGTAGCCCAAGCCCACGCCGAGGTTACGCAGCACGGTGGAGTCAGTCAGGTCGCGCTGCCAGCGGGAAACCGGCAGTTTGCTCGCCAAGTGTTGCAGCACGGCGTTAGACAGGCCGAGGTTACCTTCGGAGTTTTCGAAATCGATCGGGTTCACTTTGTGCGGCATGGTGGATGAACCGATTTCGCCAGCGATGGTGCGCTGTTTGAAGTGGTTCAGGGCGATGTAGCCCCAGATGTCGCGGTCGAAGTCGATCAGGATAGTGTTGAAACGCGCCACGCAGTCAAACAGCTCGGCGATGTAGTCGTGCGGCTCGATTTGGGTGGTGTACGGGTTCCAGGTCACGCCCAATGAAGTCACGAACTCTTCGCTGAATTTATGCCAGTCCACTTCCGGGTAAGCCACGATGTGGGCATTGTAGTTGCCCACCGCGCCGTTAATTTTGCCCAGCACTTCAACCTGTTGCAGCTGTTTGTACTGGCGGTCCATACGGTAAGCGACGTTAGCCAGCTCTTTACCGATGGTGGATGGCGTAGCAGGCTGGCCGTGAGTACGGGAGAGCAGCGGGATGTCGCGGAACTGGTGCGCCAGGCCTTTAATGGCATCAATGATTTTCAGCCAGTAAGGAGCAATCACCTCTTCGCGCGCGGTTTTCAGCATCAGCGCGTGGGACAGGTTGTTGATGTCCTCAGAAGTACAGGCGAAGTGGATGAACTCAGACACCGCGTGCAGGGCAGGGATCGCTTCGACTTTTTCCTTCAGGAAATACTCAACGGCTTTAACGTCATGGTTAGTGGTTTTTTCGATGTCTTTGATGCGTTGAGCATCCTTTTCATCAAAATTTGCCACCAACTGGTCAAGGAAAGCGTTTGCGTCAGCATCAAAAGCAGGAACTTCTTTGATTTCTGCGCACGCTGCCAGTTTTTGCAGCCAACGTACTTCAACCTGCACGCGGAATTTCAGCAGGCCAAATTCGCTGAAGATTGCGCGCAGCGCGCTGACTTTATCACCGTAGCGTCCATCAACGGGGGAAACGGCGGTCAGTGAGGATAATTCCATCGGTAGCAACTCCTGGTCTTAACAATGAGCTAAAATATTTTTCGCCTGTTCAAACAAGCGATTACGGGAAAACATCAGTTGCAGGCGTCCACCGCCTACTTGCTGCCACAGCACGGCTGAGCGGATACCCGCCAGCAGCACGGCCCGGACTTTGGCCTGAACCTGAGGGTTTTGCAAAATGGTAGGTGAACCCGTGACCTGAATGCGCGGGCCGACCGGGCTGACGATATCGACATAAATCGCCGCCAGTGAGCTGATGATCGTCTCAGATTCAAGTTCGAAATGGGCTAGTTGACGGTCGAGCTGATCGAGGCGTTCGCCAAGCTTGTTCATCGCCGCTTTATTGGCATTCAGTTTGCGCTCTAACACCATCAGGCTTAGCGCATAGCGGGTTAATTCCGCGCCCGGCCCCTGACGGTTAGCGTTGAGCACGCCAAGCAGCGTTTCTAAACCCATTTTCAAATTGGCTTCATTATTGCCGTAGACCGCGAGCGTTGAGGCCGGATTCATCTCCAGCAGGCTGCGCAACGACACTGACATTTCATGCTGCGCGCAATTCCCTTCATGGGCTAATTGCTGCACCAGACGTGCTGATTGGCACATTCCGGCCAATGCCAACGTAATGTCATAATAATTTTTAGCCACGTCTACTCCTGTAAGCGTTGTTCGGACACCAACCGGCTGGCCGAATCTGAGCCGCAGATCATGCCATAAAATCCTTTTTAAACCCAGTTCGGAATAAGTGCAGATTTACGGGCATATTCTGGTCAAAAATTCGGGACGCATTGGCGTCCCGAATTGATATTTACTGCGTTACAGCGGGTGGCGCTGCTCGATGATACCGCCACCGAGGCAGATCTCATCGATGTAGAACACCGCCGATTGCCCCGGCGTCACTGCCGCCACCGGCGCGTCAAAGCGCACGTCGATGCGATCTTCGCCCAGCGGCGTGACGGTGCAAGGGATGTCCTGCTGGCGATAGCGGGTTTTCACCACGCAGCGCAGCGGCTCGGTCAGGGTTTTGCGATCCACCCAGTGGAGCTGTTGAGCAATCAGGCCCACGGACATCAGGCGCGGGTGTTCACCACCCTGAGCGACGTACAAAATGTTATTCGCCACGTCTTTGTCCACCACGTACCACGGGTCTTCGCCGCCGTCTTTCTGGCCGCCAATGCCCAGACCTTTACGCTGGCCGAGGGTGTGATACATCAGGCCCTGATGCTGGCCCATGTCCTGACCATCAACACTCTTGATTGGGCCGGGTTGAGCTGGCAAGTAGCGGCCGAGGAAATCCTTGAACTTACGCTCGCCGATGAAGCAGATCCCGGTGGAATCCTTCTTCTTGGCGGTGATCAGGTCCAGTTCTTCGGCAATGCGGCGCACTTCAGGCTTTTCCAACTCACCCACCGGGAACAGGCTCTGGGCGATTTGGTCAGTGCCCAAGGTGTAGAGGAAGTAGCTTTGGTCTTTGTTACCGTCGGTGCCGCGCAGCAGGTGGCTGATGCCGTCAAAGTCTTTACGGCGCACGTAGTGGCCGGTGGCAATGAAATCCGCCCCTAAATCTTCGGCGGCGAATTCCAAGAAGGCTTTGAATTTAATCTCTTTGTTGCACAGGATATCCGGGTTTGGCGTGCGTCCCGCTTTGTACTCTTCGAGGAATAATTCGAACACGTTGTCCCAATATTCCGCCGCAAAGTTGACGGTGTGCAGCTTGATACCCAGCTTGTCACAGACTGCCTGCGCATCGGCGAGGTCAGTGGCTGCGGTGCAATACTCTTCATTGTCGTCCTCTTCCCAATTTTTCATGAAGAGGCCCTCCACCTGATAGCCTTGCTGTTGCAGCAAATAGGCCGAGACGGAGGAGTCGACACCGCCGGACATTCCGACGATCACTTTTTTCTGGCTGTTGTCTTCAGACATTGTCATTCCGAATGATTTTACCGAATTGCATAAATAAATTGCCCGACGGGTGGCGCTTTTGACTGACATTTCACTGCCAGAAGGTCACACGAGGATGAAGGCCGCGCGCAACAAAAAGTCACTCCGGACCGGACAGAGGGTACTACCTAAAAACTAAGCGCGGGATTTTAGCACGTCAGGCGGCCTGCTGCACCGTCGTTTGGTGCCTCAGGCCATCAGCCGTGGATGGCTGTTTGAGTCAGTTCGGCAGATTAAAATTGGCCAGCAGGTCGAGAGGGTAGCGCGCGCTCTGTTGGTAACAGCGGATGCTCTCGGCCACCAGAGGCGAACGCAGCTGTGTGGAGTTGAGAATCTCCTCCGCGCTGGCCCACACGCAGCGGTCGATATCGCTATCCTGCGGCGCGGTGGCAGGCTGCTGGTCCAAATCAATCACAAAGGCAAAACGCAGGAATGGCGTGCCGTCGGGCGCTTGCCACTGGTGCAATTTCAAGAAGGATTGCGGCTCGGCGTGGATCCCCGTCTCTTCGTAGAGTTCGCGTTTCGCCGCGCTAAATAGCGTTTCGTCTGCCTCAAGGTGTCCGGCGGGCTGGTTCCAGGTCACTTTGCCATTGACTGTCTCTTCGACAATCAAAAACTGCCCCTGCGATTGCACCACGCAGGCCACGGTAACGTGGGGTTTAAACATCAGAAATCTCCTTCCATTGGCCGGGCTGTAAGTCGCTAAGCTGGTACTCGCCCATGCTAAAACGAATCAGACGTAAAGTGGGAAAGCCGACGTGGGCCGTCATGCGGCGCACCTGTCGGTTGCGACCTTCGTATAAGGTGATTTTCAGCCAGCGGGTTGGGATCGCTTTGCGTTCGCGAATTGGCGGGTTGCGCGGCCACAGCCACTCAGGCTCGGCCACCAGCTCCACGCCCGCTGGCAGGGTTTTGCCATCTTTTAGCTCGACGCCTGAACGCAGGGCAGTAATCGCCCCATCGTCGGGTTCACCCTCCACCTGCACATAATAGACTTTGCCGGTGCGTTTGCCCGGCTGAGTTAACGCGGCTTGCAGTTTGCCGTCGTTGGTCAGCACCAGTAAACCTTCGCTATCGCGGTCCAGCCTGCCTGCGGCGTAGACACCTGTTAATGAGATGTAGTCTTTTAGCGTGGCGCGTCCGGCTTCGTCAGTAAACTGCGGTAGCACATCGTAAGGTTTATTGAACAATAGCACTTTTCGTGGCGCATTTTGTTCGGGACGAACCCTGTTAGGCCGCTTGCTGAAACGTTTAACGTGGTGATTTTTAACAGACATTGTTCTCACAGACATTGAGATAAAAGATAATTGGCGCATTATACGTGAAAACCGTTTCGGATTGGCGCGGGGCGATTATTGAAGTAATATCGACCCGCATCTTACAAATTTTTAACAAAAATGCGCTCGAAGGAGAGGTTAATGGAAAGCAAAGTAGTTGTTCCGGCTGAAGGTAAGAAGATCACAGTTGACGCCCAGGGTAAACTGAACGTTCCTAATAATCCTATTATCCCGTTCATTGAAGGCGACGGTATTGGCGTTGACGTGACCCCAGCCATGATCAAGGTTGTGGATGCGGCGGTTAAAAAAGCCTACAACGGCGAACGCAAAATTTCCTGGATGGAAATCTACACCGGTGAGAAATCGGTTGAACTTTACGGTAAAGACGTATGGCTGCCAGAAGAGACTCTGGACCTGATTCGTGATTACCGCGTGGCTATCAAAGGCCCACTGACTACCCCAGTCGGCGGCGGTATTCGCTCCCTGAACGTTGCCCTGCGCCAGCAGCTTGACCTGTACATCTGCCTGCGTCCGGTTCGTTACTACACCGGTACTCCAAGCCCGGTTAAACGCCCAGAAGACACCGACATGGTTATCTTCCGTGAGAACTCCGAAGACATCTACGCGGGTATCGAGTGGAAAGCCGGTTCTGCTGAAGCAGACAAAGTGATCAAGTTCCTGCAAGACGAAATGGGCGTGAAGAAAATTCGCTTCCCACAAGAATGCGGTATCGGCATCAAGCCTTGTTCTGAAGAAGGCACCAAGCGTCTGGTTCGCGCGGCTATCGAATACACCATCACCAACGATCGTGATTCCCTGACTTTGGTTCACAAAGGCAACATCATGAAGTTCACCGAAGGCGCGTTCAAAGACTGGGGTTACCAGTTGGCACGTGAAGAGTTCGGCGGTGAGCTGATCGACGGCGGCCCATGGGTGAAAATCAAGAACCCAAACAACGGCAAAGACATCATCATTAAAGACGTAATCGCTGATGCATTCCTGCAACAGATCCTGCTGCGTCCGGCTGAATACGACGTTATCGCCTGTATGAACCTGAACGGTGACTACATCTCCGACGCCCTGGCAGCGCAGGTTGGCGGTATCGGTATCGCACCGGGTGCAAACATTGGTTCCGATTGCGCACTGTTCGAAGCCACCCACGGTACTGCACCTAAGTACGCAGGTCAGGATAAAGTGAACCCAGGTTCTATCATCCTGTCCGCAGAAATGATGTTACGCCACATGGAGTGGTTCGAAGCCGCAGACCTGATCGTTAAAGGTATGGAAGGCGCAATCGCTAACAAAACTGTGACTTACGATTTCGAACGTCTGATGGACGGCGCGAAACTGCGTAAATGCAGCGAGTTCGGCGACGATATCATTTCCAACATGTAATTTGCTGGAATGAATGAGAAAAGGAGCCTTAGGGCTCCTTTTTTAATGCCTGCGCTAAGTCTATTTCCTGCTCCTATCTGCTAATTTTAAGGATTTTTCCAGCGTCCTCCTTGTGCCGCGTAACGGGCAGTGGTAAACATGAGCCACTTTTTCCACAAGGGCTATTTTCTTGTCACTATCATCCTTTTCCAGCGCCTTTTTCCGTCTCGATCTTCGCCGTCTGATCCTGATTTTGGCCGTGACAAGTGCCTTCGTGACGCTGGCTAACAGTTTCTACGCCAGCTATAGCGTGCAGCGCCAATTGCTGATTGATAACACGCTGGAAGCCAACCGGGTATACGCCACTAAGCTTGCCGCGAGCACGGAGCTGTTTATCCGCAGCATGCAAAAACAGCTGTTTTACAGCAGCCGTATTGCCGCCGAGCATTTTGACGATCCGGCGATTTTGCAGGCTGAAACTGCCCGTCTCAAATACCAGAGCGACAGCTTTAACTCGGTGGTGATCACCGATGCCCACGGGCTGATCCGCGCTACGTCGCCAGACAGTTTGCAGCTGATGGGGCGCACCATCTCCACCCCAGGCTCGGTCGAGGCGCTGAAGAAGAGGCGGCCGCTGGTCAGCAAGCCCTATATTTCCGCTGCCAATAATTTGGTTATCAATATCTCTACGCCAATTGTCACCGCCGATGGCCGCTATCGTGGTTATATCGGCGGCACCATTTATCTCAAGCAGAAGAGTATTCTTAACGAGCTGCTGGGCGAACACTATTATCGCGATGGTTCTTATATCGCGGTGATCGACAGCGACCGGCGCGTGCTCTACCACCCCAATATGGACAACGTGGGCAAAGTGTTACCGCCACGGCCCATCACCGATGCGGTGAAAAAAGCCAGCAACGGCAGTCTGGTGATGGAGAATTACACCGGCGAAGCCGTGTTAGCGGGCTATGCGCAGGTTCCCTCGACCGGGTGGGAAATCGTGACGCTGCGCCCGACTGACTCCACCCTCAAGCCGTTGCAGGGGTTGATGTTTAAAGTGTTGCGCCATCTGACGCCGTTGGCGCTGGTGACGCTGCTCTGCGTTTGGCTGCTTTCGCGGCTGATTGCCCGGCCTCTGCGCCAGCTGGCTCGTAGCGCCAATGAGATGGATAAGCCAGACGTTTCCAATAATATTCGCATGATCCCGGACTGGTATTTCGAAGTAACGCAGCTGAAACGCGCCCTGCTGGTGGGCATCAGCCTGCTTCAAAAGAAAATCGGCAAGCTGAAATTTGAGGTGCAAACCGATCCACTGACCGGGCTGTTTAACCGGCGCGGGCTGGCGACGGCGCTGGAATATATCCAGCAGATGAAGCTGAGCTTCTCGGTGATCGCGCTGGATATCGACCACTTTAAAAAGGTCAATGACACCTATGGTCACGACGCCGGCGATGAAGTGATCAAGCAGCTTGCCCAGCAGATCCGCGCCAGTTCGCGCGAGAGCGATATTCTTTGTCGCAACGGGGGCGAGGAGTTTTTGATGGTACTGCCGGGCACCGGGCTGGACGTCGCGGCGCAAATCGCCGAGCGTTTGCGCGGCATGGTGGCTGAAATGGACGTGGTGGATATCGATAAAATCACTATCTCTCTCGGAGTGGCTGCGGGGGCGTCGAGCAAAAATCACGCAGAGAAAGTATTGAAAAAGGCCGACGAAGCCCTGTATCTTGCCAAGCAGAAAGGGCGAAACCGTGTGATTGTGTCGTCCTAATGGCAATACAGAGATAAGTGAGAACGTTTGAGGAATTTGTCCCGCAGCGAGTTTGCCGCTGAAATTTACCAATATCCTGAGCATCTGCGAGATAATTTGGCGCAGTTGCCTTCTTCTCCCGGCGTTTATATTTTTCACGGTGTGAGCGAGCAGATGCCGCTCTACATCGGCAAAAGCGTCAATATTCGTACTCGCGTGATGTCCCATTTTCGCGCCAAAGACGAAGCCCGCATGTTGCGCCAGACCACCCATATCTCCTTTGTCGAAACGGCAGGGGAGCTCGGCGCGCTGCTGACCGAGGCGCGGATGATTAAGGAGCAGCAGCCGCTATTTAATAAAAGGCTGCGGCGTTCCAAACAGCTCTGCTCGTTGCATATTCAAGAGGGCAAGGTGGCGGTGGCTTATGCCAAAGAGATCGACTTCTCCAGCACGCCGGGGCTGTTTGGGCTGTTTGCCAATCGCACCGTAGCGTTAGAAAAGCTGCGTCAGTTGGCGGATGAGCAGAAGCTCTGTTATGGCATTTTAGGCATTGAGAAGCTGAGTAAAAACCGCGCCTGTTTTCGCTACAGCCTGAAGCGCTGCGCCGGGGCATGCTGCGGCGCGGAATCACTGGACGCGCATCAACAGCGTCTGGAAGCGTCGCTGGCGTCGTTGCGGCTGCACTGCTGGAACTGGCCGGGGCGCATTGCCATTGTTGAGAAAGGGGCGAGATTCACCCAGTACCATATTATTCAGGATTGGTTCTATCTCGGCACCGTGGATTCGCTGCAAGATGAGGAGAGTCTGCAAAAAGTCTCCACTTACTTTGACAGCGACGGCTACAAGATCCTCTGCAAGCCGCTGCTGGATGGCCGTTTCGAGACCATTCAGCTGTAGCAGAACGCGACTGTGGAAAATAATCAGGGAGCCGAAGCTCCCTGAATTTTAAGATTTATTGGCCGCCGTCTGCGCCTTCTCTTCCTTCGCCTTGGCGGCTAAGTGATGCCCGACAGCACAGCCCGCCACGGCACCCAATACGGCATGGTGCTTGAGGTGCCCGGCCGCTGCGCCCACCGCCGCCCCTTTCAGACAGCCTTCGGCATGAGCCAGTGTGCTGACCGACAACATCATGGTCAGTGCCAGAGTGTAAATCGTTTTTCTTGTCATAAATTCATCTCACCACGTCAACAATGAAGGCAAAACCTGCGCTGAAAATGTCACATCGCGCCTCGATATTCTATGGGGGCATCTGTAACCAGTTGCTGCATTTGTTACCTGTTTGGCGGAGTCACTCGCGAATCGCCTCTGCAAGCCGCACGGCCCGAGCGTTGTAGGAATTTGGCCGGGCGGGGACGTAGTTACAGCTTGGCAACGCCGCGAAATGAGATGCTAAACAGTTGAATATTGGTTTAATCATCGGACGGGCTGGCGCGGGAATGTAAACAGTTTTATCAGCACTTTTGCACGCTCTGCTAAACTTATCAGTAGGCTCAGTGCAATGACCTGCTTGTTCCATATTCCGCTGGATCGCCTTCACCAGAACAGAAGGATATCACTATGTCTGAACATGACCTTTTGCAGTCTCTGGTAGCCCGCATTGAGGCACTCGAACAGCGCGAAAAGCAGCTGACTTATGCCTCCAACGCCTATCAAGCCATCCTGACCACATTGCTGGGAAATCTGGATAAAGAGACCCGCGATAAAGTGATTATGATGGTGGATCAGGCCCATGATATTGCTTACGCCCGCGCCAATCTGGAGCAGAAAGGCAATATTTTGGGGGCTGATGACATCACTCAGCGGATTTTCCTGTTTGCGCAAGGACGTGCTGCACAGTCTAAATAGGTCGGATGCCACGTTATTGCGCAGTTTATTCCTTCCTTCTCTCGCAGTAATGAGAGGGAATAGATAAACTGCGCCCCTTCAATAGTGATCTTCTCATTTCAGTGCCTGTCCACGTGCGTGGTCGGGCATTTTGTGTGTGGAGTAGAGGCAAAATGCAAAATTTCATTCTGTTTTATAAGTTAAGCAGGGCGGCGCTAATTAACGCCTTACCCAGGGCGGTTGAGTTTGATTCTCTTGAAGTCGTGAATCAGGCTTTGCGAAACGGTGAGTTTGGCGCAAGCAGAACCGGGTGGACGCTGGATAAAGAAGCCAACGAAGAGCCGCCGAGCAGCATGTTTGCCGCCGTGCCGAACTATGACTATTTCTTTGTCAATGAGCAGGGCGAAAGGGTCGAAGAGCCGGGCCTTGACGGCCGCGAACTGATTATCGACTTTGAAGCCACGCTGAATTGGATGGTGATGAATGGCTATCTGTACGGCGAGAAAGGCAGTTACGTGGTCTTAGACAAGTGCCTTCGCACCTTAACCCCCGAGATCGTGCAGTCTGCCTGAGTTAATTTCTCACCCGATTGGCCTTTAACATATTAATAGCCGCGCCCAACAGGATGCGGCTTTTTACATTTTGCGTGCTGCCCAGTTGACCGTCGAGATAGCCGACCAGCGCGTCATTGCTCAAATACTCTCCCCGATGATGCAAATGGATCACCGCATCGCCAATAATTCGTGAAACCTCATCCCAGAGGGGTTGGATTTCACTTTCCGATAATTTCATCTCTCCTCCCGCTGTGTGATTTTTCTCCAATCTAACATCTGGACGCGATGAGGCAAGCCCCGATGCAGGGAGAAATATGAACTTTTCGCGATGGGCATAAGCAGAAGGGAGAAGTGAAGTCCGGCGGTGCAGCAGCCTTAAAGCCACTGCGCCGCCGGATAACGGCAGTGAAAAATTAGTGCTTAATCACGTACAAATCTTTGGTGTAAATGTAACCCAGCGGGCTCTTATTGTCGTAACCGCCAATGAAAGGTTTCACCAGTTTGGCGCTGACATATTGGTACAGCGGGATAACCGGAACCTGCTCCGACAGCACGTCTTCAGCCTGTTGGTAGAATTCACCGGCCTGGGCTTTGTCTTTCGCCGTCAGTGCGTCGTCCAGCGCTTTATCATAGGCGGCGTTGCTGAATTTCGAGGAGTTCTCGCTATCGCCGGTGCGTAGGGTATTCAGGAACGTGGATGGCTCATTGTAGTCGGCGATCCAGGCATAGCGTATTGCGTCATAGTTACCCTGACGCTTGGTGTCGAGCATGGTTTTCCACTCTTGGTTTTGCAGGGTGGCATCCACGCCCAGATTCTTCTTCCACATCGAACTGGCGGCGATAGCAATACGCTGGTGAGATTCCGACGTGTTGTACAACAGATTGAATTTTAAAGGTTTGGAAGGGCCATAGCCTGCTTCGCTGAGCAGTTTTTTCGCCTCGGCGACGCGCTGCTCTTGGGTCATCTGCTGATATTTATTTTTCTTAAACTCGAAGCCGCCCGTGTTATCCGGCACCACGGCCCATGCGGGTTTTTGCCCCTGTCCCAACACCTTATTGGCGATAATGTCCTTATCCAATGCCAGATTGAGCGCCTGACGAACCCGTACATCGTTGAAAGGCGGGCGGGTGGTATTGAGGGAGTAGTAATACACGCCCAGTTTAGGGCCGACATGCACCTGCGAGCCCAGCTGTTTTTTCAGCGCGGCGAATTGGATTTCAGGCACGGTACTCGTGATATCGATTTCACCGGCCTTATAGCGGTTGACGTCGGCGGTGCCGGAAACAATCGGCAGGTAGGTGACTTTGTTAACAACAGTATGTTCGTTGTCCCAGTAATTCGGGTTGCGTACAGAAACGACGCGTTCGTTAACGGTCCAGCTATCGAGCTTGAAGGCGCCGCTGCTGACTAAATTGCCCGGCTGGGTCCACTTATCGCCAAATTTTTTGATTGCGGCTTCCGGCAGTGGGAACAGCGTTGGGTGCGCGGCCATGCCGAGGAAATAGGAGATCGGCTGGTCCAGCGTCACTTCAACGGTGTGCGCGTCGAGGGCTTTCACGCCCAAAGTGTCAGGTTTCTTTTTACCGTCGGTAATGTCCGCGGCATTGAGAATATGCATGCTGCTTGGGTAAGTGGCATACGGCGAGGCGATGGTTGGATCTACTAAACGGCGCCAGCTGAATACCACGTCTTCGGCGGTGATTGGCGAACCGTCGGACCATTTCAGGTCGGGACGCAGATGGAAGGTCCACACTTTATTGTCTTTATTATCCCAACTAGCCGCCAGAGAGGGGTGAGGATTACCTTGATCATCAATGCTTACCAGCCCGGCGAACAGGTCGGCAATGATATTGAATTCAACGTCGCTGGAGACTTTGTGGGCATCAAGAGAAGCCGGTTCACTGCCGTTGTTACGCACAATTTCTTGTTTAGCAGCCAATTCCACGCCAGCGGGCACTTGTGCGGCCAAGGCGGGAATTGAGGAAAGGAAGGTACTGGAAATTAAGAGTGCCAGAGGGATTTGCTTGAAAATCGCGTTACGTTTTTGCTGCATCATTGCCATCTCCTGTCCTGTTAATATAGTTAAATATCAATAAGTAACAGGATAGTCATACCTTTGGCTGATACGTTTGGCAATACATATGTCAGATTTATGTTAGAGCTGTTACAAGAACAGGACAATATAGTGTGATCACCCTCTAAAAGTCAGCATTCTCTCGGGCGGGCAGATAGTAGCCGTCGATAAAATCTTCCAATGGGTAGCATCCGGCGTGGCGCAAACCCTCCTGCCGCATAGCGGCCATGCATTGTTGTTTGGTATCAAAGGCATCGATAGCCAGATCATCACAGCCACCACCGAGATAGCAAATGGTCAATACAAGCGCGAACATAACCTCTCCTTTTTGCTCCGCTTCATCAAGCATAGAAGATATGCAGCGATAACCACAGGCGGGCTGACCTGATTGCCGAGAATTTAAACATTCCGCTCATTCTCAACGCAGATGAGCACCGTCGGGATAAAATAATTGACGCGACATGCTATTCTGGCGGCCAAATTTTTTAGCCAAGTGCGCCTACATTGCGTGCATGCCAAGAGGAATTCCCATGTCCGAGCTTTTAACCCAAGAACAAGAGTACGCGTCTGACTTAGTCGCCTGTCAGCTGGTCATTAAGCAGATTTTGGATGTGATTGACGTCATTGCACCGACCGAAGTGCGCGACAAGATGTCGCACCAGCTGAAAAGCATCGATTTTTCACGTCATCCGGCGGGCGCGGATCCCGTCACCAAGCGCGCCATCGAAAAAGCTATCGCGCTGATTGACCTGAAATTCACCAAGCACGACAGCTAGTCGTCAGGCTGTTGATGGGCGTCAGGCAAAAAAATGCCCACCTTGGTGGGCATTCTATTAACGCTATTTCGCTGTACGGCGCGACTATTTTTTGTCGACCACTTCATCTATTTGCTTGAATATCGGGCACTTGGCCACGCCAACGATGCCGCTATCGGTATGCAGATACTGTGAATCAACAATACCTCGCGCCGTTAAATACTGACACTTCAGGCCCAATCCTGCCGCATTTTCGCTGCTTCCCACGGTAACGCCATAACCTGAGAAGAGAAAAATTGCATAAATAATCACCAAAACAATAATGGCTTTAATCGCACCCATTTGCTGCCTTCCTTTTTGTACTCCCTGAGGAGTCTCAGGGTGTTGATAAGTATAGATGTAAGAAGGATCCCGTCGCTATGGGCAGTGTAAAAATACAGTGTATTCCTAGAATCAATACTTCTGACTTAGTAATATGTGCTGCTTATGTGGATAGGGGCGGGGTTGTTAATATTTTGTTTAAGGTTCGTGGCGTAGCATCACTTTATGAATCATTAAGTGTTGGATGCTGACGTTGAGCTCTGATAAACCCGATACCAACCGGAAGAAACCGACCATAAAACCGAAACGATCTTTCTTTAACCTGAAGAAACTTAGCCTGATTTTAGTTCTCTTGGTTATCTGCATCGCGCTCTATCTTCTGGCATTGAACAGCTACTGCGATCAAGGTGGAAACTTTGAACTCGGTGTCTGCGCGGTGACATCCTTCATCCCCTGGTAGTTTTCCCGCCCAGACCGCTAAAAATGGCGAGTTTTGGGGATGGGCTCTTCCCAGCTTTCAGCGGAATGGTAAGATACGTGCTCGTTAAAATTTAGCTGTAGGGTTGTCAATGTTCGATCTCGCAATGGGCCAATCCAGCCTGGCCTCATTGGTGCTGTGTGTTTTGTTTATTTTGCTATTTTTGCTGCTGTGGTTTGTGGTTAACCGCGCCAGCGTCAGAGCTAATCAGCAAATTCAGCTTTTACAGGAAATCGCTGAACAGCAGCGCCAACAAACGGAGCTGTTAAAAATTCTTGCTGCGCAGGTTAAAGGGCCAACCCCTCAAGAGCCTGAGGAAGAGGATTCCGTGCTCAGCCTGCGGGGCTTTATCCCCGAAAGATAAGCGTTTGGATTGATGCTTTTGATCTGACCCAAGCCCGCCGGTGTTACTACCTGCGGGCTTTTCTTTGTTTCCGATTTGGCTTTCATAAAACTGTCTTATTTCTGTCGTAGTCTCAGGGCAACAACGATACCCGATGGAATGACGATGATTAAATGGTCTGAAGAGAACGACAGCGAGCTGAACCACAATATTGCCTTACTGACGGGCGAAGAGCCCGACAAATGGTATCCCTACGGCGGCGTCAAAGGTAAAGACTATTGCAACAACCCTTCCGATGCCTGGCCGATTATTTGTGCCAATAAAATTAGCCTTAATGCCACTGAACGGCCGGGGGATACCCGCTGGTCTGCGCAAATCCAAAGCGATCAGGGGCATTGGCATGCCGATAGTCACCGACCACTGCGTGCTGCGATGGTTTGTTTCTTGTTAAGTAAAACTTGCGCGCAATAAAAAGCGCAGAGATACTCATTCTGTAACAAAGTTGCAAAGAAGTGATTCGAATAAGCATCGCGCGAAGCGATGCGTATCAAGTGATTAATGTTTCCTCATTTTGACAGTTGTGTCTAAGGCGGAGTCCATTATGAAGCGCATCATTAAAGGTGATAAAAATCTCTCCCATCTGGTGGTTGCCCATGCAGCCATCGACAGTCATGAAAAAGCCTACGGCACGCGACGCCAGGGCTGGCCCTCAACGTACCTCATCAAATACAAAGACTCTCGTGTGGCGGTAGAAGTGGTTACCCGCCGGCAATCTTACGTTGCTACCCTTATGATTGGAGCCAGAAATCTCACCAAACTTTGTGCAGAAGCTGCCTGAGTAAAGTCCTGTCACGGATGTTGCAGTAAAACTTTGTACATACTACTGTTTATTCACACCCAAACCGCGATGAGGCTAGCCTTCATCGCGGTTTTTACTTCCCAATAAGTAAGCTGTCTGCGTAATTTGAAGGAACGTTATGGCTATTAAAAATCCCTATTATGATGCGTCTAAGCCGCACCATACGCCGGAAGGGTTTACCAATCCTGAACCTCATAATCGACAGGACGGCGATCTCAAGCGCTGGCAGCGCGAGCGCAAAGAGCAACAGTTGCCCAAGCCGCCGCGCCGTGGCTATGAGCATTTTATTTCCCAGTGGTGGCAGAAGGCCGAGTTTAGCGGCCGCGAAGATCGCCTGTGGTTCCTCGGCCATGCCTGCCTGCTGTTACGGATTGCGGGGAAAACCGTGCTGATGGACCCGGTGCTCTCTGCTCGCGCCTCGCCGTTGAAATTCTACGGCCCAAAACGTAAGACGCCGGTGAGCGCCGACGTCGCGGATTTGCCGCACATCGATTATGTGCTGCTGTCGCACAACCACTACGATCATCTGGATAAGCCGACCATTAAACGGCTGCTGCGCCGCTTCCCCGAGCTGGAGTTTATTGTGCCGCTGGGCATGAAGCGTTGGCTGATACGCCAGGGCGCGCGCCACGTCACCGAGCTGGACTGGTGGCAGGAGCACAGCTTTGGCGGGTTGACTTTCCACGCGGTGCCCGCCCGCCACTGGAGTATGAGAACCCTGTGGGACCGAAATCGCTCGCTCTGGTGTGGCTGGGTGGTCACCAGCGCCGACCTACGTTTCTACTTCTCCGGCGACAGTGGTTATAGCAATCAATTCAAAGTTATTGGCGATAAGCTGGGGCCTTTCGATCTGGCGGCGATCCCGGTCGGCGCCTATGCACCACGATGGTTCATGAGTGCGCAGCATATGGACCCGCAGCAGGCGGTAGAGGTGTTCGCAGAAATAAAATGCCGCAAAGCCGTGCCAATTCACTGGGGGGTGTTTGAATTAGCGGATGAATCTTTGGATGAGCCTTTGCAGGAATTAGCCCAGGCCACGCAAAACAATGCAGAAATCGCCGCGCGTTTTTATCCGTTGAAAATTGGGCAGAGCATTCTGCCTGAGTGAAATAGTTACCGTATTAACGCTTATTGACGGGAGGCTATCCTCTCGTCATGGCTGATGATCATTTCCCCCGCCCGATAACATCGCCATAGGCCCAGCGCCTTGCTGCTGAGCCGCCTGCCGGGCAGAGGCTAAAACCGGTGAAACGCTGAAAATGTCTCTTAGCTCTCGTTTTCTACCCAAATAGAAAATGGAATCGTGATGACGATCACTGTAAAGGGTTTATTAAAATATAAATCCAGTTTCGGATTTAAACATACTTAAATTAACTGTGGTTATATAATAAACAGTAATTTAACCATCCGGTCATTATTATTTCATCATAATGTTAAATACTAGAAACAGGCGCTATTGCCATATTGACCATGGCGCTATGGGCGGCTGAAATTATACCAACTAATAAGGCAGCGTTATTAGTTGAAATAAAATTGTTTGCTCGCTTGCGGTGCAATAGATTACAGGCGGACCAATGAAATGCACCACGGCCTTCAAGTGCGCCCATTTTGGTGAATGCATAACCAATCAGTAGCGAGCGTTGCGGCGCAGTCCTCTCAGTACTTCATGGCATATCTTAAAAGATAAAAATTCAAATAAAGTTGTCTTTTACGCTTACCGTTCGCCATTAAATGAGCAATAATCAGGGCTAGTCGTTATTGTTTTGAATCAAAGACAGGCTTCCCTGTTAAGCAGAAAAAAGCATGTCTATCAACATATTTCAGCTTAGCCAAACGGCTACCGGCTTTAACCGGCTCAAATATGTGCGACACGTCCATCACTGATTAAAAATGGCTTGCCATCGAAATCAGTTTATGTGATAACGCATATGGGTAAAACGAGGTACGGTTCTGTATATGTGTGGCATTTTCAGTAAAGAAGACTTGAGTAAAAACGTTATCGTTGAACGCTGCTTCTCTGCCGATTTATATCTTAGTGCCTCAAGCAGTAACGACTCTAGTTTGTCTATGTAACGCCAATAGGCGGCTTTAAACAATCCAAAGGAAATACTCAAGATGGCAAAGATTAAAGGTCAGGTTAAGTGGTTCAACGAGTCTAAAGGCTTCGGTTTCATCACTCCTGCTGACGGCAGCAAAGACGTATTCGTACACTTCTCTGCCATTCAGGGCAACGGCTTCAAAACTCTGGCTGAAGGCCAGAACGTTGAGTTCTCAATTCAAGATGGCCAGAAAGGCCCATCTGCTGTTGATGTAACTCCAGTCTAAGCAGCATCAGCTGTGAAAAAACCCGCCATGTGCGGGTTTTTTTGTATCTGCGATCTGAGGCCGCGTCACTCAGGCAAAATCATAATGCCCGATTGCTGATTGCGACCACTGATCCCCGGATGCGTTGGGTCTTTGGCCCGCTGGTGGGTGTTGCGGCGAAAACTGGTGTAGGTATAGCTACCGTCCAGCTCGGTACTACAGATGGTGCAGCCGCCGGAATGGTCAATGGCGCCAAAGCCTAAATACTCAAGCTTGGCCTGAGCAATGGCCGCTAAGTCGAGATGGCGCGGGGAAGGGGAGATCAGCGCGGGCGGCAGGTCCAGGTCGCGCAAAAACTCATCCACCAGCTCTTGGCTGACTTCATAACAGCAGGCGCGCGCCGCCGGGCCGATTGATACCACCCAATCCTCCACGCTGCCGTCTTGATTAATGCGTTCGGCCATTTTCTCAATAATGCCCGCCTTTAGCCCACGCCAACCGGCATGCACCACGCCCACGCGGCGACCGTCCCGACGGCTGAAAATTAACGGCAGGCAGTCGGCGCTAAACACGGTTAATAGAATGCCGGGCTGGGAAGTATAGAAGCCGTCAGCTTCGCCACAGGGTTGGGCGGGCTGGATGATATCCACGATGCGGGTACCGTGGACCTGCTTTTTCTGCGGCCGGGTCGGTTCAAACTCGGCTAAAACCTCGGGGATTAGAGCGCGCTTGCTGCCGAAGCCGTGGCGGATCCCAGGTATCTGGCTGAGTAACGCCGAAATGTCAGTCATATAAACCACGTCAAATAAGTAAAACGTCGAAGGCTCAGTGTAGCTGGGTTTTTCCTTTCCATGCCAGCGGTTGCAACTCTCGGGTACGTTCTTTAGACTTGGCGGCATTCTGCCTGCGGGCACCGCGAATTCCCTTTAGGATCTTCATGAGTTATCAATGTCCTCTTTGCCATCAGCTACTTACGCTTAACGATCGCCAGTGGCGCTGCCCGCAAAATCATCAGTTTGATCATGCCAAAGAAGGCTATGTCAATTTGATGCCCGTACAGCATAAGCGTTCGAAGCAGCCGGGGGACAGCCCGGAGATGATGGAGTCGCGCCGCCGGTTCCTCGACGCTGGTCATTACCAGCCTTTGCGCGATCTTGTGGCGCAGCGGCTGAACGAGGCGCTGCCGGCAGAGGCCTCGACGCTGTTGGACATCGGCTGTGGTGAAGGCTATTACACCGCCGAGGTGGCGCGTCGTTTGAGCGAGCAGCGCAGGATCGAGGTGTATGGTTTGGATGTCGCCAAAGTGGCCATTCGCAACGCCGCCAAACGCTATCGTGAGGTGAACTTTTGCGTGGCGTCGAGCCACCGCCTGCCGTTTGCCGACCAGTCGCTTGACGCCGTACTGCGTATTTATGCGCCGTGCAAGGCAGAAGAGCTATATCGCGCCGTTAAGTTCGGCGGGCTGGTACTGACCGTCGCGCCGGGGCCGCGTCATTTATACCAGCTGAAAGGGCTTATCTATTCGCAAGTGAAACTGCACGCCGAGTTGGATGAACGGCTGGAAGGCTTTGAGCGGGTGAGTCAGGAGACGCTGGCGTATCCAATGAAGTTGAAGGGTGCCGAAGCTTTTGATCTATTGCAGATGACGCCCTTTGCGTGGCGGGCCACCGAAGAAGTTAAAGCGGCGTTGCTGGCTGAGACGTCGTTCTCCTGTGAAACCGACTTCCTCATTAGAGTGCATCGCCGCGCCTAACAGGCTTCTCAGCTCAGATAGCCTAGGTGCTCCAGCAGGATGTTGCAGCCAATACCAATCAGCACCGCGCCACCCAGCACTTCGGCCCAGCGCCCTAACAGCGGGCCGATAAAGCGTCCTAAGAGGATGCCGATGGTCGCCATGATGGTGGTGGCCAGCCCGATAGCCAGCGCGGTATGGATAATATTCACCTGCAGGAAAGCCAAGCCGACGCCGATGGCCATAGCATCTAGGCTGGTGCCAATGGCGGTGGCGGCCAAAATCCAAAAGCCGTGGCGGCTTTGCGCGGTGGCTTCTTCCTGCGGTTTATTCTTCAAACCTTCCAGAATCATGCGCGCGCCCAGAATGAACAGTAGGGTGAAGGCGACCCAGTGGTCCCACGCCATAATATATTTGCTGGCGACCAAGCCAATGCCCCAACCAATCAGCGGGGTGATAGCTTCGATGATGCCAAAGATTAAACCGGTGCGCAGTGCTTCACGAAAGTGAGGGCGGTGCAGGCTGGCGCCTTTGCCTATCGACGCCGCAAATGCGTCCATCGACATGCCGAAAGCCAGAATCAGTGTTGCGGATAAGTTCACGAGTGTTACCTCGGCCGGGTGTTTCCATATACACGTAACCCACCCCCAACCTTACGACGGAGCTACGCGTCTATGGTCTCGCCAACCTTACGGCTGCTCGCACCACGTTTTATTTCAAAACGAGTATGTTGATACGAGCGTTTTCACATCTATTGTACAAGACAATGGATGCAAAAACCGGCTACTCCCCAAATGACGGCGCAACCTTAACATAATATTTTAATTGATAACAACAACAAATAATTTAGGGTTTAGCATTCTCAAAGATAATGATTTTCATTAAGTACCCGCACTGATCATATTGATTGGATAATAAACTCACAAATTGTGGAATTAAACATCAATAACAACTCTACGGGTAATTGGCGTTATTTAAATATAATGCTATTAAATATAGCCAATAGCATAAATTACGTAACTTATTGATTTTCAATCATTAAATTATAGATGTTCTGCAAGTCGTCTAACTGGTTAACCCTTATTAACAGCTTGCGTTGTTCCAGTTCGATCACTAAAACGCCATCCTCTGAGAGATTCATGGATTTGATTCGGTCATAGGTGATAAATGCATTGGCGTAGTAAAAGCCTGTCGATTTAAACAACATTTTTGGCCAGCGGATAAACGAGATATAGAAAGCAATTAGCGCCAGACCTATTAATAAGTAGTTGGTGATCGGCGTGCCCTGAGCATTCACATTGTTATAAAGCAGGATGGCCAGCAGGCCAATAAAGATAATGCAATCAATCTTGTTACGGCGGCGCAGGTTGACGCGCAGCAGCGTTTTCCCTTTGTTAGATCCCATCAGGAATTCGTCGTAAATGGCGTAGGCCAGAAGCAGAAGGGCGAAGACGGCGAGGACGATATCAGTGAGGGACATGCAAACTTCTCCAGCGTGAAAGCATAAAAAAGCCGGGGGATAGGCTCCCCCGGCTTAGTGATTACTTAAAGACCTAACAGGCCAATCCAGTAACCGAAGATACCAATGGCGAAGAAGCCAATGATGATCCACAAGGCGTTAACTTTACGGCGTAACAGCCACATACAGCCGAAGGTCAGCAGCAGTGGAACCAGACCCGGCATCAGCTGGTCGAGAATGGTCTGAACGGTAGTCACCGTGGTTTTACCGGTTTGGTCGGTAATGGTCGACACCACCAGCGGTATGTTGACGTGCGTCCACTTGTTAACCAAGGCCCCCATGACAAACAGGCCGAGAATTGACGCCCCCTCGGTCAGTTTTTGCAGGAAGCCGCCGCCCATATCGTTAACGATATCGACACCTTTTTTGTAGCCATATGCCACGCCGTAGTAGCGAGTCAGCAGGCGTACAAGGTTAAACAGGACGAAGAACAGCAGTGGACCCAGCAGGCTGCCGCTCATCGCGATACCCGCGCCAAGGGCGGCGAATACCGGGCGAACAGTACCCCAGAAGATTGGGTCACCCACGCCAGCCAATGGACCCATCAGACCGACTTTCAGGCCGTTGATGGCCGCGTCGTCGATAGGTGCGCCGTTGGCACGCTGCTCTTCCATCGCCAACGTTACGCCCAGTACAGGTGCCGCAACGTATGGATGGGTGTTAAAGAACTCTAAGTGGCGTTTGATGGCCGCTTTACGATCATCGTTGTTCTCTGGGTAGAGACGACGAATGGCCGGAACCATGCAATAACAGAAACCCAGTGCCTGCATACGTTCAAAGTTCCATGAACCCTGGAACAGGTTCGAACGCATGAACACACCGCGAATGTCGCCTGGCGTTAGTTTCTTTTCAGGAGTTTGGCTAACTGCAGTTTGATCAACCATTTCTCTCACCCTTAATCTAATTCGTTATCGAGATCGTTAACACCCTGTGCTGGCCCAGCCGCTTGCGCAGACTTGTTGTATTTCGGGCTCAACTGGATGTACAGCACTGCCATAACCACACCAATCACACCCAGGGCAACCAGGTTGAAGTTAGTGAAAGCAGCGGTGACGAAACCGAGGTAGAAGAACGGCATCAGGTAACCGGCGCGCATCATGTTGATGACCATCGCATAACCGACGACCACAATCATACCGCCCGCAATGTTCAGACCGTTGGTCACAACAGCAGGGATAGATGCCAGCATTTCCTGAACCACTTCGGTACCAACAGACACGGCAACGATCACGGCAGGGATGGCGATACGCATCGCTTGGAGTACCAACGCCGAAACGTGGATCCAGGAGATAGCGCGCAGGTTGCCGCGTTCTGCCGCACTGTCAGCCGCGTGCTGGAAGGCAACGGTGATGGTACGAACGATGATGGTAAGAACCTGACCCGCCGCTGCCAGTGGGATAGCAAGGGCAATACCCGCGCCAACCGACTGACCACCGGCAATAACCAGGATGGTTGAAATGATGGAGGCGAGGGCGGCATCGGGCGCCACTGCCGCACCGATATTCATCCAGCCAAGGGCAATCATTTCCAGCGTACCACCGATGATGATCCCGGTTTTAACATCACCAAGAACAAAACCGATTAAGGTACAAGCCACTAAAGGACGGTGGAACTGGAATTCATCAAGGATGGAACCCATCCCCGCAATACATGCAACAATAAATATCAGCACAATCTGTAGTGTGGTGATCTCCATTGCACTTCTCCTATGACAAAAGGACTCTGAGTAAAATAAGCTCATCAGAAACAGATTATTTGTTAAATATCTGTCGCTTTAATTCGCTGAGTTTATTAATTCATTTTATTAATGAGATCCATCATCTTCAGGCGACTGTCAGAAGAGACTTTACGCACCTCAAGCTCGATACCCTTGGCGTTCAATTGCTTGAAAGCTTCAATATCTTTTTCATCGACGGAAACGGCGTTATTAACCTGAGTTTTACCTTGACGGAATGCCATACCACCAATGTTAACCGACGTAATATTTACCCCACCTTCAACAACGCGCAGAACATCTGTCGGGTTGGTAAATAACAGCATAACGCGGTCGCCGGCATATTTTGGGTTGTCGTAAACGCGAATGGCTTTAGCCACATCGACGACGTGCGCCGTCACGCCAGGAGGAGCAACCTGCGTCAACAATGTCTTACGGACATGGTCGGCGGCTACTTCGTCACTGACGACGATGATGCGGTTAACGTTGGTTTCTTTGGTCCAGCGTGTCGCAACCTGACCGTGAATTAAACGGTCATCGATGCGAGCCAGGCCAATTTTCATGTGATCATTCGGGCCTGTTGGACGCGCTGGCGCGGCCGCTTTAGGTGCCGAAGCCACAGGTTGAACAGCGGCTGTTTCTGTTTCTGGTTCAGGGGTTTTCAGCGCTTTCACGCCAACACGCCCGGTTTCCACCGCAATGGCGACCAGTTCAGCAAACGAAGGGTTGTCGTCACGCGCCATGAAGGTTTCCGCCAGCATAGGGATATTCACCCCAGTGACCACTTCATAATTCTCTTTGTCGACGACAATTCGGCTGGCGGCATTAAACGGACTGCCACCCCAGGTATCTACTAAGAAGAGCACGCCGCTGCTGGTATCAAGTCCACCCAGCTTTGCCGTGTATTTCTCAATTAATGTTTCAGCATTTTCGCCGGGAACGAAATCAATAAAGGCGACGTTATCCTGTTCGCCTAAAATCATTTCCGCCGTTTTCAGCAGCTGTTCGGCTGCTGACCCATGCGTGCCGATGATAATAGCAATACTCACTCGCTACCTCCTCTGTTAACCCTTAAGGTTATGCACATAAGTGTGGGTGCTCATTAAATTCGACACTTTTGTTACCCGTGACGAATGTTGCTGTTCTTGCGCGCGGTCCATTGAGAGATGACTCAGAACCTTCGTGCTTTTCAGTCATTAATTTCTGATAAACAACAAGAAGCGTGCATTGCAGAACCTCAACAGGTTGTGCGACCGGATTTATTTTAGTGTGTGAAAAAATAAATTATGTGACGACTGTCTGCTATTGAACGACGTATGATGAATGAGTTATGTCATTGCATACAAAAACAGCATAGTGGAAGTGGAATACTCTGGAGCCAAAAACATTCTTTTCCGAATAAATGATTCCTGATAGAGTTGCTTTCCCAATAATTGCACAGGAGTATCGGGCCTCAGCCCTCCCTATGGACTGTCACCGACGTCACTTATCCTCTTTTTCCTTCTTTTCTCAGTATTCCGGCAATTTCGCCTATTCAGGTCGGATTAATGCCGCATTGAAATCGTTTACTCAGATCACCACTGATCTCAACCACCGGACCAGCTCTGGCGGGAACGTCTTGCGTCTTTTTTCTCATTCTGTGAATCACGGGGCCTAATATGGAATTTTTAATGGACCCATCGATTTGGGTCGGTCTACTGACACTGGTCGTGCTGGAAATTGTTCTCGGCATCGACAACCTGGTTTTCATCGCCATCCTGGCTGACAAGCTGCCGCCAAAGCAGCGCGACAAGGCCCGTATTATCGGCCTGTCACTGGCGCTAATTATGCGCCTCGGCCTGCTGTCACTGATTTCATGGATGGTGAAACTCACCACGCCGCTCTTCAGCATCGCGCAATTTAGTTTCTCCGGGCGCGACCTGATCCTGCTGCTGGGGGGGATATTTCTGCTATTTAAAGCCACGACTGAACTGCATGAGCGGTTGGAAGGGCAGCAAAGCCACGGCGGTAATAACCGCGGTTACGCCAGTTTCTGGTCGGTGGTGGCGCAAATAGTGGTGCTCGACGCGGTATTCTCCCTCGACGCGGTGATCACCGCCGTCGGCATGGTGAACAACCTTGCAGTGATGATGACCGCGGTGGTGATCGCCATGGGCGTGATGCTGATGGCCTCCAAGTCGCTAACGCGCTTTGTGAACAATCACCCGACGGTAGTGGTGCTCTGTCTGAGCTTCCTGCTGATGATTGGTCTGAGCCTGATTGCGGAAGGTTTTGGTTTCCATATTCCGAAAGGTTACCTGTACGCCGCCATTGGTTTCTCGATTCTTATCGAATTGTTCAACCAAATCGCGCGTCGCAACTTCCTCAAGAGCCAGTCGAATCGCCCAATGCGTGAACGCACGGCCGAGGCGATCCATCGCCTGATGGGGGGCAAAAGCCACCGTCATGAAGAAGAAGATGATCAACGTCAGACATTGCCGAACCAAGAAACCTTCGCCGAAGAAGAGCGCCACATGATTAGCGGCGTCCTGACGCTGGCTTCGCGCTCTCTGCGCAGCATCATGACGCCGCGCGCGGATATCTCGTGGGTCGACTGCGAACGCTCTCCGGCGGAAATCCGCATGCAGCTGCTGGACACGCCGCACAGCCTGTTCCCAATCTGTCGCCACTCTCTGGATGACGTGATTGGCGTGGTGCGCGCTAAAGACCTGCTGGTGGCGTTGGAAAACGGCGAAAACATTGTCGCCTTTGCCGAAAAGACTGCGCCAATCGTGGTGCCGGAAACTATCGACGTCATCAACCTGTTGTCGGTTCTGCGCCGTGCGAGAGGCCGTTTGGTGATTGTCAGCAATGAATTTGGCGTGGTGCAAGGGCTGGTGACGCCTTTGGACGTGCTGGAAGCCATTGCCGGTGAGTTCCCGGACGAGGATGAAACCCCAGACGTGATCGTCGATGGCGACGGCTGGATTGCCAAGGGTGGCACCGATTTGCACCTCTTGCAGCAGATCCTCGACACCTACGAGCTGGTCAGCCCAACTGACGACTACGCCTCGTTGGCCGGTCTGCTGTTAGCCCAGTCGGGGCAAATGCCTGAAGTGGGGGAAATCATTGAGATCCCGCCGCTGAAATTCGAAATTATCGAACTCGCCGAGTACCGTATTGAGCGCGTGAAGATAACCAAGATTAAATCTGAGCATGATTGGCACGAGGCCGAATAACCTGTCAGGGTGATTCAGCAATAAAAACGGCGACTTCGGTCGCCGTTTTCTATTCTGCCCAGCCAAAATCCTCCTTAGAAGGAAAATGGCGCGGCCAGCTGATTGTTCTGCTCATAGCGTTCAAGCCACTGCGGGAAGATATCTATCGGCATCGGACGGGCGAAGTAAAAACCCTGTAGCGCATCCACCTGGCGCTCGCGCAAATAGTTGGCCTGCTCCAGCGTTTCCACCCCTTCGGCAATCAGTTTCAGCTTCAGGCGATGGGCCAGCGTAATGATGGTGTCAGTCACCGTGGCGTTAATGGCGTCAGTGCCAATGGAAGCGGTAAAGGCGCGGTCAATCTTCAACACGTCAGGATTCAGTGCCTTGAGGTAGCTCAGCGAGCTATGCCCGGTGCCGAAATCGTCAATCGCCAGCATCACTCCCATGGCTTTTAGCTTGGCTATATGCTGCGCGCTCAGCTCCTGCAGTCGGGTACGCTCGGTCAGCTCCAGCATCAGCGAGACGTCGGGCTTGGCGGAAAGCCAGAGATCGCGGACGTCATCAATGATTTCCATATTGTGGAAGTGCTGCGCAGCGACGTTGACGCTAATGTAGAAGTCTTCGCGTGGCGGAAAAAGGTGCAGGTTCTCACTCACCTGACGCAGCAGGTAGCGCGTCAGCGGAATAATTAACCCATGCTGCTCGGCCAGCGGGATGAACAGTTCGGGTGACACCCACTCCTGGCGGCGGTTCTTCCAGCGCATCAGGGTTTCAACCCCGACGCAGGTGCCATTGCCGCTATTTATGATTGGCTGGCAATAGACCTGAAACTCGCGATGGGAGATAGCATGGCTAATCGGATAACCCAGGCTGAGGCGGCTGGCGGACAGCAAATAGGTGGCGATGGCGACCAGCAGGCTGATAAGCAGTGATAGGGGCAGGTGAGAAGGGAGGCCGCCCCAGGCAATGGTGGTGGCGGTATCGCCATACAGCGAAATGGAGAAATCATTATGGGTGGAATAGGCCTGCACCACTTCATCACCGCCGAGCTTGCTGCGCGGCACAATGTGGTTTTTGTCGTATTCCAGGCTCTGATTGAGCACGTTAAGCACGATGCGATTGGCGTAAGGCGGCTGCGGCTCTAGCAGGAAATTTCCCAGAATGCCGATGTTATAGACAAACAGCACGCCGTTGCGATTATCGTTTTCTAACGGCTGCCACTGCACCAGCGTCGGGATGCTTTCTGGCGTCATGATCGAGTAGCGCAGCTGCACCCGCTTGTTGCCTAACGCCAGTTCGGGCAGTAGCTGGTTGAAGTCCACCTGTAGCGCACCCGCGAGGCTCGAACAGACGATTTTGCCATTTATCACTAAGGCAATGGCGCGCAGGGTTTGAATTCTCGCCACGGCGCGCTGCAAACCGATTTGCTGCTGAGCGCAGCCGGTACCCGCGACGATAAAGTCGGCAAACGAAACTTTTGTTGCAGGCTGTAGAAGGTTCTCCAGTTTTTGCACTGTGTGATTTGCCAGCCGCTGCTGATTCAAACTGATGGCCCGGCTCTGTTCGCAAATGCGAATACCTAGCGTCATGATCAGGGCGAAAAGGCCAATCGCGGCGGCGAAGGCCACGCGGTAGGAGCGATATTTTGCGAGCGCTATCGGTGAAAAAGGCATACTACTGCTCCTCAAATTCCGACAAAATGCGCGAAAGTGACGTTGTCACGGATGAATGCCCTTATCATGTCCACCATCGAAGATAGCGGCTTATTCGTTTTATGGCTTGGTGAACCAGAATAGCTGACGTAACACGTGTTTCAGTAATAACGCAGAATGCCGTAGCAGCCGCGGAGAATGCAAGAGGGTGAAATGAGTTTTTCCTGATATTACAGGGGGTTTCTGTTAATAGAGAACAAATGGCTGTGGAGTTTACTGAAGGGCAGATTTCATGCGGCCGCCTCTCGGTATTACTGCATAAAACCGAGGGCGGCCGGGGTAACTATCAGCGTTGAGGCAGGTTAATCACACTGTACTTTGATGGCCAGACCACCCCGCGAGGTTTCGCGGTATTTGGCATTCATGTCTTTGCCAGTTTCGTACATGGTTTCGATCACTTTATCCAGAGAAACGCGAGGCTCGCTGGTACGGCGCAGGGCCATACGCGCCGAGTTAATGGCTTTCACCGACGCAATCGCATTACGCTCGATACAAGGCACCTGCACTTGCCCGGCTACCGGGTCACAGGTCAGGCCGAGGTTGTGTTCCATGCCGATTTCCGCCGCCACGCATACCTGCTCCGGGCTGCCGCCGAGCAGTTCCGCCAGACCGGCAGCCGCCATTGAGCAGGCCACGCCCACTTCACCCTGACAGCCCACTTCCGCACCGGAGATAGAGGCATTCATCTTGTACAGAATACCGATAGCGCCGGAGGTGAGGAAGTAGCGCAAATAGATGTCTGGGCTAACGGATTCGATGAACTGGTCATAATAGGCCAAAACCGCCGGCACGATACCGCAGGCGCCGTTGGTCGGTGCCGTCACCACGCGGCCACCGGCGGCGTTTTCTTCATTGACCGCCAGCGCGAACATATTCACCCAGTCAATGACGTTCATCGGGTCATTGGAGAGCTTATCGTTGGACACCAGCATCCGGCGCAGGGCAGGAGCGCGACGCGGCACGCGCAGCGGCCCCGGCAGCACGCCTTCGGTGTTCAACCCGCGATCGATACAGGCCTTCATGGTCTGCCAGATATTTTCGAAATAGAGCTCAATATCCTGCTTGCTGTGCTGCGCCAGCTCGTTCTTCATCATCAGCGCAGACAGCGACAGGCCTGTCTCTTTGCACTTCGCCAGCATTTCGCTCGCCGAGTTAAAGGCGTAAGGCACGGTGACCTGATCCAGCACCGGCTGGCCGAAATGCTCATCATCGACGATAAAACCACCGCCGACGGAGTAGTAGGTTTTGCTGTACAGCAGCTTGTCGCCCGCAAAAGCGTGGATCTGCATGCCATTTTCATGCTTGGAGAGATTTTCATTGCGGAACACCATGCCGGTGTCCTGCGGGAAATCGACTTCGTGGTGGGTGTCGCCCAGCGGCAGACGGCGGCGCTGCTCAACATCGCGAATGAAGTGCGGAATGCCATCGATATCCACGGTGTCAGGCTTGTTGCCCGCTAACCCGAGGATAATGGCGATATCGGTATGGTGTCCTTTACCCGTCAGCGACAGCGAGCCATAGACATCTACCGCAACGCGAGTGACGTCGGCCATCATGCCTTTTTCGAGCAGGTCATCCACAAACTGTTTGCCCGCTTTCATCGGCCCCAGCGTGTGGGAGCTGGAAGGACCAATACCGACCTTGAACATGTCGAAAACGCTAATCACGTTGAATACTCCTGTTTTGGCCGATGGCACTGTCATGTGCATCATGCCCGGATAGATTTACTGTTTAATTAATCTTTAGTAGTGGATTATCGCAGTTTTATTCCGGACTTAACACACAGTGTAAAAGGCCCTGTGACCTAAAGTGGCTTTTTTCGCATGAAATAAAGTAATTTGATGCCGAAATGTGACCAATGTGTAAATTATGGCCATATCAAAAGAGGGGATTAGGCGCGAATTTGCTCCGCCAGACGGCGAATAATGGCGGCGGTCAGCCCCCAAACGAACTGCTGCTGATACCAGGAAAGGTAAACGCGATGGTGAGTGCCAGCGCGATGGATATCCAGCGGGTGATAGCGCGACAGGTTAAACGCCTCTTCCAGCGGCATCTCGAACAGCTCGGCCACTTCGTCTTCGCAGGGGTGAAGTGGCACATCTACCGGCAGCAGCCCGACCACCGGCGTGACCTGAAAACCCGTGCTGCTGTCGAGCGGGGCCAGCGTGCCGAGCACGTTGACGTCGCCGTAGGGGATCGCCACTTCTTCCTGCGCTTCACGCAGTGCGGTAAAAATAATCGAGGGATCCGTCGCGTCCACCGCGCCGCCGGGGAAGGCGACCTGCCCGGCGTGTTTGCGCAGGCGGTCAGAGCGGCGGGTGAGCAGCAGCGTCGGCTGCTCGCGACAGATGATCGGGATCAGCACCGCCGCCTGACGTTTCCCCGTCACCTTGGCTGGCGCAGAGGCCGGGAGTTGTAGTTGGAAACGGCGCACGAACTCTTCTACCGCAGGTGAATAACGCGGCATCTCGGTCGCTTTTTCAAGGCTCATCAACGCTTAGGTTCTCCCAGTTGGGGCAGAATTCGGGCCACTTTGTCGAAAGTCTCCTGATATTCCGCCTGTTCTACGCTGTCCGCCACAATACCACCGCCCGCCCAGCAATAAATGTGATCGCCCTCGGTCAATAGGGTGCGAATAGTTATGTTGCTGTCCATCGTGCCACAACAACTAATATAGGCGATGCTGCCGCAATAGGCGTTACGGCGATGCGGCTCCAGCTCTTCAATAATCTGCATGGCGCGGACTTTTGGCGCGCCGGTAATAGAGCCGCCGGGGAAGCAGGCGCGTAATAAATCACTGCCGTGGCACGCCGCCGGGAGGTCGGCGGTGATGGTGCTAACTAAGTGATGTACCGCCGGAAATGGCTCGACCACGAACAGCTCCGGCACTCGCACGCTGCCGGGGGTGGCGACGCGGCCGATGTCGTTACGCAGCAAATCGACAATCATCAGATTCTCCGCACGATCCTTCTCTGACGCCGCGAGGCGCAGCGCCTGTTGGGCATCGGCCTGCGGGTCGGCTAAGCGCGGCAAGGTGCCTTTGATCGGCCGCGTCTGCACGCGCTGGTTCTCCAGCCACAGGAAACGCTCCGGCGAGAGGCTCAGCACGGCGTTATCCGGCAGGCGAATAAAGGCTGAGAAGGGGGCACGGTTAGCGGCGTTCAGCGTCAGGAAGGCTTGCCACTCGTCGCCGGAATAGCGGGTGGAAAAACGCTGCGCCAGATTGATTTGGTAGCAGTCGCCGCTGTGCAGGTACTCCTGAATCTGGCGGAACTTCGCGCCATACTGCTCGCGGCTCATGTTGGCTTGCCAGTTGCCGTGCAGCGTAAATTCGCTGCTTTCCGCCGGCGGGGTCTGAGATTCAAGCCATGCCAGACGCTGCTGAATGTCGCCGTGGCACACCAACGTCAGGCGCTGCAACTGGTGATCGGCAATCAGCGCCCAGTCATAAATGCCTACCGCCATGTCGGGCAGCTGAATGTCCTGCTCGGCAAGGTTCGGCAGGGTTTCCACCCGACGGCCCAGATCGTAGCCGAACAGCCCCAGCGCGCCGCCGAGAAACGGCAGATCTTCGCGCGACTCGGCCCGCAGGCCCGAAAGGGCTAATTGCTGGTCAATCAGCAGAAACGGATCCGCGTCGCTCACCTGAGTGCCTGTTGCGCTGGTAATCTCCGTGCTATCGCCACGGGTAGTCAGCCGGATCAACGGATCGGCAACTAAAATATCAAAGCGATTATGGGCGTGATCTGCCGAGCCGGAGTGCAGCAGCATGGCCCACGGCTGAGCAGAGAGCGGGGCGAACCGCGCCAGCAGGGCATCGGGATGGTAAGGGAGCGCGTGTAAACGGTAATTCTGGGCAGGCTGCATGGATGGCTTCACGATGTCTGACGAATGGGCTGGAACAGGGTGGCGATCCTAACATAGATTTACGCCCCTGAAAGCTGCATAGGCCAATGCAGTAAGAAGGAGTATACTGGCGGTCCTTCACGTTGTAGTGGCGCTTGAATGGCGACATTGCTGACCGTATTTCCCTCATGACCCAGAAACAGGACACTCCCATGCTGACAGGTATGCCTTCACTTTCACATAGCGAACAGGAACAGGCCGCCGACCGTATCCGCCAATTGATGGCCGACGGCATGAGCAGCGGCGAAGCCATTGCCACGGTGGCGGACGAAATTCGCACCAAGCATCAGGGCGACCGCGTCACCGTCATTTTTGATGACGAAGACGAATAATGCCTAGCCGGGCTGAGAAGCCGGGCGCAAGAGATAAAAAAACCGGGTCCTTCGCAGGCCCGGTTTTTTTGCATTCAACTTCAGCAGATAAAGGTCTAGCCCTTAACCACCACCGCCGCCGCGGCTTTTTTGGCCGTTTCGACGGCTTCTTCCACGCTGTCGCCGATAGACAGCGCCACGCCCAGACGGCGTTTGCCGCTGATTTCTGGCTTACCGAACAGACGAACCTGATTCGAGCCAACCAAGGCATTTTCCAGCCCGCTGAAGGTGACGTTGTTGCTGGTCAGCTCAGGCAAAATCACCGCAGAAGCCGACGGGCCGAACTGGCGAATCTGGCTGATTGGCAGGCCGAGGAAGGCGCGCACGTGCAGAGCGAACTCTGACAAGTCCTGAGAAATCAGGGTCACCATGCCGGTATCGTGAGGGCGCGGGGAGACTTCGCTGAACACCACGTCATCGCCGCAGATAAACAGCTCAACCCCGAACAAACCCTTGCCACCCAAGGCTTTCACCACGCTTTCGGCGATATCTTTGGCGCGTTGCAGCGCCAGCTCGCTCATTTGCTGTGGCTGCCAGGATTCGCGGTAGTCGCCATCTTCCTGACGATGGCCGATTGGCGCGCAGAAGTGAATGCCGTCCACCGCGCTGATGGTCAGCAGGGTAATTTCGAAATCAAACTTCACCAGACCTTCCACAATCACGCGACCGCCACCGGCACGACCACCCTGTTGGGCGTAGTCCCACGCCTGCTGTAATGTCGCTTCGCTGCGGATCAGGCTCTGGCCTTTGCCGGAGGAACTCATTACCGGCTTGATGATGCACGGGTAGCCAATTTCATCGACGGCGGCGCGGAAAGCGGCTTCGTCGTCGGCAAATTTATAGGTAGAGGTTGGCAGCTTCAGGGTTTCAGCGGCCAGACGGCGAATGCCTTCGCGGTTCATAGTCAGGCGCGTGGCTTCGGCGGTCGGCACCACGTTGTGGCCCAGTTTTTCTAACTCGACCAGCATGCTGGTGGCGATAGCTTCAATCTCAGGCACGATGAAATCAGGGCGTTCGCGCTCAATAAGCTGCTTCAGCGCCTCGCCGTCGAGCATATTGATCACGTGGCTACGATGGGCAACCTGCATCGCGGGAGCATCGGCATAGCGGTCAACGGCAATCACTTCCAGACCAAGACGCTGGCATTCAAGGGCGACTTCTTTACCCAATTCGCCGGAACCCAATAACATGACGCGAGTCGCGCCGGTGCGCAGTGCAGTACCAATGGTTAACATAGCTTCGTACCCAGATCTGTGGTGGTTGAAAAGGTGTGCTGATGGCGCATTCATAGGCCAAATTCGCCGCCCTGTGAGCAGTTCGGGCGCATTATAACGGAAAAAGAAGGCGACGAAAACGATTGCGCGGCAAAGAGTGCGATTTGCGTGAAGCGGCTGAATATGCGTTAATATCACTGCACTCGCGATCGAGGCGGATGCTTTTAAAATAGTAAAGGATATAAAAATGAGTAAGTTAACTGGTCAGGTCAAGTGGTTCAACGAAAGCAAAGGTTTCGGTTTCATCACTCCGGCCGACGGTTCTAAAGACGTTTTCGTGCATTTCTCCGCAATTAACAGCGATGGTTTCAAAACGCTGGCCGAAGGTCAGAACGTTGAGTTCACCATTCAGGACAGCCCACGTGGCCCGTCCGCTGCTAACGTTGTTGCACTGTAAGTCTTACAGCAAAAACGCCTGAGCGTCTTGACCTCGGGGCGGTGACAGACAATCTGTCGCTGCACAGCATGAAAAACCCGCCTAGTGCGGGTTTTTTTGTGCATGGCGTTCGCTGAGTAAGGCGGGCAGGCCGTCTCTCTGTTATCATTTAGCCCAAATCATGGCGTCGTTTTTTCCGTCGCTGCCCCGAATTTTCTGCCTTATATAAAGAGTTATCGCCTTGAGCACGCATTCATTCTCCGTCCTGCCACTGCCCGCCGAGCAGCTTTCTAACCTGTCCGAGCTGGGTTATGCCGAAATGACCCCCATTCAGGCCGCGTCTTTACCGGCTATCCTGCAAGGGCAGGACGTCCGCGCCAAAGCCAAAACGGGCAGCGGTAAAACGGCCGCGTTCGGCATCGGGCTGCTGGATAAAATCACCGTTGGGCAATTCGTGACCCAGTCGCTGGTGCTCTGTCCAACCCGTGAACTGGCCGATCAGGTCAGCAAAGAGCTACGCCGTCTGGCACGCTTCACCCAGAACATTAAAATTTTGACCCTGTGCGGCGGCCAGGCTATCGGACCTCAGCTTGAGTCTCTGGTTCACCCTGCACACATCATCGTCGGCACGCCGGGCCGAATTCAGGAGCACCTGCGTAAAGGCACGCTTAAGCTGGATCAGCTGAAGGTGCTGGTGCTGGACGAAGCGGATCGCATGCTGGATATGGGCTTTAGCGAAGATATCGAAGACGTAGTGAGCTACGCGCCGCAAGATCGCCAAACCCTGCTGTTTTCCGCCACTTATCCGGAAGGCATCGAGCGCATCAGCAACAAATTCCAGCGTCAGCCGGTGAAAGTTGAAATTGAAGGCGAAGATGACATTGCCGACATCAAGCAAGTATTCATCGAAACTGACCGCAACCAGCGTCTGGCGCTGCTCACGGCGGTGCTGTATCAGCACCAGCCAGCTTCCTGCGTGGTGTTCTGTAACACCAAGCGCGACTGCCAGGAGATTTACGAAGCACTGGCAGGCAAGGGCATTAGCGCGCTGGCGCTGAATGGTGACCTCGAGCAGCGCGACCGTGACCGCGTATTAGTGCGTTTCGCCAATGGCAGTTGCCGCGTACTGGTGGCGACCGACGTCGCCGCGCGCGGTTTGGACATCAAACAGCTGAGTCTGGTGATCAACTATGAGCTATCGTTTGATCCGGAAGTCCACGTCCACCGCGTAGGCCGTACGGGCCGTGCAGGCACCAGCGGCTTGGCGGTGAGTCTGGTCACGCCGCAGGAGATGGTGCGCGTTCACGCGCTGGAAGATTACACCCGTCAGGCCGTGGTTTGGCAGCCTGCCGCGCAGGTCATGTCGGCAACGCCAGTGGCGCTGGACCCAGAAATGGCCACCCTGTGCATCGACGGCGGCCGCAAAGCCAAGATCCGTCCCGGCGATATTCTCGGTGCCTTGACGGGTGATGCCGGGCTGACGGCGGCAGAAGTGGGGAAAATCGATATGTTCCCGGTTCACGCCTATGTAGCGATTCGCCAGAAAAGCGCCAAGAAAGCCTTGCAACGCATGCAGGAAGGCAAAATCAAAGGCAAAAGCTGCAAAGCCATTATCCTGCGATAAGCCAGTAGCCGAGAAATAAGTTCGCGCCGCCGCCATGTTAACGTTGTGTTATGATCTTGTCATAGATTAACATGTGCCTGTTAAATATGACCCTGCATTAAGCAAGGATATCGCTTAATGCAGCGTTCGGTCAGGGACAGAATCCGCATTCGGGAGGCGAAACGTGAACAAATTAATTCTTAGCGCAGTGGTGGCAGTAGCAGGATTGAGTGGCGCAGCGCAGGCCGCGCAGACCTCGGAGCAGCAAAGTCGCACCATAACCATCGCGCCTTGCAACAATGCCAGCAAGGATGAAGTGGCCGCTCTGGTAAAACGTGATTTTCTGCAAAACCGTATTACCCGTTGGGACGAAGATAAAAAACTGCTCGGCACCTCAACGCCGGTAGTGTGGATCTCCCCCGACAGCATTACGGGCGACAGCGCCAACTGGAGCGTTCCGGTGAAAGCGCGCGGTAACCGCGCTGAGAAAACCTATCCGGTAACGCTTAACTGCCAGATTGGCCAGATCACCTACGGCACGCCGCACTAATTCTGCTTAAAGCGCCTCGGCACCTTGCCCGACGGCGCTTACTCTTGCTGTTTCCTGCTCCCCACCTCGCTTGCCCGCTTAGTGCTTGGTTTCGCAAAATAAACCTGTCACTCTGCATAAACCTTCAAGAATATTGAGAGAAAGCCTGATGATCACACCTCCAAAGGCTGAAAAACGCCCTAAAACGCTATCCATCCACGGTGAAGACCGTGTCGATAATTACTATTGGCTGCGTGACGATGACCGCGCCAACAGCGACGTGCTGAGCTATTTGCAGGCGGAAAACGCCTATACCGAACAGGCGCTGTTACCCCATCAGGCGCTGCGTGAAACCCTGTATCAAGAGATGGTAGCGCGCATCGCGCAGCAGGACCACTCGGTACCTTATGTCAAACACGGCTACCGCTATCAGACCCGCTACGAGCCGGGCAATGAATACGCGATCTATCTGCGCCAGCCAGCCGCCGAGAGCGAGCAGTGGCAGACGCTGATTGACGGCAATGAGCGCGCCAGCGACAGCGAGTTCTACACGCTGGGCGGTCTGGATATCAGCCCAGACAACAAGCTGATGGCCGTCTCGGAAGATTTTCTCTCTCGCCGCCAATATGACATTCGCATCAAGAATTTGCAGGATGAGAGCTGGAACGACGACCTGCTGAAAAACACCGCAGGCAGCGAGTGGGCCAACGATTCCCAGACTCTGTATTACGTGCGCAAACATAAAAAGACCCTGTTGCCGTATCAGGTTTACCGTCACACCGTCGGCACTGATCCGAAAAACGACCAACTGGTGTATGAAGAGAAAGATGACACTTTCTACGTCGGTCTGGATAAAACCACCTCCGACCAATATGTGATTATTCATCTCGACAGCACCACCACCTCCGAAGTGCTGCTGCTAGACGCCAACGACCCGCAGGCCAAGCCGCAGGTATTCGTGCCGCGCCGTAAAGACCATGAATACGGGCTGGACCACTACCAGGGCCATTTCTACATTCGCTCGAACCGCGACATCGCCGCGCCAAAAGACGGTAAAAACTTCGGTTTATACAAAAGCGCCGATAACAACGAAGCCAGCTGGCAGACGCTGATCGCCCCGCGCGAGGCGGTGATGCTGGAGGGCTTTAGCCTGTTCCGCGACTGGCTGGTGGTGGAAGAGCGCGAGCAGGGGCTGACCAACCTGCGCCAGATCCACTGGGCGACGGGTGAAGAGAAGTCCCTAAGCTTTGATGACCCGACCTATGTGACCTGGCTGGCCTACAACCCAGAGCCGGACACCGCGCTGCTGCGTTACGGCTACTCCTCAATGACCACGCCAAGCTCGCTGTTTGAGCTGAATCTGGACACTGGCGAGCGCAGGCTATTGAAGCAGCAGGAAGTGAAAGATTTCGACGCGGCCAACTATCGCAGCGAGCGCGTTTGGGTAACCGCGCGCGACGGCGTGAAAGTGCCGGTTTCGCTGGTATACCGCCGTGATACCTTCAAACCCAACAGCAACCCGCTGCTGGTCTATGGCTACGGCTCTTACGGCAGCAGTATGGACCCGGCATTTAGCGGCAGCCGCCTGAGTCTGTTGGATCGCGGCTTTGTCTTCGCTCTGGCGCACATTCGCGGCGGCGCAGAGCTGGGCCAGCAGTGGTATGACAACGGCAAGCTGCTCAATAAGATGAACACCTTCCACGACTTCATCGACGTCACCAAAGAACTAGTGGCCGAGGGCTATGGCGAAGCCAGTCAGGTTTATGCCATGGGCGGCAGCGCCGGCGGCTTGCTGATGGGCGCGGTGATTAACCAGGCCCCGGAGCTGTATCGCGGCATAGTGGCGCAGGTGCCATTTGTTGACGTAGTGACCACCATGCTCGACGAGTCTATCCCGCTGACCACCGGCGAGTATGACGAGTGGGGCAA
>Ga0157370_10000923_pt1 | contig 37301 bp, 27 predicted proteins | sample C35metaG_FD_113463 | JGI IMG/M metagenome (GOLD analysis project Ga0157370, IMG submission 113463) | Corn rhizosphere microbial communities from Kellogg Biological Station, Michigan, USA - C3-5 metaG | ecosystem: Host-associated > Plants > Roots > Rhizosphere > Soil | place: USA: Michigan... | reverse complement strand
GGCGAGCGGTGTCAATGAGCGTACGCGCCTCGATCACTTTACCGCGTGCGTCGTAAATGAGCGTGTCCCGATGGATCAGGGCCTTCGGAAAGCCGCCGGCTTGGCCGACGAGTTGTGTTGCTGAATCGATCCGCAATATGAGCTCGTCGTCATCATTGTAGCGCATCGCCTCACGCACGCCACCCGGCGAGATCACGCTGTCAAGTCGCTGCTTCGCGTCGTAGACGTATCGAAAGGTGTTCCCAAGAACATCCGTCACACTGGCGAGAGCACCTGTCACGGAATCGTAGGTATACGTCTGCAGGTCCTTGCGCACTCCGCCTAACACCGGGGCGAGTGCAGCGGGATGGCGGAGCGAAACGCGCCGCCCATCCAGGTCGTAGGCATACTGCAGCCCGTACACGTGCTGTGAGGAGTCAGTCGACGCATACGCGCGGACTCGCAGCGTATCCGTTGCCTGCGTTCCATCCAAATTGTACGTGCGCGATACGAGTGCGGCGGCATTGACGGCGGTGAGCATGCGCGACATGGCATCGTACGAGTACGTTTCCACGTCGCCTGGAATGAAGTAGCCGGTCGTGTAGCGAGGGAAGTACCGCACCGGACTTACCGTTGAGTCTCGAAAGGTGAACGGGTAGCGAACGGCTGACACGTCGCGCTGAATGAGGCGGTTGAGAGCGTCGTACTGCATCGTTGTAAGACCGACGCTATCAATCTTCGACGAACTATCGGCGGAGCCGTACCGCCGCGACTTCAGGACGATTGCGTTCCCGGCCGGGTCGCGGCCCGTGCTGTCTGTCTTGCCGTCCGTCGCAATTTCCTCGATGATGCGATTCGCGCGGTCATACGTCCAATGCGTTGCGAGCGCTTGAACCCGTGCGACATCGGGTGCGGCACGTCTCACCAGCGTGTCCAAGTTGCCTTCGCGATCGAAATACCGGTTCACGACAGTACTCTCGGCGGGAGACGTAATGCCGTGGAGTGAACCGAATTGCCACTTGAAGAAAGTGTGAATCGACGGCCCGTACGTCACTTCTGAAGTGACCCGATCCATCAAGTCATAGGCGAGGTCCTTTTCTTGAAAGATGCTTTGGCTGGTATCAATTGGTGACTTCGCGTGGACGATGCGTCCCGCGAGGTCCCGCGTCAGATAACTGCGAATCCCACGAGGACTCACCTGAACGCTGTCGTTGCCTGACGTCGCGTCGTAGTAAGTCGAATCAGCGCGCGCGGCGAGTGGCGCCTGAATGCTCCTGAGTAGTTTGGTCGTCGCGTCGTAACCGAATGTCACGCGCCGGGCTGGGTCGCCGCCCGGCTGCTGATAGAGGCGGTTTCCCGTCGTCGCATCGTACGCGAAGATCACGCTATCACCCATCGGCTGCACAATGCGCGTGACGAAATCCCACTTGTTGTCGAACAGGTACCGTGTCGTTGCGGCCACTCCGCCCTGCACGTGCGTCGTATCCGTCGTCGTCGAGTCATTGCCGCGCGCGCTATAGGTCGCGAGGACCACTCGCCCGTCTGCAAAGCGCACGCGACTCACGAGTGCAGGCCACCTCGGGTCCGCTCTCGTTAGTACTGTTGAGTCACCGAGCGCGTCAATGATTCTCGCCGGAGCGCCGCGTCGATCTAACCAGAACCGGGTGACATCACGCACGTCGGTGCGTGGGCCGTCAAGACCGACGTACGCCGAATCCGATACAATCGGCACCCCGTTCACAGCCAACTCGACCGAGTCAACATCGCGAAAGTGCTCCGCAATCGCAGGGAGCGCGCCCATGTCTGTGCTGTCGAGCGACACGTGGTGCGTCGAGTCGTACGCAAATTCCGTCGGCACGGCGAGTTTGTTGACGACTGACTGCACGCGGTTCGAATCCGACGCGGTCGTCAGGTACGTAAACGAAATGCTCGAGGTATCAGGATCGGTGATCGACGTGGTTCGCCCAGCCGTAATCGCGATCGTCGCCGTGCGGCCAGCTGGCGTCGGCCCAGGTGCGGTAAAGGTGTGCAACTTGCCGGAAGCATAGGCGAGGTTGTCGGTAACCACTGTCCCGCCAGCCGGGGTTGGCAGTGTGATGCTCGTGAGCGAACCGCCGCTGTAAGCAAAGGTGGTGACATGGCCTAACCGGTTGACCGTGACCGAATCGAGACCGGCGTTGCTGAATTTCACTTGCGTGCCATGCTCGGCGAACCGCACCCAGGTGTGACCCGTTAGCTCGAGCGTATCGGGCCGGTCTAACGCTGGCCCGGACCAGTGCCCGGCTGAGACCTTCGAGTAGAGTCGCGTGCTGCCGTCGCCTCCGACCCACATCACGCGGCTAGTGTCACTCGTGACGAAGAACAGTTGCTCCAGGCCAGCGATCCACCATCCGGCGCCGTACGGGCTGCCCGCCCGATTCACCAGCAACAGCGTATCCGTCGTGGCCGCACTGCTGAACTGGCTGTGCGAGGCATTGTAGATGCTCGTTACCGTCATCGTGTAGGGATACGAACCCGTCGCCAAGGCGATGCCGTCGAAGGCGACAGCAATGCGCCGCGTCGTACCAGCCCGGATCCCGCCAGCCGGCCACCGCTTCGTGTAGTTCACGCCGCCAAGATGGAGCGTCGCGAGAATCGTATCCGGCGGCAGCGTTCCACTGCCCAGCGTCACGTTCGCTGCCACAATCGGATACGGGTGCGCGAACTGGCTGTTGTACAGCAACACGGGACCTCGTTCCTTGTCCATTGTGCGGACTGATGGCAACGGATGAACGAGACGTAGATCGCCGCATTCACGTGCACCCCGCTCCCCGGCGGCTACGGTTAGGCACAGATCTCGATCGACCGCTGTACCGGGGTTGACGCTTGCCACGTCGACTGTCGGGGCGCCGGCGGTCAAGGCGCTCACCGTGACATTGAACCAGCCGCTGTCAGCAACGGTTGGCTGCCCACGCTGCTTCGCGAGCAGACGTATGCGTCCCGATGTTCCGGCAGCACCCGGCGTGAACGTGACGGTGCTCACCACTGCGCTGTCGGCAGCCAGCGTCACAAGGTTCGACCCGAGTGTGCACCCGCTTGGGAGTGCGGTTCCGGTGCACGCGACGCTCAGACTATCGGTGACTAACTGGCCCCCAACGTTCGTTCCGGTGTTGTGCACGACGAACTGAACATTGGTACCAGTGCTGGCGGCGACGATGGCTTGCGTGCTGTCGGGTGTCACGCTCACTGCGTAGTGAGGCGCCGGCGTGGGCGGGCTGTAGACGTACGTGTAGGTCACATCTTCCGATCCGGGGTTCAGCGCCATGTCAGCAATGGCCCCACGGAGCGTGTCCGACTGTTGTCCTAGTCGAAGATGGATGGTGCCGGTCGAAAGCGCGGCCGCGCCGCAACCGATAATGCTTGTCGTCTGATATGTGAAAGAACTCGTGATATCGACCCCGTTCAACCAGACGCGGCGCGAGTTCGCTATCAGGCTGACGTTGTCGCACCATGTGATTGAAACGGCGACCTCGGGGGAGGGGACAGTACCGGTCGGCGTGATGATTACGACAGGCGGTGTCTTGTCGCCGCCGCCGATGTTTGGGATGCCGTTGGGCGTCGGGCTGGTCGGCTGTTGTGCCGCGGTCGGCCGGACAGGAACGCTCAGGACCGCAACGCACACGGTGAGCGTCGCTGCGATGAATGACATTCTTGGCCAGTGCACTTGACGCATGACGGACTCCACGAGGGGCAGGTGAAGTGGCGCCATAGGCACAACGGGTGCCACTTCCGCCGTGCTCCTAACGCGTTGCCCCCGTTGCACATCGCCCCGGGCCACCGGTGTCCATTGGCGCCTGCCTAACGCAAATGCATATGCATTAGCACCGAGCTCTACCGCACGAGACCGCGCGTCGCACCCTGGCTCGACGAACGCACCGTTTCGCGAACCAGGCATCGCGACAAAAAGAGCGCGGCGACTCGCGCTGCCGGCGCGGCCGCCGTTGCGAACGACGCATAGAGGATCGAGACGGCGGCGAAAGACGGACAGACTGACACGTGATCCGACGCGCATACAAGGCTCCGGATGAAGGCGCACGTGAACGCGCCAAAGCATACACAGTGCCGGGCCGCGGTGATTGCGAACTCTCTGTTAGGCATGATGTTACGGATGCGATGATGCGGGCGATGTTGCATTTGTTGCAGCCAGGTTGCGCAACGCGATGCAACATTTGCAACATCGTCAGCGCGCGCGAAACGTCGGCGACTCGGTCAGGGCGAGTGCCCCTGCCAGTGAGCGCCTGATGCCACACCGGCATGCTTCAACTCACGCTCGTTCACGCGTCAGTCATGGTCCTGCAACGCGAAAGGGGCATCGACCTTCCACGCCACGCCGACTGCCGGCACGTCTGTAAGGTGGTTAGCAGAATGCTGGGCCAGCCGCCTGGTCATGCTCTATCGACGGGGCTTCCAGGTAACAAGCAGCAGCGGCGATGTGCCGAGCTCAGCAAACCTCACCTGCTGCTCTGGGCGCCGCGATGCTGCAGCCGCATTTGGTCAGCCGAGCGTGCCCGGTCGAGAAAGCGATGCAGGAGCGGGTTCCTGTTTTCGACCGAGCGAGCTAAGATAGTTCTCCCGCTGCACGGCTGCATGACACGGCGGCCTACCACGCCGCTGCGTTCACTAGACCACAGTTAGGCAAATGGTGTACTCGTATGCTCCGCATCTTAGCGATGGTCGGGGATGCCGACGCGTCCGCGCATCTCTGGGAAGCCGTGTCGGATGTTGCACGCCTGCAAGTCGTTCGAGAGGTGAACTCCTTCTCTCAGCACATTGGCCGGGACCTGCCGGATGTTCTCGTGCTGGGTGTCAAGGAGGCCGAGCTGCCCGGTGCCCGCGCGATCGCGCAAGACGCTATTGCACGGCGACCGCGACTCCCGGTGTTCCTCGTGATGCACATGGATAGTCCGGAGACGCACGCCCTGGCAGGGCTGCAGTATCTGCGATTCTTGGACATCATTCTCCCGCATCAGGATTCGCCTGCGTGGACGCGCCGCAGGCTGCTCGAGGTCAATCCGGCTTGCGTCGGCGACATGTGCCTGCGGCGCCTGGTGTGTTCGAGAGCGCCGAACAGCGTGTTGCACCTCGTCAACTGGTGTATTGGTCACGATGGCGCGGTCCGTCCAACCGTACGCGCACTGGCGGCCCTGGAGGGCGTACGGCCCGAAACGCTCGTCCGTCGCTTTGCGGCGTTCGGTGTGTGCCTGCCTAACCACCTGATTTCATGGGTGATCGTGCTCCGGGCCAAGGTCTGGCTAGACACGCCAGAAACGAGCCTCGAGGATGCAGCACACGCGTTCGGGCTAGCATCCGGCGGAGCGCTCGCGAACCTGATCCGGCGCCGGACGGGATTGACGCTATCGGAATTTCGCAAGCGCACGCTCGAGGGAATCGCGGCGCACGCGGTGCGCGAAATGTTCGGCGCGTGCTCCGAGCCGGGGCTCAGGAATCCACCCAACCCGATCGATCTACAAGCGAGCTGAACAGCTCTGCGAGTTAGGAGCGCGCAAGCTCTGCGTCATCGCGTTGCCGCCCGATCAGAAAACGTGCGATTGAGGTCAGTTCCGTGCTTGCTCTTCCCGGCGTGCGCTCCTAGCGTGCGCGCCCGTTGCATCCGGCGCGTTAGCCTCGGTTGAACGTTGCGCCGCTGCCAGAGAGCGAGGTGGCTCTGTGTCCGATGTCGGAATCAGCCCGGGTGCGGTGGCGCTCGAGGGCGGCGTGTCGCGCGACTACCTGTTGCATCACCGGGTGTGCCCAACCGTCATCACCGAAGACGGTTCGTTGGTCGTTGCGGTTGCGCCAGACGCGCTGGTTCCCGAAGCGCTCGACGATCTCGGCCTCGCCTACCGACGGCCCATCGTTTCCCACATCACACCGCGCGAAGAAGTCGAACGCCTGATCGCCCGGCTCACGTCAGGTTCCGACGCCGCACTCACCGTTGGGCATGCCGACCAGGACGATGAGTCGCTTGTAGCCGATGTCCGCGACGTGGCAAACTCGGCACCGGTGGCGGCGTACGTCAATTTTCTCGTTGGCGAAGCCGTGCGAGCAGGGGCCAGCGACATCCATCTCGAGGCGACCCGCGCCGGCCTCCTGGTCCGCTTTCGGTTAGACGGCATCCTACTCCCGGCGCCCGCTGCGCCCAGCGGACTGGAAACCGCGATTCTCTCCCGCCTGAAACTGATGGCCGATCTTGACATCGCCGAGCGACGCCGGCCGCAGGATGGACGCATTCGCGTCCGCCTCGCCGACCGCGAGCTGGACGTGCGCGTGTCCACCGTGCCCACGCTGCACGGGGAAAGCGTCGTGCTGCGCGTGCTCGATCGAGGCGGTCGGCCGGTAGGCCTCGACACGCTCGGCATGCCGGCCGCGATCCTCGAGCAGGTTCGATCGCTCGCCAACAAACCGCATGGCATGGTGCTGGTCACGGGCCCGACCGGTTCGGGGAAGACGACCACGCTCTATGCGGCGCTCAGGCTGCGCGACGCTTCGGCAGAGAAAATCATCACGATCGAAGACCCGATCGAATATCAGCTGCCCGGCATCACCCAGGTGCCGGTCCACACGCAGGCCGGCGTGACGTTCGCCGCCGCACTGCGATCGATTCTGCGCCAGGACCCGGACGTGATCATGGTGGGCGAGATGCGCGATGGCGAGACCGCGTCGCTCGCCGTGCAGGCCGCGATGACCGGCCACCTGGTCTTCTCGACGCTGCACACGAACGACGCGTTAGGCGCAATCCCGCGGCTCGTCGACCTGGGTGTACCGCCGTATCTCGTGGCGGCGACGGTCGACGCAGTGATGGCGCAGCGGCTCGTGCGCCGTGTCTGCTCCGATTGCGCGGCACCTGTCGATAGCGCCGCCTACGACCGTCACGCGGCCATTCCTTCGTCGATTCGCGCCGCGCCGCTGATCCGCGGCACCGGATGTCCGGCCTGCCGACACACGGGCTATTCGGGTCGGCTCGGCGTCTTCGAGCTCGTGGTGCTGTCAGATGCGATGCAGGACGCGGTGGCGCGCAGTGCCCCAGGGCACGAGCTACGAGAGCTCGCGGAACGCACGGGTTGGCTCACCATGTGGGACGATGCGTGGTCCAAGGTGGCCGCTGGGCTCACCACAGCAGAGGAGGTCCTCCGTGTCGTTGCTGCCTAACGCGCGGTCGCCGCGCCGCCACGGCTTCACGCTGCTCGAGCTGCTCGTCGTGCTGGCGATCATTGCAACGCTGGTCGCGGTGGTGGCGCCATCGATCTTCCGCAACGTCGGCGACGCCAAGACCGAAGCCGCGAAGAGCCAGATCGAGATCTTCGGTTTGGCCCTCGATGCCTACCGCATCGACAACGACGCGTATCCGACGTCAGACCAGGGCCTGGCGGCGCTTCGCACCAAACCCACGTCCGGCACCATGCCTCGGAATTGGCGCGGCCCGTATCTTCGCAAGGATGTGCCGCTCGATCCGTGGGGCAGGCCGTATGTCTACGTTGCCCCCGGCGTCGAGAATCCGGCGTCGTTCGACCTGTACACGTTAGGCAGAGACGGCAAGGCGGGCGGCTCCGACGAAGACGCCGACATCACCTCGTGGGGCGGACCGGTGCATCAATGAGCGCCACCACCCGCTTCGCCTACCGCGCCGCGCGCGCGGACGGCGCATTCGAGCACGGCGTCCTCATCGCCGAGAGCCGCGACGCGGCGCTGCGCGCGCTGGCTGCGCAGGGACTCTGGGCGGTCGACCTGCGTACCGCCCGCTCGGAAGGCGACCTTCGCACGCGGCTCTCGATCGCCGATGTCGCGCTGGGCCTTCGCATACTCGCGACGCTCTTGGGGAGCGGCCTCCCGGTGAGCAAGGCGCTTGCGGCCATGCCGGAACTCGCGCCCGGGAGTTGGACGCCGGCATTGCCCGATCTCGCACGCGCCGTTCGCGAGGGGGCATCGTTAGGCGCCGCGCTCGAGCGGAGCGGCCTCGCGATCCCCGCGGTCGTGCTGGGGATCGTGCGCGCCGGCGAGGCGGGCAGCGGTCTCGCGTCGGCGGTTAGGCGTGCGGCGGACCTCATGGACGAAACGGCGTCGACCCGGTCCGCCATTCGCGCCGCACTCGTCTACCCGTGCATTCTGGCCGTCGCGGGCACGATCTCCGTCGCCATCCTGGTCGGCGTGGTGCTACCGCGCTTCGCCGCCATTCTCTCCGACCTCGGCCAGACGCTTCCGCCAACCACACGTTTCGTGCTCCAAGCGTCTGTCGTAGCGCGAGTTGCGGCGCTGCCGGCCGGTGTAGCTACACTCATTCTATTAGTGGCGTGGCGGGCGTGGGCGTCCAGTGAACCCGGCGCCGTTCGGTGGCATTCCATGATGCTGGCCGTCCCCGTGCTCGGCAACATTCGCCGGTGTGCGGCCACGGCGCGCGTGTGCGCGGCATTGTCGGCGCTACTCGAAAGCGGCGTGCCTTTGCCCAACGCCCTCACGCACGCCGCGCGCGCCTCCGGCGATGCCGCGGTTCACGCGCGTGTACTCGCCGCGCGGACATCGATCGTCGCCGGCGCACGGCCGTCGGCTGCCCTCCTAACGGAGGATGCGCTGACATCCGTTGCATCACGCCTCGTTCGCGCCGGCGAAGAGACCGGCGCGCTCGCGGCGATGCTCGCGCACGCAGCCCGGCTCGAGTCGGAACGCGCGACGCAGCGCGTGCGCTCCGCTGCTCGCCTCCTCGAGCCGGCACTCATTCTCGCCTTCGGTGGTCTCGTTGCGCTCGTGGCCGCCGCCCTCCTGCAAGCCATCTACAGCGTGCGCCCAACGTGAAGCCGCGGCGCGCCGTGACGCTCGTCGAGCTGCTCATCGTGCTCGTCCTGTTAGGCCTCATGGCCGGCGTGGTGGGCCTCACGATCCAAACGGTCCCCCGTCCCGCGACAACCGACCCGGTGCTCGCGGCCGTGAATGCGGCGCGCGATTCGGCCATCCGCACGGGTCACGCCGTGACGGTCACGTTGCACGTGGGCGGTGTCGAGCGCGACGCAACCGCCGAGCCCGATGGCCACATCCTCGCCGATTCTGCGCTGCATATCGACCCACTCACCGGCGAGCGTCATGCGACCCCGTAAGACATCGCGGCGCCGGGGGATGGTGCTCCTGGAAGCCATCGTCGCGTTGACGATTCTCGCGATCGCCGCAACGACCATGGTCGCACTCGCCGCGAGCTCACTCGACGCGGTGTCGCGCGCAGAGAGGGCGGACGCTGAAACGATGCGGGCAAGTGCGCTGCTGGATGCCGTTGCGTTGTGGCCGCGCGCTGATCTCGACCGGCACCTTGGCGATCGCCCCGAGGGTCCGTGGGATCTGCGTATCGATCGCCCGACGCCGACGCTCTACGTGATTGCGCTCAGCGATACCGCCACGCGCACGCTGCTCCTGGCGACATCGCTCTATCGGCCGGAGGCTCCCAGTGCCCCGTAGCGGCTTCACGCTCATCGAAGTGTTGGTGGCCCTCGTGGTCGGCGCGATCGTGCTCGTCGGCGCACATCAGGTGCTCGCGATCCTCGCGGATCAGTCGCAGGCACTGACAAGCCGCGCGGCGAAGACGGATCGTGACGCTAACGGCGAGCGCATGTTGCGCGGCCTGGTTGGGCAACTCGAGCTGGGCTCGCCTGGCACCGTCCCATTCAGCGGGTCGCCCGACTCCGTGCGGTTCTCGAGTTGGTGTGAAACGCCATCCGGCTGGCTCGAGCGCTGCCAGGTGACGTTCTCGTTTGTCGCGGATGGCGATCACGAAGTGCTCCGCGCCCAACTCGGTGGGAGACCGCCGCTCGACCTCATCCGCGGCTTCACGCGCGGCACGTTTCGCTACCTCCAGAGCGCCGCCGCCGGCGGCCAGTGGTTCCAGCAATGGGGCACAGGCATTACTGCTCCGTTAGGCATTGGGGTCGTGCTGCTGCGCGGCGATGCGGTAGACACAATGATCGTGCGCATCGGGCCCCGCGGATGACCAGCGCCAGTCGCCGCGGGTTCGTCCTGCTCGCCGTTTTGTGGGTCATGGTCGGCGTCAGCGCGCTCGGCTTCGCGCTTGCGCTCGTCGCGAGGCGTGCGGCCGGGACTGCGCACAACCGGCGGGCGGCTGCAGCCGCTCAGTGGTTGGCGGAAGACTGTGCGAACCGGGCCGAGGCTGCGATTGGCGACGCGCTCACGCACCGCGGTGCGGACAGCACTGCCTCTGCCGAGGTCGTTAGGATATCGTGGGCGGCACTCGATACAGCGGTGGAAGTGTCTCCGTTAATGCGCGAGGCGCCGTGCGCGGTGGCGCTCCGCCCTGCCGGCACGACGATCGACCTCAACACAGCGGACGACGGTCTGCTCAGGCGCCCGTTCGTAGCGTTAGGCTACCCGCCGGCGGTGGCCGATTCGTTGGCCGACGCGATCCTCGACTGGCGGGACGCGGACGATGTGCCGCGCCCGAGCGGCGCGGAAGCCGCGTGGTACGTCGCACGGCGCCGTGCGTCGCCGCGCAACGGCCCGTTCGCCGATGTGCGCGAGTTGCGTCGAGTCCGAGGGTTCGAGAGCCGAAGCGGACTCGACTCTCTGTTGGGTGTCGAGCCGGGTCGCATTGTACTCGATCGTGCGCCTCTCGCCGTCGTTGCCGCGCTCCCGGGTTTCACAAACGAAGCCGTGTCGCGCGTGGCTGACCACCGCGCCGGCGGCACGCCGGTGGCCGACCTGCTCTCGTTAGGCGCGGAGCTCTCGCCGGAGGGGCGAGCAGCGCTCCTGGCTTACTATCCAGACCTGGTGCGTCTCACGACATCGGAACCGGACGCATGGGTGCTCACCGCGCGCGGCACCGCCGGGGCGCCCGGGGTTACGTTCGTGCTCGAGCTCCGGCTCGTGCGGGCTGGCGATCGTGCCGCCGTCGTGCGGCGCCGGACGTGCATGCAATGATCGCGCTCCGCCCCCAACTCGGGTTAGGCATCGGCCGCCGTCGCGTGAGCGCGATGCTCCTCGACGGAAGCGTCATCAGGTGGGCCGCGTCGCGCGCGCGCTCGGATGGCGAATCGCTCGCTGACTGCATGCGGGCGTTACTGGCGTCCTGTCCGCGTTCGCGGCTCCGGCCGCCGGTCGTCGTCGCAGCGATTGGTCCCGCGGCGGCGCAACTCAAGCTGGTTGTCGAACTGCCTCCCTTGACGGAGCCGTCGGCAATCGCCGCCCTTGTGCGGGAGCAAGGGTCGCGATTCTTCCTCAAGAATGGCGCAGCACTGCTGTATTCTGGCGCACGTCAGGTATCCCCAACCACGGCGTGGGTCGCCGCCTTCGAGGAGCCGGTTGTGCGAGACGTCGTCGACGCGTGTCATGACGTTGGACTCCCGGTCGAATTCCTGACGCCGACCGCCGTTGTGCTGAAGTTCGCGACGCCTTCGCACGAGATTCGATGGCGCGATGACGACGTGGAGTTGGCGGTTAGCTACGCCGATGGCGCACCTGCGTCGGTCCGCTCCTCGACCGGTGACGGGAACCCCACGACACTGCCGGAAATCATGCCGGTGTTCGCGCCGATCGCTGAGCGCGCCGAAGATCTGTTGGATGCCGCCGGAGCCACACGCGTGTCGCGACACGAGGCCATTGCCCTACGTGGTGCCTCCGTACGCCTGGCCGCCGGCCCATCGCGTCGGCGATTGGCGGTATCGTTAGGCACCTGTGCCGTGGCAATTGCTCTCGCGCTCGCGGCGCCGCTCATCGCATCGGCGCGCGTGGAGCGCGGCGCGCGCGCGAGCGATGCCGCGGTGCGTGCGCGCGTTCGAGGATCCGAACGCGATGCACGAGAGCTGGGGAACGTTACCGCGGCGCTGGGTGCGATTGCATCGTTCACGCAATCGCGTTGTTCCTTCACGCTGCTGCTCGCCCAACTGACTCGCGCACTGCCGGACGGAAGTGTGCTCCTCGCGCTCCAGGTCGACAGCGCAGGCGCCGGCAGCATCGCGGCGCTTGGGCCTCACGCCGCAGCCATAGTGGACGCGGTGGAACGCGTACCCGGACTGACCTCTGCTGAAATCATTGGCCCGGTGACACGTGAGACTGTCGCGGGCAAGCAGCTCGATCGCGTGACGGTTCGCTTTCACCTCCTGCAGGATGGTGCGCGATGAAGCGCGTCTTCGCTGCGCTGTCGGCGCGCGACCGTCGCACACTTCTGATAGCCGTCGTCTCGATTGGAAGCCTCGTGATCGTTGGGCGCGGCGTGCCGGCGTGGCGTACCTGGGAACAGCGTGCAGGTGCGTCGGCCGATTCGGCTGCCCGCGCAGCGGCACGCGATCAAGCGCTGGCGCGGAACACACGGGCGATTCACGACTCACTCGCGGCCCGCCGCGCGCGACTCACCGCACTCGCGCCCACGTGGCTGGGCGGCGACTCACCGGCAGCCGCCGGGGCGGGTCTCGCCGCGCTCATCACGCGCTCGGCGACCGACGCGTCGATGACGTTAGGCGGGCTTGACATTCGCACCGACTCCGTCGGGCGTTCGCCGTTCGTCCCCCTTCATGTTCGGGTGAGCGTGAGCGGCGACATTCAGGGTCTGGCAACGTTACTGGCGGCGCTCGATCGCGGCCCCGTCACGTCCAACGTTCTTGCGCTCGATGTGCAAGGTGGAGATCCAGCTGCAGCGCCGCAGCGCCCCGAAGTCCTGCACGCGGACCTCACGATCGAAGCGTTGTGGCGCCCACCTGTAGCACGTGGTGACCGGCCATGAGGGCTCTCGTGCTCGAACGATGCGCCTGGGCCGCCACCTTGGTTGCAATCGCTGCCACCGTTCGCAGCTGGTATCACATCACACGTTCGGTCGAGGCGCCGCTGCCCGCGATCTGGCCCGTCTCGCCGCCGGTTCGCCCGATGTCGAGCGACTCGCTCGGCGTGCTCACGTCGCGCATTGTCGACAGCGACCCGTTTCGCCTCGACCGCAAGCCTGCCGCCGTGGCCTACGGCGCCGCGCAGGATACGCTGCCCAACCGCACCGCGGCGGCACCCGAGGCACCGCGCCCTCCGTTAGTCCTGGTCGGTATCGTTGGGCCGCCGTGGCGCGCACTCGTTGATGGTGTGCCCGGACACGACGGCAGCATCGTCCTGCGCGCAGGTCAAAGCATCGCTGGTCTGCGCGTTCGAAATGTTACCGCGTCGACCACCACGATCTCCGGCGTCGACACGACGTGGCAGCTCGCCGTCAAACGGACATGGCCATGAGATACGTGCTTATCGCGCTCGCACTCGCCGTTGCGGGCGCGGGCCCGCGCGACACCCAAGCGCAGGCGCGCGATTCCGCGGTCTCGCTGCGGCACGACAGTGTGACCGTGCATCTCGTGGATGCCGACATCCGAGCCGCGGTCGAGGCGCTCGCTCCATACCTCGACAAGCCGGTGGGATTCGGCAGCGCTGTTCCTGGTGCACGCGTGACGCTCGAGACACCGGCGCCCGTCGCGCGCACCGCCGTGCGCGGGTTGCTCGAGGGACTGCTCGCGAGCCAGAACCTCGAGCTCGTTCGTGACTCTGCCATGTACCGCGTGCAGGCCAAGGCGCCACCACCCGCGCCGGCGCCAACCGCCACGGCCGGAGCCACCGCGCACGCCGGGGGCGCCGTGCAACTCTACGTGATCCGCCTCAAGCACGCCCGCGCGCCGGACGTTGCCGCGACTGTAAACGCACTCTTCGGCCGGGCCAGCGCGTTAGGCGAACCGGCTCGGCGCGTCCGGCGACGCTCGACCAACAGCTGCAATCCACGATGATCGCGCCAGCCGCGCCCAACGGAAGCTCGTCACAACCGGGTGGCCCGACGCCGGTGGGCGGGGTGGCCAACCGAAGTGCATCGTTTACAGGCGATGTGACCATCGTACCCGATCCACGCAGCAACAGCCTCTTCATCCGGGCGAGTGAAAGCGACTACGACCTCATTCTGAATGCCGTACAGCAACTCGACACGCGCCCGTTGCAGGTGCTGATCGAGGTGATCATCGCCGAAGTGGAGCGCACGAATAGCCTCGCGTTCGGGATCGATGCCACGCTCCCGCCGACCAAAGTCAACGGCGGCCCAACCGTGATCAACGGTTCGCAGACGGGAGCCGGTTTGAGCGACGTCATTCTGCATGCGATGAACCTGACGGGTCTCAACATTGACGCGACGCTCACCGCCGCGGCCGAGCGCGGGGATGTCCGGATCCTGAGCCGGCCCATTCTGGTCGCGGCAAACAATCAGCCGGCGACGATCAACGTCGGGAGCCAGCGTCCGTTCGTGCAGCTCTCGCGCACGCTCCCGACCGACAATGCGTCGGTCGACCAGGTGGTGCAGTACAAGGATGTCGGCACGAAGCTCACCGTGCTGCCCACGATCAGTCCTGACGGCTACGTAGGCCTCGAGGTGACGCAGGAGATCGACAATGCGACCCAGGAGGTGGCCTTTGATGCACCGGTGATTTCGACGCGCTCGATTCAGACCGAGCTCTTGATCAAGGATGGGCAGACGGTGGCGTTAGGCGGATTCACCGATACCGAGCGCGATGTGACGCAAGGCGGCATCCCGTTCCTGTCGAGCATCCCGCTGTTAGGCGGATTGTTCGGTCACGCGAGCCGCCAAACGACGGCAACAGAGATCTACTTGTTTCTGACGCCCCACGTCATTCGAAGCGATCAAGATGCCGACAGCGTCACGCACCCGATGCTCGATCGCGCCGCTAAGGTAAAGCCCTGACTGGCACGCGGGTTTGGACGACCTGATGGTAGCGACTCGCACACGTCTCTCATCGTGCTGGGGACACACATGACCGAACAAGAGCTTGCCGAGTTGCTTGTTGGCGACTCCGCACCGATACGCGATGCCCGCCGGCTGATCCTGAAGATTGCGCCCACGGGGTTACCCGTACTGCTTCAAGGTCCGACAGGTGTGGGAAAGGAGGTCGTCGCTCGCGCTCTGCATCGTGCGAGCAATCGGCCCGGCCAATTTGTTCCGTTCAATACCTGCGCCATCCCGGAAACTCTGTTCGAATCGGAACTCTTCGGTCACGAGCGTGGAGCCTTCTCTGGAGCGCTTGACAGTCGTGTCGGCCTTCTGACCCAGGCACACCGCGGCACAGCATTTTTCGATGAGATTAGTACGTTACCGTCGACAAGTCAGGTCAAGCTCTTGCGAGCTATCGAGGAACAAGAGTACCGGCCGTTAGGAGCGAAGACCGACTGCCGCAGCGATTTCCGAGTCGTGGCGGCGTCCAATGTCGACTTGCACGCGCATGCAGTACATGGCGATTTTCGCCCCGATTTGGTCCAGCGCCTGTCAGGCGTTGTGATCGAGTTGCCACCTCTCGCAAGCCGCCGCGCCGACATTCGAGTCTTGGCTGAGCGATTCAGAAGGGAGGTCGCAATTCGAGTGTGCAAACAGGTCAGGTTCTCGGAGGCCGCGCTGCAGATCCTCGAGAACTACGAATGGCCGGGAAACGTTCGCGAGCTGCGATTAACCGTTGAGCGAGCCGTTTTGTTAGCGGACGGAGAGGTAGTTGATAATGCGCAGCTGAGAACGATTAAGCATCGATACGACCAACCGGCAGTGCGCCGTGGCGCCGTGAACCTGATCGAACGGCAAGAGATGCTACGGTTGCTTGCCGAGGAAGGATGGGACACCGCGGCTCTCGCAGTGCGGTTAGGAACGCATCGGGCGACAGTGTATCGATGGATGCGCAGACTCGAGATCAATCTACTCGCCACGGGGCTTACGCGGCGCACGCACGCCAAGGTACCCTCGCTGCCAGAGAGTCGCTCGGAAGACCCGGCCGAGAGGTGCTAACTGACGGACAATAATCCTACCATCGAGAAGCCGCATCAAACTTGCGCAACAGCCGCTGCCATTCTTCCGACAGCATGCCAAGACGCACGCGGAAGGCGAACAGGTCGTTGAGGTACGCGTTTCGTACCTACCCCTATGCAGCGACACGGCATCGAGACACGGGCGCCAAGGCTGACCGCACAATCGTCATCGTTAGACTTGTTAGGCAGAAAGCTCTTCGCATTCGCAGGGATTCGCATGCGAATCGCTGCGAATACACGTGAACGCCGTCTTTCGTTCGTCGGCTAACGCTTTGCCGCATTATGCGTTAGCAAGTGAGATGAGTTTGGTACGTGTGGTGCGTAACCACGGGTCGACCCTGTCCGGAGTCGCGTCCGTGTTTGCCATCCTCGTATTGCTCGCGATGCTCATGCCGGTGTCTCCCGCACCGCGCCCCACACGCACCCGTGCCCCGCGGCCAGGCACTGCTCCGAGTGCGGTGCATGCGCTCTATGGTTGCTCAGGTACCTATACCAATTTGACGCCGTGCGATTCCTCGGTGACCAAGAACATCAACACCAACAACACGGTCACGATCACGATCCATAACACGGGATCGAGCGGCGACTACTACACGGTATCGTGCAAAGTCTCCGGCGCGTTGACGAGTTGCGGTCTTGGCGTCCCGACAGTCCACGTCAACGCCCACTCGACCGCGACCAAGTCTGTTGGCTACAACGTTGGCGCGATCCCTGGCACCGGCACGCTGACGTTCACGGCCAATGGGGACCTTGGCGACAACGTGTCGACCTGGGTCTCGGTCACCGTACCGTCTCCGTGGGTCGTCTCGGTCACGCCGGACAACGGGACGAAGGAAGTTGCCCCGAACTCTGCTGGCTCGCAGTCCTTCACGGTGACGAACACCGGTGTGGTGTCGACGCAGTACGCATTCGCGCCGTCGTGTGCATGGCCGCTATCTAGTTGCAGCGCGTCACCGTCAAGCGCCACGCTCGGCGTCGGTCGAGACACGACTGTAACCGTGAGTTTCACGACCGGTGCCTCAGGAACAAGTCCTCGCGCCGCACTCTTCGCGAGCTCCGTCGGCACCAACCCGATAGCGGTGGACAGCGGTTGGGTCACCGTAACGACACCATATCCAGTGACAGTCGGGCCGCGCGGCGACACCACGCTCGTTGCCGCATCGCGTGCTAGCGTGCAGCGATTCGAAGTCTCGAATCCAGGATCGGCGTCCGCGCTGTACACACTCACGCCAACCTGCAAGTGGGGCACCGGAAGCATTTCCTGTGCGATGAATCCGGCGGCATCGATTACGATCGCGCCTAACCAGAACGGGTGGGTCGACGTGTCCTATACCGCCGGCTCGAGTGGTACGGGCCGCATTTCGCTCAAGGCTACGCTCTCGACCGACGCAACTGTTACGGACTCCGGCTGGGCCATTCCAAAGGTGGCGACACTCACGGCCGGCGCTCCGACGGTGGTCGTGGACACGATCAATCCGGGTGCGCGGAGTGAGCGCGCGCTGTGCTTGCGGATGTCCGTCGGCGGCGCGGAAGCCGAGTGCGGTGACATGGTCGTCGTCCACGACCTGCCCACGGTCCGCACGCTCAACAAGGCTCGCACGCCTGCGCTCATTTACGAGAGCCAGACCGCAATGCCGCAGACGTTAATCGCCGCAAACGTTACGGTTGGTTCAGGAACGCTCACGCCGGATTCGGTCAAAGCGAAGCTCATTCTTTCGGGCACACGGACGGTCGACTCCGCAACCTGGTCGGGCGCGTCGTGGCGACCGGGGACGACGCGTCGCGTTGAGCTCGCCTTACGGGACACGACGGCGAATCTCGTTCCTTACACGGTGCAGATCACGTCCGTCTACAATGGCAGCGGCTCCTATTCGGCGTCCGCGAGCGCGGAGGCGGTCCTGATCAATCGGCAGAACAGCTTGTTCGGTGCGGGCTGGTGGGTCGATGGTGTCGAGGCACTGCAGTTCTACGGCGCTGACACATTGCTGTGGGTCGGCGGCGATGCCAGCGCGCGTTTGTACACGACGACCGGAAGCGGCACGATCTTCCATGCGGCCGCACTGACGCGGCCCGACTCGATAATCAAGAAAGACACGCTCGGCAGCACGCACTACATTCGCTACTTGCCGAACGGCGTGCGCGTGCTGTTCAACAGCGTAGGGCAGCACGTCACCACCGTGAATCGGCTCGGGCATCAGACCACGTTCACGTACAGCGCCGCGGGCGACACGCTGCTCTCGATCAACGTGCCGCATTGGTGGTACGCGACGACTTACGTCTTCGGGTATTCGGCCGGCCGCTTGTCCACGGTTACGGTCGCAGTACCTGGCGGGCCAAATCGCGTCGTGACCTTGTCGATGAACAAGGGCAGAACGATCGAGTTTCACGATCCGGACGGCGCAGCTACGAGTTTTGCGTACCCAACGACTGGGGATACCAATCTGATCGTCTCCCGTGCTGACACCGGTAGCCCGACGATCGCTCGCTACTACGCGTACAGCAAGGCGAGAAAGCTCGTTCAGGACTCGTTACCATTCGGCAGCACACCGATTGTCACACGGTATCACTTCGCCGAAGGGCGCGGCTTTCACGGTGGCTCCGACTCCGCAGCGACGCCGCCCGAGTCCGTCTACACGTCCGTAGAAGGGCCCCGGCCCATCAGCGATCTGACGAGGTTCTTCGTCGATCGCTACGGGGAGACGACGCGCACCTTCGATGCGTTAGGCGACTCGACTACGTTGCGCCGCGCCAATGGCTCGTTCCCAGCGCTCGTCACGTACGTGAGATACACCAATGGCCGAGCCGTTACCGGGACGTACGACGCACGCGGCCATCTGACCGCGTCCACTGATTCGGGCGTCGTTCAGGGTGCTAGTCGAGCGACGACGCAGTATCGGTGGAACGCTAAGTGGGACATGGTCGACACGGTGATCTCACCGTTGAATGAGTATTCGGCGTTCCAACATGACTCCGCGACGGGCAATCTGCTTTGGCAGGACGATCCACGTGGCTCCATCTCGCGCGTGCACTTCTGGTACGACCCGACGACGCTTCTGGTCGATTCGATGCGCACGGCCGCGGCAACGCACGCTATCAAGTATCGATATGATGCCTCGCTCGCCAATGTCGATTCCGTCACCACGGCTATGGGACTTACCACGCAATATGTGCGCGACAGCGTGGGGCGCGTGACAGTTACGATTTCACCGATCTCGGGTTCCCTCGTTGACCGCGATGTTCAGCACTATGACCTCGCCGATCGTGTGCTGGCCGACACATCATCGGGACCCGCGATGAACGGGGCTCCGGCCGAGTCGGTATTCGTGCGGACCTTCTACGATCGAGCGGGCAGTGTCGACAGCACGACCCATTCAGTCGGGCCTAACCCTAACTTCATCGCCGTCCTGCGAACTTCTTGGAAGCGAGATGCCGCGGGGCGCACGTTGACGCAGCAACAGCCGGACAGTGCGGTCGACACGTACGCATACGATGCGGACGGCCATGATACGAGCTGGGTGACGCGCGATGGCGATCGGATCACGATGGTCTACGATCAGTTAGGCCGCCTCGTTCAGCGCAACGTTCCCGCGAAGGTCTACCCCAGGGTCTCGTTCTTAGGCATCGCCTTCCCGCTGGCCTACTATGGCCAAGGCATCACACTTCCCGCAGATTCGCAGAGCTTCACGTATGATGCCCTTGGCAACATGCTGACGGCGAACAATCATGATGCCCTGATAGCCCGCTCGTACGATCCGGCAAACCGTCTGGTCACGGACACGTTGCGCATTCGTACTTGGAACGGCAACGACTTTTCCAAGCACGTTTATGGCCTCACGTATGGATACGACCTGGACAGCCGTCGCACGTCTCTCGCAGCACCGACCGCGTTGGGAACAGACCCCTCTGGCGGTCACGTCGGCGACATCCAATACACCTACAAGTCGACGGGTCAGCTCGATACGCTGCGATTCAGCGGCGGATCGTTTCGCTACTACTATGATCCGGACGACCGCCTCGACAGTACAGCCTATCCGTTAGGCACAGTTTACGAAACGCGTCGGTACGACGAGGACGGACGGCTTATCGAGCGCCTGCAGCGCAACACGCTTGGCGTGGCCGGCTTGGACACAATCCATCACGACTCTCTCGTGTACGATGGTCGAAACAAGGCTACAACCGTTTTGACGGCCCAGGATTCGACACACAACGAATACTCTGGACTCGGTACGCTCGTTGTGTCTAACCGCCAAGATTGCAGCCGGGTCAACGGTGCGTGCTATTATCCTGCTGGCAACTATGTGCAGCAGTCCTGGACGACGGACGCCATTGGGCGGCAGGCCACGGTGTCCTCAATGACAAACTACGCCTATTCGTTCGGACTGCCAGGAACGTATACGTATACATCGAGGACTGGGCGGCATCAGAGTTCGTTGGGCGAGGGTCAGCAGGGGCAGATCGATACGGTTGCATACGATTCCGCTGGCAACGTCGTGCACGAACTACAAGTGACAATTTTTCCGGTGGTCAGCGGATGCGTCCCGACTGCAGTTGTCCAACGAACGTCGTCGAACTACTACACCGCAGACCAACATCTTGCGGTTGCGGACGTCCGGTCTAACGCAGACTTGCAGTGCACCTTCTCGCAGGCGTGGGGCACTTTTGAAGAGACTAGGTACGACGCCCTTGGCCGGCGAATACTTGTCCGTTCGCGCCGCGATTCGTCGGGCGTGGCGGATGGCATCAATAGCACCATCACGCGCTTCGTCTGGGATGGCAGCCAAGTTCTGTGGGAGATTCACTATCCCGGCAATGACGCGGTGATGGGCGACTCTCTTGAGGTGGACACGACATTTGGGGGGAGCTGCTCGTGCAACTGCGTCCCACCGCAGTGTGGAGGCAGCGGCCACATCTACGAGCCGTGGCACGGGCGGGTGGAATACATCCATGCGGGGGGCATCGATCAGCCTGTAGCGATCAGTCGTCTGGCATTCGGGATCGACAGTGTGGCGTTCCCCGACCTGGTGGTCTACCCTATGTACAACTGGAAGGGTGAGCCGGACGACGGCGGGCTGTTCTCAAACACGAGCGCGGCCTACCCCTATCACGGGCAAACCGCGAGCATCCTCTGGCCCGCCCGTAGCTCATCGGCGTACCGCCGCTACATCGCTCCTTCGGAGGCGCCAAGTTGGTTCGGGTCACTAACTACCGAAGCGACCAACGATGCGGGCACCATGTACATGCGGAATCGATACTACGATCCCATCGCCGGACGCTTTACGCAGGAAGATCCAATTGGCCTGGCAGGGGGATTCAATCTATACGGCTTCGCTGCTGGCGATCCTATTGATTTCAGCGATCCCTTCGGCCTCACTTGCCTTGTGGTTGGGAACTGTACTCAGTCGGACCGCGGCAGGGACGCGGCGGAGGCCCATCAGAAGCACTTACGGGCTATGCAAAGCGATCATGTCGAAACGACGATCCTTAACCCAATCGCCTTGCTTGCGGGGCCTCTCGTGGGGGGAATGCGCTCGGCTATCGGCTCATTGTTGAGTGACGCCATCGAAACGACTGCAAGCGACGCCGCGCCTACAGTCATTTCCAACCTCGCTACCAAAGCTGCTGCGCGCGAAGCTCTAGAGACGCTTGATCTACCAGCCGCACAAGCCGATGCAACGCGAAGTGCTATTTCCCGAGCGACGGCGCGAACAACGATAGACCTTGTTCACCAGTCGGATGGCGACCTAATCGTCAATTTGTCACGCCCCGGCCGCAACGGCATTCAAGTCATGCAGTCGATAGTGAGCCCGAACGGAGCAAAGAAGGTAACCCAATACGGCATTGATGCAGCGGGCAAGATCCTCGCCGATCCCAAGACTCCGTAGCACATAGCACGAGGCCATATGTCGCAGTGTTTCACGACGGTTGTGCGTCAGGTCGTACGCGGCGAGCTCGGGTGGACGAGCCTTAGAGAATTCGGCGTCTCCGTGGTGGTTGGTGGCGATACCGTAAAGGTGCTAGGGGAGATTGAGCGCCCAGTGGCTGTTTCGCCCCAAGACGTCGCAACCGGATGGATGCGTCACGCGAACTCAATCAGCGCTCTGCGCGAATGGGCACACATCATACATGGAGCGGTGGGGCTCATCGAATTTGACTTTGACAATCATCCGCTGGGTGATTCTCTTCTTGACGCCCTCTGGCGCCTCAGCTTTGGCGAGCAACCGACTGCGGAGATGGAGGAGCTTGCGCGGCGCATACTCCTGGCTGGGTGACTGCAACCTGACGTTACCACTGTTAACTGATCCAGTTATTCTTGCCGATGCTCACTGTCGGAGGATCGATGCGCAAGAGCCGCTTTACGGACGAATACGTGTCGCGATTCTGTAGGAGAGCGCGGCGGGTGGCGCGTGGTGGCCGATGAAGCGCTGGGTATCCGAGTCCTCAGGATCTGTTGGGCAAGCCATGAGGACTGCGTCTCTGCGGCGCGACGCGGGCCACCGCGCGAATGTCTGTGCCGCCGCACGATGCGCGATGACACGGCCCGCAAGGAGCGGCTCGAAATCCTGGCGAATTGAGAAACGGCGTTGGGTGCGATCGGCGCCTGCACTGGCACATGGCGCGGCCGCCTTGCACGTACGGCGGCGGCGCCGGAACCGCGCGAGCCGCACCCGTGTGCCGCACCTGACGCCCCTCCCTACTGCCCAACGAGTGCCAGTCGATGGACTTCGTTCGCATTCGTCCAGCGCCAATCACCTTCAGATCCCAGTCCTGATCGAAATCTGTTCTCGGGCCTGGCTTAACTCCAATCGCGGCTCTCAGCGGCCGTCACTCCCAGTTTCTCCCTGCGACCCTTCCGCAACACCACCGCCTCCACCCGCTCTCCAATCCTCTGTCCGTTAGCACCCGCTGCAGATCATCGATCCCACTCACGACTTCTCCCGCGAGCCCGATGATGATGTCCCCCTCGCGCAACCCACCACGCTCGGCCGGGCTCCCCCGCTCCACGCCCGTCACTAACACCCCGCCGGCCGCCGCGAGGTGCTCGAGCGCCGCCCGCCGCCTCGACAACTGAATCGTCTGCCCCACCACGCCTAACCAACTCCGCCGCACCCGCCCGTCCCGGATCAACCGCGGAATCACGAACCGTGCCGTATCGATGGGAATCGCAAGACAAATCCCCTGCGCCCCCTGAATCACCGCCGTGTTCACGCCAATGACCTCGCCCCGCGAGCTCAGCGACTATCCCGACCTGCTGCGCCTAACGACGTCGGAGCCTGATGCGTGGACCCTGACCGCTCGAGGTATTTCGGGAGCACCAGCAGTTACCGTCGCGCTCGAGCTCGTGCTCGTACGAGCCGGCGACCGTGCGGCGATCGTGCGACGCCGCACGTGGATCCAATGATCAGGCTCCGTCCTCGCCTGGGACTCGGCATCGGCCGACGACGCGTGAGCGCCGTGCTGCGCGACGGCGATACCGTCCGTTGGGCGGCAGTGAGGCCGCGCGCGGATGCTGAGCCGCTCGCGCGAACGCTCGGCGCGCTGTTCTCCGAATGTCCCAGATCGATGTTCAGACCGCCCATCGTCGTCGCGGCAATCGGGCCTCACGCCGCGCAGCTCAAGCTCGTGTCCGATCTGCCGCCGCTCACGCAACCTGCAGCGCACGCCGCGATCGTTCGCGAGCACGCATCGCGCTTCTTCCTCAAGAACGGCGTGCCGCTCCTCTACTCCGGGGCCCGCACCATGTCTCCGACGAGCGCCTGGGTGGCTGCATTCGAGGAACCAGTGGTACGCGGGGTTGTCGACGCGTGCGAAGCGTTCGGCCTCACGGTCCACGTGGTGACGCCAACGGCCGTTGCGCTTCGATTTGCGACGTCCGCAGACACGGTCGTCTGGAACGATGACGATGTGGACCTCACTGTCACGTACGCCGGCGTCGCCCCGAGCAGCGTGCGATCCGCGCCTGGCATCAAGACATCGGGCGCACCCCCGGCGTTCGCTGCCACGTTTCGGGCGCTAGCCGGACGCCACGCGGAACTCATGGATGCGGCGGGTGCCACACGTGTGCCGCGCGGCGAGCCGATTGCCCTGCGCGGACGTGTCACACGCCCGACGCGCGCACCATCGCGGCGGCGCCTGGTCATTGCTGCATGCGTGTCCGCCGCGACGACCCTGGGGGCGTTAGGCGTTCCCGGCATCGCAGCGTGGCGCGTGGCGCGATCGGCGCGTGACCAGGACGTGGCTGTCCAGGTACGGGTTCGCGCGACCGAGCGCGATGCGCGTGAGCTGGCGTCCGTTACAGCCGAGTTGAGTGCGATTGCATTGTTCACGCGGTCACGCCGCCCCGCCACGCTCCTGCTGGCCCAACTGACTCGCGCGATGCCCGAGAGAAGTTCACTGCTGGCGTTGCAGGTAGACAGCGCCGGGGCCGGAAGCCTCGTCGCGATAGGACCGCAGGCGGCGGCGGTGGTGGATGCCATAGAACGCGTGCCTGGAATCGCGTCGCCGGAGATCGTTGGGCCGGTAACCCGCGAGACCCCGGGTGGTACCCCGCTCGATCGCGTGACTGTGCGGTTTCACCTTGTGCCGGAGGCGATACGGTGAAAGCGATCCCCACCTCGCTGTCCGCTCGCGAGCGTCGCATGGTTATCGTTGGTGCTGCGTCGATCGGCGGCCTCTTGTTCGTTGGGCGCGCGCTGCCGGCATGGCGACGTTGGCAAGCGGATGCGATCGCGTCGGCACAGTCGGCGAGCGCAACGGCGGCGCGCGACCGCATTCTCTTGAGCAACGCGCGGGCGATTCACGATTCGCTGGTTGTCCGACGGGCGCGCCTCAACGCACAGGCGCCAGAATGGATCTCCGGCGACTCGCCCGCCGCCGCCAGCGCCGGCCTGGCCGCACTCGTCACGCGCGACGGAACAGCCGCTGGCGTGACGTTAGGCGCACTCGACCTGCGAACCGATTCCGTTGGACACGCGTCGTTCGTTCCAGTGCACGTCCGCGCGAGCATCACTGGTGACGTCCAAGGCCTGGCGACCTTCCTGGCGGCGCTCGATCGCGGCCCGAGCGTGCTCACTGTGCGATCGCTCGACCTTCAGGCCGGCGACCCTGCGGCGCCTGCCCAACGCCCCGAAGTGCTACATGCAGACCTGGTCATCGACGCCCTATGGCGACCGGAAACCGACATCGGTGGGAGACGATGAAAGGACGTTGGCTAGAGGGCCTCGGATGGGCCATTGCGACCGTTGCAGTGCTGTCCGGCATCCGTACGTGGCGGGACGTTTCGCGTCCCGCCCAAGCAGCCGCACCAGCAATCTGGCCCGTGTCGCTGGCGGCGAGCCCACTCGATCGCGACTCGCTCGCCGCGCTCGTGGAGCGAATTGCGAGCGCCGATCCATTCCGACTCGATCGCAAGCCAGCGGCCGTTGCTTACGGATCGACCGACACGGTTGCCACGCACGCCGTGGCGCAGCCGGCCTCGCAACGCCCCGCGTTAGTCCTGGTCGGCATCGTCGGACCGCCGTGGCATGCGTTGGTCGACGGCATTCCCGGCCACGACGGCAGCACCGTTCTGCACAGTGGTCAAACGGTGGCCGGCCTGCGCGTCGGCCGCATCACCGCGAGCACGACAACGATTACCGGCATGGATACGACGTGGCAGCTCACCGTCAAACGGACATGGCCATGAGATTCATCACCGTCGCGATTGCGCTGACGTTGGTCGCCACGCGGACGCGGGCCGTGCGAGCGCAAGCGCACGACTCGGCAATCGTGCTGCGCCGCGACAGCGTCACCGTCCACCTCGTTGATGCGGACGTGCGTGCCGTCGTGGAAGCGCTCGCACCTTACCTCGACAAGCCGGTTGGATTCGGCAGCGGCGTCCCTGCTGCGCGAGTGACGCTGGAAACGCCGACGCCCGTTGCGCGCAGTGCAGTTCGCGGTTTGCTCGATGGTCTTCTTTCGACGCAGGACCTCGAGTTGGTCCGGGATTCGGCGATGTATCGCGTGCAGATGAAGGCGCCGCCTGCGGTGGCTTCCCCGACGACCGCGACGCCTAACGAGCACACCGCCGGAGCTGGAGACGTTCAGTTGTTCATCATTCACCTGCGTCACGCGCGCGCCGCAGACGTCGCAGCGACAGTGAACGCGTTGTTCGGCCGCGCCAGCGCGCTCGGCGACATCGGGAGCACGCGTCCAGCCACTCTCGACCAACAGCTACAGTCCGGCATGATGCCGCCCGCCGGACCGGCGAACTCGGCGCCTGTGCCTAACGTGGCCGGCGTCGCCAGCACTCCAGCCGCACGCAACGCGTCGTTCAGCGGTGACGTGACGATTGTGCCCGACCCGCGCAGCAACAGCCTGTTCATTCGCGCCAGTCAGCGCGATTTCGATCTCATCACATCGGCGGTGAAGGAGCTCGACACGCGGCCGTTGCAGGTACTGATCGAGGTGATCATCGCCGAAGTCGAGCGAACGAACAGCTTGCAGTTCGGAGTCGATGCGACGCTCCCGCCTACCAAGGTGAATGGCGGGCCGACGGTGATCAACGGATCACAGGCGGGCGCCGGATTGTCCGACTTCGTGTTGCACGCGATGAACCTGACTGGCTTGAACATCGACGCTACGCTCACGGCCGCCGCCGAGCGTGGCGACGTGCGGATTCTGAGTCGGCCGATTCTGGTAGCGGCAAACAATCAACCGGCGACGATCAACGTGGGTAGTCAGCGTCCATTCGTGCAGCTCGCCAGGACACTGCCAACGGACAATGCATCGGTCGACCAGGTGGTGCAGTACAAGGACGTCGGTACGAAGCTTACGGTGCTGCCGACGATCAGCCCCGACGGCTACGTGGGGCTCGAGGTGACGCAGGAGATCGACAACGCGACGCAGGAAGTAGCGTTCGACGCGCCCGTCATCTCGACCCGATCGATCCAGACCGAGTTGTTGATCAAGGACGGACAAACGGTAGCGTTAGGCGGCTTTACGGACGCCGAGAAAGATGTGACCCAGGGTGGGATTCCATTTCTGTCGAGCATTCCTTTGTTAGGCGGTCTCTTCGGCCACTCGAGCCGGCAGACGACCGCGACCGAGATCTACCTCTTCCTCACGCCCCACGTCATACGGACAGACGAGGACGCAGACAGTGTTACTCACCCCTTGCTGGATCGCGCCGACAAGGTGAAGCCATGAGCACGTTTCGAATCGAGCACCTGATCATCGGCGAGTCGCGCACGATCCGCCAACTGCGTGAGCGCGTGACCAAGCTCGCGCCGTCGCGCGTGCCGGTTCTGATTCAAGGCCCAACTGGCGCCGGCAAGGAACTGGTGGCCGAGGCGCTGCACGAGCTGAGCGGCCGAACCGGGATACTCGTACCGGTGAACGTCAGCGCGATTGCCGAACCGATGTTCGAGGACGCGTTCTTCGGGCACGTAAAAGGGGCATTCAGTGACGCTGTGCGCGATAGAAGCGGTTCGCTTGCGGAAGCACACCGCGGAACCCTGTTGCTCGACGAAATCGGCAGCTTGGCTCGCTCGGCCCAACCCAAGTTGCTCCGTGCCATCGAGCTTGGCCGCTACCGACCCGTCGGCGGCAGCACCGACCAGTACAGCGACTTCCGGGTCGTTGCCGCAGCCAACGAAGACCTCGAGAGGTTGGCGGAGGCGGGTCAGTTCCGATTCGATCTGCTGCAGCGATTGCGGGCGAGTCTGATCCGCGTGCCACCGTTAGACGAGCGGCGGGAGGACATCCCGTTTTTGGTGGACGCATTTCGGTCGCGCGCCTGCGCTGGCGCCGTTGCTGCACCGCGATTCTCAGACGAGGCGGTGAAATGGCTGCGAGAGCGGCCATGGCCTGGTAACGTCCGCGAACTCAAGAACGTCGTTGAATCTGTTCTGGCAGAGACGCATAACGACGTCATCGGCCCGTGCGAGATCGAGAGCATCGCGCCTCGAGCAGATCGCCTGACACCACCCGTCAGCACGGTAGGTGTGGAGAGGCGCGAGTTGCTCGACGTGCTGGACACGCATGGCTGGGACATTCAATTGGTCGCGCAATCGCTGGGCATACATCGCGTCACGGTCTGGCGCTGGATGCAGCGATGCGGCATCAGGCGCCCGCTCGCAGGGACACGCAGCGCAGACCGGGTCGAGGAGGCCTCGTCTACGCGCTGACGATGTTGCAAATGTTGCATCGCGTTGCGCAACGTGGCTGCAACATTTGCAACATCGAGTGCAGCACCTCATCCGTAACGTCATGCCTAACACAGGGTTCGCGATCGGCGGGTTCCGGCACTCCGTGTGCTTTAGCGCGCGTACATGCGCCTTCACCCGGAGCCTCGTATGCGCGTCGGATCACGTGGCAGTCGCACGATCGCCCTCACCGTCCTCTCACTTGTCGGAGCATCGCTAATCGTTGGGAACGCGCCGCTCGCACGAGCCGCTGACATGGCGCCTGCCAGGTCTGGTGATCCCACACACACGGTTTCAAAGCACGCTCAGGCTCCGACCGACACGCGCACACGGGCTGCCGCATTCAACGCACGCTTCGCACGGCGTTCGAGCGGGCTACGCATGGTTGGCTGTACCGGCGGCGGCGAATCGATCAGTCCATGCACTCAGTCCGTGACACTGGGCGTGGGCGGACAAACACAGCGAACATTCACCGTCCTCAATAACAGTCCCGAGGAAGACTTCACGACCACCGGCTGCACCGTCTCTGGCGCGGCAGCGTCGTGCTCCGCTTCGCCAACAAGCCTGGATATCCCGACAGGCGGAGCATCGAGGGCGTTCACGGTCACCTTCCACGCCGGGAACACGGCTGGTACCGGCACCGTGACCGCGACTGCTGACGGCAATGCTGACCTTGCGGCGACGATCACGCTCACGGTACTGCCACCACCGACGTATGCCGTTTCGGTCACGCCGGACAGTGATCGGTTCGTGGCCGATTCGGGCAGCGGTTCGGAGGTCGCCTTTTACATACGCAACACGGGCACTGACACGACGACGTTTGGTGATTCGGTGCAGTGCACCAACACGGTGGGGACGATGTTTCGCAGCGGATGTTCGGTCCTGCCAACGTCGGTGCGGATTCCGCCTAACGGCTTGGATTCGGTGCTCGCGTCCTGGACCACCGGTGCGTCGGGCGCGCAGGGCCGCGTGCGGCTTAAGGCGTCTCAGACAAGCCCCACGGGCACGGCGACCGACACTGGCTGGGTTACGGTGGTTTCGCGGCCATTACACCAGGACTCAACTCGCTTGGATGTCGCATCGGCGAATCCCGGAGCGACAGTGACGCGCGACCTGTGCTTGACGATCGACGCCGGAGAAGATGCCGCGTGGGAATGCGGTGACTTACGCGTCGTCCACGCCTTACCGAGCGTACGCACGTTCGACGAAGTGCGGACGCCGAACTTGATCTACAACAGCCAGCAAGCGCATCCGCATCCGACCGTCTCAGTTATCGTAACCCAAGGCGACAGCACACTCGCGCCGGATACGGTGGTTGCGATCCTCACGATGGGCGCTGTCACGAAGGACTCAGTCAAGCTGGCTGGCGGCGTTTTTTGGCCAGGCAAGTCCGAGCGCATCGCGTTGTCGTACGACGCGCTCAACGATTCGTCAGGCATGTATCCGTACACCGTGACCGTGCGCGCGATGTACAACGTGGGCGGCGTGGTGAAGCAAAGCTCGGCGAAAGGCACGCTTCTCGTGGTGAATCGGAGCGGCAGCCACTTCGGCGCAGGGTGGTGGTTGGCTGGTTGGGAGCAGCTCTACTTTCACGGCGCCGATACACTGCTATGGATAGGCGGTGACGGCAGCGCTCGAATCTATGCGAAGAATGCGTCGGGTTCATTCACGGCGCCAAGTGTCGACCGGCCAGACACGATCACGGTAAGCGGCGGCATATACACGAGAAAGCTGTTGCACGGCGCACAAGTCCAGTTCGATAGCCTTGGGCGGCACGTCGCGACAATCAACCGGCTGCATCGCAAGGCGACATTCTATGTGAGTACGAGCCGGCTGGACTCAGTCCTGATTCCGACCCCGCCGTTAGGCCCGCGGGTGGTCTACCGCCTCGCCTACGACGGCAGCGGGAAGATCGAGTCGATCGCCGGGCCGACGCCCGATGCACGGCCGAGGACCGCGACGATATCCGTTGTGACGGGACGGCTCCGCTCGATCACCGACCCGGATACGACCGTGAGCTTCAGGTACGACTCGGTGTCCGACGTCAACCGCATGCTCACGTCGACCAACAAGCGCGCCGTCACGACCACGTATACGTACGACAGCGGGCACTATCTGGCGTCGTCGAGCATCAACATGGGCACTGGTGTACCCGCGATCGTTCGACGGTTCCACAATCCCGACTCCGTAACGCTCTGTCGGCCCGGCGCGCTGGCTGTTTCAATCCCTTCGGACAGCGCTTTTGCGCGCCTGGCCGGTCCGCGAGCAGACACGACGCTCACGTGGTTCTGGCTCGACCGCTTCGGCCAACCCGTATTGATACAGGACGCTCTACATCATCAAACGCTGATCACTCGCGACGGCGATGCACGCTGGCCGGCGCTGGCAACGCGCGAGTTCCTGCCTAACGGGCGGATCATGCTCGCGACGTACGATGCCCGCGGCAATCCGGCATCGGTAACGGATTCCACGCATCGCAGCGGAAGCACGCTCGCGACGACGCGTTACGCATTCCATCAAACGTGGGACTTCGTCACGAAGATCGTGCCGCCGCAGCTCGACAGCACCGTGATCGCTTACGATGACACCATTGGGAATCGTCTCTACCAACAAGACGCGCGCGGCACTGTCAGCCGGGTCAACTTCTTCTACAACTCTTTGGGAGACGTACGCCTCATCGCACCACCGCTCTCACCCCCAGATACCATTCTCTACGACACGACAGGACTGGGTAATGTCCGGCGCGTAGTCAGCCCCATTGGCCCGACTGCCTCACCGCGCTATTTGAGCACCATGACGACGGTGGACGCCACTGGCGAACCCGTCATCGTGACAACCCCAATCGATACACTGGGCCAGCTATCCGATTCCGTTAGGCACCAGTACGACATCATGGGGCGCGACTCCATTGTGCTGTCGTGGGGCCCTGCTGTCACCTACAACACCAAGCGCGGCGGAGGTCTTGGTGGACTCCTTCTCAGCACACCCGCTGAATCGCTGCGCGTGACGCAGACGTACGATCGCGAAGGGAACCCGCTTTCTGTTGCGCGCCAGGCTATGCCGAATCTGAACGGGTTGTCGACACTCACAACCTCATGGACCTACGACAAAGCCAATCGCAGGGTGACCGAGAAGGCGCCCGATCTGGCAAAGGATTCGTTGGTCTATGATCCGTCTGGGAATGTCATCGCGACGATTACGAGGCGCGGTTTCACGATTTCCGCGCAGTTCGATTCGCTCAACCGCATCACATCCAAGATCGAGCCTCCAGTAACCTATACCGCAGAGACGTACGCCATCTGGCCGTGGCATTATCCTCTCTATCACACCTTCGGAGGAATTGGACTCCCGATTCCAGGAGACACCGCGTCGTTTACCTACGACGCGGTTGATAACCTCCTAACGGCGAACAACTACGCCGCGAGAATCAAACGTTCGTACAACCTGGATGGCACGATCGCCACAGATACGCTCACCATTCGCGCAGATTCGTCGAGCGTTGCCTCGAGTGACAGCACACATGTGTATGGATTGCGATACGGGTACGACCTGGACAGTCGTCGGATCAAACTCATACATCCGGATAACATTGCGCCGCGAACGTCGGGCACGACCATCGCCCTCGACAGCGTCGCGTACGCGTACGCGGTGGACGGCCGACTTTCATCGATCCGAAATCTTGTCGGCGACACCTACAAGTTCTTCTACGACGCGGAAGGTCGTCAGGACAGCATCTCATATCCCGGCGGTGTCTATGAACAGTTCACGTATGATGCCGCTGGACTCGTGGCTCGGCGCGTGGACGCCGTTCAGAATGCGTTTGTCGGCACGAGCGGCGTGCGCGGCTTTCCGACGAATATCATCCACGATGACACGCTAAACTACGACGCGCGCGGAAAGATCATCGAGGCCCGCACCAAACAAGATTCCGCGGGCGCCGGGTATTCCGCGCTCGGGACGTTGGTGTTCGCGTATGACGGCTCGTTGGCAGTCGGACACCAAGTCGACCATAGCACGGAGTCGTATCGCGTCGATGCACTTGGTAACACGTTTCGAGAGGTTCGCTCGGCGAATCTGCCCACCGGAATTCAGACCGCTGTGGATTCGACGGTCTATCACTATGCGCCAACGACCGGGCGAGTGAATTCGCGCGATGGTTTTGCCTCGCAGAATGGCGGAACGATCGGCGCAAACGAGAACTACGAGGACACCACGTGGTACGACCCAGCGGGCAACCGCATCGGTTTCAACATGTCGAACGTGAATTCCATCATTCTCCAAGAGGACACGCGCGACTACTACGATGCCGGCGATCACCTGCGAGTCGTAGACCGCCGAACATGCACAGACAATGCGGAAATTTCCAACTTCTGTGTTGAGAATATCGAGCCCGGCCAGAACTATCGCGGAGCGTTCGAGTCATACCGGTACGACGCGCTAGGCCGCCGCGTCCTGGTACGGACGCTCACCGACTCCGCGTGCTTCTACCAATTCTGCCCGCACACCCTCGAGCGCACCGTGTGGGATGGGAACGAAGTCCTGTATGAGATTCGCTATCGCGGTGGGAACGCTTCACTCGCGACCGAACCCGACACCATCAGCTATCCAGATACGATCTCGGGCGAGCTGTACCATCCGTACGGACGCGTCGCGTACACCAACGGCCCAACGTTAGACAGACCGCTCGACATCATTCGCATGGGGTTCGACGTCGACTCGTTTGTCAATCCGATCGTGCTAATCCCGCACACGGACTGGAAGGAGCACTTCGACATCGGCTCCTACGATGACGGCTCGATGAACCGATGCACGAACTACAATGACATCACGTCGTGCGTCACGATCTATTGGCCCGCGCCTTACGTGTACGTGCAGTACGAATCCAACAACAATGGGACCGACGGGTTCCGCACGTGGTTCGGCGAGCGCCTCGCGAACATGCGCGATGCGTCCGGCCAAATCTACATGCGCAACCGCTACTACGATCCTGGTACCGGGCGCTTCACCCAAGAAGACCCGTTAGGACTCGCGGGCGGCCTGAACGTCTACGGGTTCGCCGCGGGTGATCCGGTCAACTATTCTGATCCGTTTGGCCTCTGCCCCGAATGCATCGAGCTAGGTGCAGAGTTGGCTGTTGACGCGGTCGCTAAGGGTGGCCTGGCGACTACTGGCGAGACTGCGGCAGGCCTTGCTCTGGGTGATGAGCTGATGACGACCGGTGAGGCCGGCGAACTCGTGCCTGGTGGTCAAGGCGTTGCCACTGGTCTATTGGTAGTCGGCGGAGGAGTGGTACTTTACGAATCGCTCAAGACGCTGGCATCGTTCTACGGCGGGGCGCAGGTTTCCGGGCAAAGTGTCGAAATGCGCGGAGGCAAGAAGAAGACGAGGGACATACCAGACCGTCAGAAAGAGCATCGCAGTAGCCCACGCCCGAGCCAGCACGATACGCATACTGGCCGCCGGCTACCGCACAAGGACAAGAAACGCCAGCATAAAGATTGGCGCCAGAACCCGAGCAAGCGCTGACGGCGCTTCGACACGGCGTGCACAACAAGCATGTGGTGTAAACCATGTCTGAGACTTACGTTCGTTTTGTCACAGCCAAGGTCGACATGAAGTCAGACCGGCAACAGGGCATCTTCCAAGCACTCTACGACCTTGAGGATGCCGGTGAACTAGGTCCCCATGAGATCGATTGGTTTGTCGCGATCGAGCAGTGGTTCGATAAGCACCTCAAGAAACCGGATCGCTTTGCCTGGTCAACTCGCCCCAACGCACCCGATCGTGCGATCACGTGGCTAAAGATGTCCGCCAAGGAACACGTTGCCCGAATGCGTGAGTTAGCGGCACTTCTTGAGCACAAAGACGTTGTTGTCGAGGAGCTTCGCACTGATAGGCCTGGTTATGTCGTCTACGAGGATGAATTCCAGGTAGCTTCGATCCCTTTTGCTGAAACGCCGTAGCGCCGAGCCCGGTCCGGAACGATTCGTGGCAAGGCGTCCCCAGTGCGCTAGAAAATTGTAAGATGAGACATGTGTGGAGGGCACGCTGTTAAATCGGCCCAAGTATGCGACGCACGATGGATGAATGGGCTTCGTTGGGCCTTAAGGCTTCACGACATTTGGATTGTGTCCGGATCCGAAGGATCCTGAACCGCCCCGGGATTGTCGGAGAGCTCGTTACGTGAGTGCAACCTCCGAGACCGGGGTCTCAGCGGTGCGGTGAAAGTGCTCCTCGTACTCAGCTGGAGGAAGATAGCCTAACGGTTCCAGTAAGCGATGATGGTTGAACCACCAGACCCAGTAGCGTCGATCCCCTTTGCGGAAACGCCCTCGCGCGGTGCCAGTTCTACGACGATTCACGGTACCATAGACGCCGATCCAGTTACGGATTGTAACGCGGATGCGAACGTGATCGCGTCCACACCTGGTTACGTAAAGTCGCGGACAGTCAGCTCTGATTGCCGAGTCCGCAACACGTCGATCGTTGACGATACGCCCGGAACGCGCGATGCGAAGGCGATCTCCGCGCCGATGCAGATTCGTTCCATCCGCGCCCGCTGCGCTGGAGTGGCGTGCGAGAGCCTGCGCATGCGTGCGTGGGTCGCTTCGTGCACAATCGACAGTGCGATAAACCCCGGGTGCCCTGTCAGCACGTGGTCCGCTCTCAGAAAGCATACGTCGACGTCGCGGTGATATTCGGCACGTGCGGCGCTACGTGTGGGGAAGACGATTATACCGTTCTTGAGATCGCGACAGATTCGGCGAAAGCGAACAGGGTCATATTTGTCTATGAGGGCGACGGCTGTCCCGAGGTTGGCCGTCGCCTGCCTAACCGACTCGTCACTCGCGTCGTGCACAAACACGGTGAGTCCTCGCAGATCCAGCCGCACACAACCGGCGCGCCAAAACGCCAAAACGCTCCGTTTGGCACATAGTCGCACTGTGTATTTTAGACGCCCAAGCCAGCTCGCATCCGTTAGGCCACGGACGCCGTCCACTTCATCGGACTCGGGGTCTATCGACATCTTTCATGGGCAGAACCGGTCAAAGGCGGTCATCGGGTGGCACGCTGCGAGCGCAACTTCGTGGCCGCCGTACCGCAATCTCGTGTCATCGGCGATGCGACACCCGCGCTCGCAACTCACGTTAGGCGTTCGTCAATGCAGCGCGGCCATCACCGCGTCGACGATCGCGGCAATGCTCGATGCCTTCGCCTCGGCGTCGACCGTGAAGCCCAGCGAACGCGCAGCGTCGCTCGTGATCGGCCCCATCGTGATGACACGGGCGCGACCCGTCGCCGTCGGGCTGCCGACCGCCTCGACAAAGAACCGAACCGTTGACGCCGATGTGAACGTGATCGCGTCGATCTCGCCGTTCGCCAGGGCCCGCCGAGCGGCCTCGGCGCCCGAAGCATCGGGCACGGTTCGATAGGCCACGACCTCGTCGACACCGGCATGCACCGCACGAAGCGCGGCCGGCAACGTGTCGCCGGCGCCCTCCGCTTTGATGAACAGCACACGCGCTCCCTGCACATCGGCGCGCGCGCGCAGGGTCTGTCCCAGACTCTCCGCCGTCGCGCGCGGCGGGATCACGTCGGCTGCTATGCCGCGATCGAGCAGTGCGCCCGCCGTCGCCTGCCCAACCGCGCCGACGCGCAGGCCCGCAAAGCACCGCGCATCGCCGCCCGAGTCGCGGAGCACGGCCCACGTGATCTCGACCGCGTTCTGCGACGTGAACAGCACCCATTGATACGCGTCGAGCCGGCCTAACGCGGCGCGCAGCGGCGCGGGGTCCGCGGGGGCAATGGCGATGGCCGGCGCCTCGATCACCTCCGCGCCGAACTGCGTAAGGCGCCCGGCGAGCTCCGATGCCTGCGCCCGCGCCCGCGTCACGATGATCCGCCGGCCGGAGAGCGGACGCCGGTCGAACCACGCAATCTCATCGCGCAGCCGCACGACGTCGCCGATGATCGTGATCGACGGCGCGCCGATGCCGGCCGCCCGCGCGGCCTCGACGATGCCGCCGAGTGTGCTGCGAACCGTGCGCTGCCGCGGCCAGGTGCCCCACTCGATCACCGCCGCCGCCGTGTCGCCCGACAACCCACCCGCTGTGAGCGCGGCGACGATGTCGGGCAGCCGCTTGACACCCATGTAGAGCACGAGCGTGCCGCCCGCGCGCGCCAACGACGCCCAATCGACGTCACTCTCATGCTTCGTCGGATCTTCGTGGCCGGTCACGAACGTGACGGCAGACGCCATCCCGCGTTGCGTCACCGGAATGCCGGCGTACGCCGGCGCAGCAACACCGGCGGTCACACCAGGCACCACCTCGAACGACACACCGGCCGCAGCGAGCGCCTGCGCCTCCTCGCTGCCGCGACCGAAGACGAACGGGTCGCCGCCCTTGAGACGCACCACGCGCTTACCTTGGCGCGCAAGCCGCACGAGCAACGCGTTGATCTCATCCTGACGCGCGGATGGCGCGCCGCCGCGCTTCCCCACGTCGTGCAGTTCCGCGTTGGGCCGCACCGCGCCGTCTCGCACGATGCGCGGATTCACCAGCGCGTCGTACACCACGGCGTCCGCGGCCTCGAGCAGCGCGTGCGCACGAACCGTCAGGAGACCTGGATCGCCTGGACCTGCGCCGACGAGCGAGACGAATCCGGACGGTGTGCGGGCAGGATCGGGCGCATTCATCCCTGAAAGAATGCCGGCTGCAACGCGTAAACTCAACGGATCCAACGCCGGACGCGCGAGCTGTGCGTCGCCGTAGGTGCATCGGGGGCTGCGGACGCGTATGATCATGTGCACATGACCACCGGGCAAGCCACGTCCTCGGCGACACGCACCGTCCTCGCCGGTTGCTCGTTCGCCGGACTCGAGTACCTGTATCGCACCGTGCGCCGGCGCGGGCGGTTCGCGCCCGGCGCCATGACGGTGATCGATCCGCGTCCCATCCACTCGTACGTTCCGTTGGCGCACGAGGTGACCGGCGGCGTGCGCGACGCCGAAGCGCTGCAATTCGACGCCGCCGCCTTCTGCCGTGCGATCGGTGCCGAGTGGATCCAGGGTGCCGTCTCGACGCTGGACCGCGAGCGGCGTGTGATCGGTCTGGCCGATGGCCGTTCGGTGCCGTACGACCGGGTGGTGATCGCCATCGGCAGCGTGCCTAACTTGCCCGACGCGTTCAAACGATCGCCGGCCGTGATTCCGGCCAAGTTCGTCGACGATGCATCCGCCTTGCGACGACGGCTCCACGTGCTGCGCGTGTCCGGCGCGAGCGTGCTGCGCGTCGTGGT
>Ga0157370_10000922_pt1 | contig 37304 bp, 28 predicted proteins | sample C35metaG_FD_113463 | JGI IMG/M metagenome (GOLD analysis project Ga0157370, IMG submission 113463) | Corn rhizosphere microbial communities from Kellogg Biological Station, Michigan, USA - C3-5 metaG | ecosystem: Host-associated > Plants > Roots > Rhizosphere > Soil | place: USA: Michigan... | reverse complement strand
TTCCCAATCCGCATGCCGCCCTTCGCGGAAGTTGAAGTACTGGCGCGACAAGTACAGCGACACCGCGCGCAGAATAAATTCCTGGTTATTGGCAAACGGCAAATGGTTGAACGCCATCGGCTTGAGCTTGCTCAGCACCGGGCAGGCGCTGGTCGGCATGATCAGCCCGAGCAAGGCGCGCAAGCCCTCCTCCAGGCCGACTTGCTTGCTGTATTCGCGCTCCGGTGTGCGCACCCAGAAATGCGCTTTCTGGAACGCCGGCAAGCCTTGGAAATCCTCGATCACCCGATGCAAATCCACAGCCGCCGGGCAGTGGCTGTACTGCTCGCGCTTGAGCGGGCAGTTGCTGCATTGGTGATACTCAAGCCGCGTCCAGGCCGGCGCCAACAATGCGCGCTCTTGGTCGTACTCGCGGTCGAGCTCGATGCGATAGCCAAACTCGTGACTATCGTCGAGGGAAATCCGGTACTCGATGGCCATTCAGGTCTCCGACAAACAGATCAGGCGTCCAGCTCTGCCCAGCGCTCCAACAGCGCGTCCAGTTCTTGCTGCAGCGTTTCCAGCTTGGCCAACACTGCTGCGGTTTCGGCGGCAGGGCGTTGGTAAAAGGTCGGCCCGGCAATTTCTTCATTAACCTGCGCGATCTTGGCTTCCTGCGCGTCAATCAGACCCGGCAGGCTTTCCAGCTCGCGTTGCAGCTTGTAGCTCAATTTCTTTTTCGCAGGCTCTTGTGCCGGTGCGGCAGCCGGCGCAGCAGCGCTAGGCGCGGGCGCCGTGGTTTCCGGTTTGCCCGACTTGCTCTCGCCCACGCCGAGCAAGCGTGGCGATCCGCCTTGGCGCAGCCAGTCCTGATAACCGCCCACGTATTCGCGCACCTTGCCTTCGCCTTCGAACACCAGCGTGCTGGTGACAACGTTGTCGAGAAATGCCCGGTCGTGGCTGACCATCAACACGGTGCCGGCGAAGTTGGACAGCACTTCTTCCAGCAGCTCCAGGGTTTCCACGTCGAGGTCGTTGGTGGGTTCGTCCAGCACCAGCAAGTTGGCTGGCTTGCTGAACAGCTTAGCCAGCAACAGACGCGCACGCTCACCACCGGACAGCGCTTTTACCGGCGTACGGGCGCGCTGCGGGCTGAACAGGAAATCACCGAGGTAACTGAGCACGTGGCGGTTCTGGCCGTCGATTTCGATAAAGTCGCGGCCTTCGGCGACGTTATCGATCACGGTTTTTTCCAGATCCAGCTGATGGCGCAACTGGTCGAAATACGCCACCTCCAAACGCGTGCCCACTTCCACTTTGCCCTGCGTCGGTTGCAGGTCGTCCAGCATCAGCTTGAGCAAGGTGGTTTTGCCGGTGCCGTTGGCGCCGAGCAGGCCGATACGGTCCTGGCGCTGAAGCACCATGGAAAAGTCCTTGATCAACATCGGACCGCCGGCGTGGGCGAAGCTGACGTTGTCCAGCACCATCACCTGCTTGCCGGACTTCTCCGAAGTATCCAACTGAATATTCGCTTTGCCGGTGCGCTCGCGACGCTCGCTGCGCTCAACTCGCAACGCTTTCAAGGCGCGAACGCGGCCTTCGTTGCGGGTGCGACGGGCCTTGATGCCCTGACGAATCCACACTTCTTCCTGGGCCAGACGCTTATCGAACAACGCGTTGGCGGTTTCTTCGGCCGCCAGTTGCTGTTCTTTGTGCTCCAGGAAGCTGGCGTAGTCGCCGTTCCAGTCGATCAGGCCGCCACGGTCGAGCTCGAGAATGCGCGTCGCCAGGTTTTGCAGGAAGGAACGGTCGTGGGTGATAAACAGCACGGCGCCCTGGAAGTCTTTGAGGGCGTCTTCCAACCAGGCGATGGCGCCGATGTCCAGGTGGTTGGTCGGTTCATCGAGCAGCAGCAAGTCCGGCTCGGACACCAGCGCCTGCGCCAGCAGCACGCGGCGACGCCAGCCGCCGGACAGTTCGGCCAAGGTTTTGTCAGCCGGCAATTGCAGGCGGCTCAAGGTGCTGTCGACCAATTGCTGCAAGCGCCAGCCATCTTTGGCTTCGAGTTCTTGCTGCACGTGCATGAGCTTGTTGAGGTCTTCGTCGGTGACGATGTTCATGCTCAGGTGATGGTATTCGGCGAGCAGCGCGCCAACGCCATCTAGGCCCTCGGCCACCACGTCGAACACGGTACGGCCATCGGCCACCGGCAGTTCCTGCGGCAGCTCGCCGATTTTCAGACCGGGGGCGCGCCATACGCTGCCGTCGTCCGGCACACGGTCGCCTTTGACGATACGCAACAGGCTGGATTTACCCGTGCCGTTGCGGCCAATGATGCACACCCGCTCGCCTCGGGCGATCTGCCAGGAAATCTTGTCCAGCAGCGGCATTGCGCCATAGGCCAGGGAAACATCAGTGAACTTGAGCAGCATGGTCGCCTCGAGGGAATAGCTGCGGCCGTGGCGCGATGCACGACAGCCGCTGGAAAACTCTTCGCCATACGCTTTTCGCGTTGGCAAAACTGGGCGCGCATTCTACCGAGTTGCGCCCCGTGCCGGGTGGCATTTTTTTTCACAAGCGCCGTCTGCGGGAGCGGCTTCAGCCGCGATTGCTGCAAACGCCTTGGCAAAAGCATCGCGACTGAAGTCGCTCCCACAAAACCTCCCGACAGGCACATGGTGCTTTCGCTTTCTCGACCGCCCGGCAAAAGGCTAAGCTACCCAACTTGAGCGCCCAGTCATCGGCGCGCCTTTCAGAATTTTCAGCTCGGAAGTGTCATGCGCGGTCGTCTGCTCTGCCTGTTTTCCTGCCTGCTTCTCTCCTCGGTCACCCTCACCGCCTCTGCGGCCACCAGCCTGGCGCAGCAGCGCTTGTTTTATGACGAGGCCAAACGCGCGCTCGCCAAAGGCGACAGCGGCCCGTATCGGATGTACGCCAACGCCCTGTCCGACTATCCGCTTGAGCCATACCTGGCCTACGACAAATTGACCGCCCGGCTGAAAAGCGCCAGCAATGCCGAGATCGAGAAATTTCTGGCCGAGCATGGCGACCTGCCGCAAGCCAACTGGATGAAATTGCGCTGGTTGCGCTGGCTGGCGGAGCGTGGCGACTGGAAGCCGTTCGTTAAGTACTACGATCCGAAAATGAACTTCACCGAACTGGACTGCCTTAACGGCCAGTACCAGCTCATCCATGGCCTGACCGCCGAAGGCTACGCCAGCGCGGAGAAACTGTGGCTGGTGGGCAAGTCGCAGCCCGATGCCTGCGAGCCGCTGTTCAACATGTGGGCCAACGCCGGCCAGCTCACCGAAACCATGCGTTGGAAACGCCTCAAGCTCGCCGTGCAAGCGCGTAATTACAGCCTGGCCACCCACCTGACCCAAACGCTGACCACGCTTGCACCCCAGGGCAAACTGATGATCGACGTGGCGCAAAAGCCGACCATGCTGACCCAGACTGGCCGCTTCGCCCCGCCCAGCCAGACCATGGCCGATGTGGTCAGCATTGGCCTGCGCCGTTTGGCCAAGCAAGAGCCGGAAAAAGCCATCAGCCTGCTTAACGATTACGCCCAGCGCTTGCCGTTTTCGATGGAAGAAAAAGTGGCCATCGCCCGCGAAATCGGCCTGACCCTGGCGAAAAGCTTTGATGATCGCGCCCTGCCGATCATGACCCAGTACGACCCGGAGCTGCGCGACAACACCGTCACCGAATGGCGTGCGCGTCTGCTGCTGCGCCTGGGCCGTTGGGGCGAAGCCAACCAGCTGATCCGCCGCATGCCGGCTGATCTGGCCAACACCAACCGCTGGCGCTACTGGCAGGCGCGTAGCCAGCAACTGGCCGAGCCAAATAATCCCGGCGCGCTGGTGCTCTACCAACCGGTGTCGAAAGAGCGCGACTTCTACGGCTTTATGGCCGCCGATCAATTAAAGACGCCGTACCAGTTGACCAACAAGCCGCTGCTGCTTGATCCGAAGCTCGTGCAAAAAGTGCGCAACACACCGGGCATTCGCCGTGCGCTGGAATTCCATGATCGCGGCCAGATCGTCGACGGGCGCCGCGAGTGGTACCACGTCAGCCGCTTGTTCAGCCGTGACGAACTGGTGGCGCAAGCGCGTTTGGCCTATGAGAAACAGTGGTACTTCCCGGCCATTCGCACCATCAGCCAAGCGCAGTACTGGGACGATCTGGACGTGCGTTTCCCCATGGCCCACCGCAATACCTTGGTGCGCGAGGCCAAAGTGCGCGGCCTGCATTCGAGTTGGGTGTTTGCGATTACGCGCCAGGAAAGCGCGTTTATGGACGACGCCCGTTCCGGCGTGGGCGCCAGCGGGCTGATGCAACTGATGCCGGCCACGGCCAAAGAAACCGCACGCAAATTCAGCATCCCGTTTGCCCCGCAGCAATTGCTGGATCCGGACAAAAACGTGCAGCTGGGCGCGGCGTACCTGAGCCAGGTACATGGCCAATTCAACGGCAACCGCGTACTCGCCTCTGCCGCTTACAACGCCGGTCCCGGGCGCGTGCGCCAATGGCTGAAAGGCTCGAATCACTTGGCGTATGACGTGTGGGTGGAAACCATCCCGTTCGACGAGACCCGCCAGTACGTGCAAAACGTGCTGTCGTACGCCGTGATCTACGGCTTCAAACTCAACGCGCCACAGCCGCTGGTTGATTGGCATGAGCGGTTCTTTGACGATCAATAAATCGGCGCGCCTGTAGGAGCGGCTTCAGCCGCGATGCTCTTCGGACCAACAGCATCGCGGCAAAAGCCGCTCCCACACTCCAACGCCACGCCGTCATCCCCGCGCAGGCGGGGATCCAGAATCTCGAAGGCAACCAACCAACCCGAGCGAAGCGCCGCGAGCTACTCCAACACCTCTACATCCATCCCCACCGCAATCTCCCCTGCCCCTTCATTAATCAGGTTTTGCCCGAAATACACTTCGCCTTCGCGCTCGCGGTAGGTTTTCAGGGTGGTGAGCGGCTCGCGGTCCGGGCTGCGCTGGCCGGTTTGCGGGTCGATGGTGGTCATGATGCAGCGGGTGCAGCCTTTCACCACGCGAAACTCTGTGGTGCCGATGCGGATGCGCTTCCAAGTGTCTTCGGCGTAGGGCTCGCTGCCTTCCACCACCAGATTGGTGCGAAAGCGCAGCATCTCCAGCGGGCGGCCGACACGGGCGGACAAATCGTCCAACGAAGCCTGACCAATCAGCAGCAATGGAAAGCCATCGGGAAAACCCACTTTCTCCATTGGCCCGAGACTGCCCGGAATATCGCGCGCGCGCTCCACCGGCACATGCACTAGGCGGCAGGCTTTGCCGAGAAAGCGACTGAGCCAATCCGCCGCTTCGTCGCCGGCATCCGGCACCACCATGTTGTCGCTCCAGATAAACGCGCCGCGCACATCAGCATCCGGGCCGGGCACCGGCACATCCAGCGCGGGGAAACCTTCGGCGTTCAGCGTCAGGCCGCCCTGGGCGTTCCATAACGCTGAGAGCTGCGACATATGCGCCATTGCCCGCTGCGTGAAAAACCGCCCGTTGCTGGCGTCCACCAACATCCAGCGACGGTCGCCGACCATGCCGATGCTATCAATCTGCGCGCGCGGCAGGCTTTCGCCAATGGCGGATTTCAACGGAAAGCGGTAAAGCGCGGAGAGACGCATAACGAGGTCCTGAAAGGAGGCACAGGCGACCGTTATACGGAATGGGTGGGGTGGCGCTCAAGGGGCAAAAAGCATCGCGGCTAATCGCAATGGCCGAGCCCGGGAAAGCCGTTCGCTACGTTCTAACGATTTAGCGAGCTAGAGCCATCCAAGGCAAAAAGCCCTGCTGAAAGCGGAGTTGGCTGTAGCCAATGAGCATTTCAGCAGGGCTTTTTAACGCCGGAGGGCCGACGCGCAGCAAATCGTTACTCGTCGAGCATTAACCGCTCGCGAATGACGTCCACCAACTTGTCCGGCTGGAACTTGGACAGGAAATTATCGCAGCCCACTTTCTTCACCATCGCTTCGTTGAAGCTGCCCGACAGCGAGGTATGCAGCACCACGTAAAGGTCTTTCAAACGCGGGTCGTTGCGAATTTCGGTGGTCAGGCGGTAGCCGTCCATTTCCGGCATTTCGGCGTCGGTGAAGATCATCAGCAGTTTGTCAGTCATCACGTGGCCTTCATCAGCCCACTTTTTCAGCTGATTGAGGCCTTTCAAGCCGTCGGTGGCCACATGCAACTTGAGGCCGAGCTGGGACAAGGTATCGCGCAGCTGCGCCAGGGCGACGCTGGAGTCATCCACCAGCAGCACTTCGCGGCCACGGGCTTTTTCCAGCACCGGGTCGGTCAGGCGGTCGCCGGTAATGGTGGCGTTGTACGGCACGATTTCGGCCAGCACTTTTTCCACGTCGATGATTTCCACCAACTGCTCTTCCACCTTGGTGATGGCCGTCAGGTAGTGCTGGCGACCCGCGCCACCCGGCGGCGGCAGGATGGAATCCCAATTGAGGTTGAGAATGCGGTCAACGCCGCCGACCAGGAACGCCTGAACGGAGCGGTTGTATTCGGTGACGATGATGGTGCTGCGCTCATCCGGCACGATAGGACGCATGCCGATGGCTTGGGACAGGTCGATGACGGGAAGCGTCTGGCCGCGCAGGCTGACGACGCCGCACACGAACGGATGGCGGTGCGGCATCAGGGTCAGTTTTGGCATTTGCAAAACCTCCTGCACCTTGAACACGTTGATGGCGAAAAGCTGCCGACCTGCCAGGCGGAACATCAGAATTTCCAGGCGGTTCTCACCCACCAGCTGGGTGCGTTGGTCCACTGAGTCGAGAATGCCGGCCATGCTGTGCTCCTGTCGTGTCTGTCGAGTCTAGCTGTTGCTTGCAACCTTATCGGCTGCATGTGACACAACTGAAATGTGTCCGAGCCAAGGGAGTGCCATCATGCCGTGCCATCACTGCAAGCACCAGCACAGCGCCGAGTCTGCGCCGCCTTGATGGGCGCGTCCACGACCTCTAATCAGGGTAGCAGTGCCTGGCCCAACAGCGGTGAACCCGGCGGCAGGTGCACGCGCAATGCCGCCGGCCGGGCACTGAAGCGCAGCGCCCGGCTTTCCAGCGGCTCGCCGTCGAGGTTGAGGTCGAGCCCTTCGGGCGTTTCGACTTCGATCCAGGGCAGGCGCGCATTGATCGACACGCTCTCCAGCCCAAGGATGCCGCCCGACAGCAACGTGCCCAGGGTGCCGACCACGTCTTGCGGCGCCGGCACGATGCAAATGTCCAGCAGGCCATCGTTCACGCACGCCTGCGGACAGAGCATATGGCCGCCGCCGGCCTGGCGACCGTTGCCGATGCCCAGGGCCAGAAAGTCGCCTTCCCAGGAAAAGTCCGGACCTTTGAAGCGACCGAACGCGGCATGCACGTCGGAGAACCGCGTAAGCCCGGTGAGCAAATACGCCGCCCCGCCCAATACGCGTTTGAGTTCTTCCGGCGTATTCGCGGTGATTTTTGAGCCGAAGCCGCCCGTGGCCATATTCAGGAATAGCTGCCCGTCGACCTCACCCATATCGATAGGCAGCGCCTCTTCGTCCAGCAACGCCAACGCTTCGAGCGGCACCAGCGGCACGCCAGCGGCACGGGCAAAGTCGTTGGCGGTACCCAGCGGCAACAGCGCCAGGCTGGCATCGCTGTCGGCCAGGGCCATGGCTTCGGCCACGTCGCGCAGGGTGCCGTCGCCGCCGCCGGCGATGATCGTCGGGTAACCGGCCGCCAACGCTTCGCCCACCAGACGCTGGGCGTCACCGCCCTCCCACGTCACCCGCACGGCCAATTCCCAGCCGGCGTCGCGCTGGGCTTGTACGGCGGCGCGCACGTCTTCGTTGAGGGCTTGTTTGCCGTGCAGAATCAGTAAGGCTTTGCGCTCGTTCATCAATCAATCCTTTAGTGGCCCGCCAACCCTACACCGGCCACCGAGGCGTGACGACGTCGCTGTGACACGCCTAGGACGGGTAGCCGGTGATGCTGCGAATGCTTTGGTACAACGGTTTGAGTTGCTTATACATCCGTTGGTACACCTCGCGGTACAAGCGTTCATAGATTCGTTGCGCCGGCGGGTTCGGCTCGAACACACGGCCGACGCGGGTCATGGCGGCGATGGCGGTGGGAAAGTCCGGGTGCAGGCCCAGCCCCACGGCGCAATCGATAGCCGCGCCCAGCCCCGAGGTTTCGTAAACGTGAGGGCGCTCGGCGGGTAGGCCGAAAATATCCGCCGTCAGTTGCATGGCCGCATCGCTTTGCGAACCGCCGCCCGATACGCGCAGACGGGTGATTTTGCTGCCCGAGCGCTTCTCGATCTGTTCCTTTCCCTGGCGCAGCGCATACGCCAGCCCTTCGAGAATGGCGCGATAAATATGCGCGCGGGTATGCACGTCGCCGAAACCGATGATCGAGCCCTTGGCCTCCAGCCCCGGCTCACGGATGCCGGGCGTCCAGTACGGTTGCAACATCAGGCCCATGGAGCCGGCCGGCACGCTGTTCACCAGTTCGTCGAACAACGCCTCGGGTTCAACGCCCAGCTCCTTGGCGCGCTGCATCTCGCGCAGGCCAAACTCCTGCTTGAACCAGCTGACCATCCAGAAGCCGCGATAAATCATCACCTCGGTATTGAAGTGATCGGGAATCGCTGCCGGAAACGGCGGAATCAACGGCACCGTTTCCAGGTAGGTGCGCCGCGTGGTGTTGATGGTCGCCGTGGTGCCATACGACAAACACGCCGTGCTCGGCTCCACCCCACCCGCCCCCAGCACCTCACAGGCTTTGTCGGCGCCCGCGGCAATCAGCGGCAAACCTTCGGGAATGCCGGTGTGGCGGCTGGCCTCGGCGCTGATCACGCCCAGCCGTTCACCCGGTTTCACCAGCGCCGGCAATTGCTGCTCACGCACCGGCATCGCCTGCCACTTCCAGTCACGGCGCCCGGCCCATTTCAGGCGTTTGTAATCGAACGGCAAGTAACCCACGCAGCAGGCCACCGAATCCACGAACTTCCCGCACAAACGGTGGGTAAGGAAACCGGAGAGCAGCAGCACTTTGTCGGTTTTGGCCCACAGGGCCGGCTCCTGCTGCGCCAACCAGTTCACCTCGGCCTGGGCGCGAAAATAATCAACGGTGGCTTCTTCGCGAATCAGCTTGAACAGCCAGCCCCACGGCCCCTTTATCGAACCGCGCACGTCGGCTCGGCGCTGGTCGAGCCAGAGGATGGCCGGACGCAGCGGCGTGCCTGCGGCGTCGACGGTAATGATGGTGCCGCGCTGCGTGGTCAGCGACACGCCCCTGATCTGGCTTTTATCGATGTCTACTTGCTGCCACAACAGCCGACACGCTTCGCCCAGGCTTTGCCAGTAGTACTCGGGATCCTGCTCGGCCCAGCCGGGATGCGTGGAGTAATACGCCTGCAAATCCACCTTGCCCTTGCCCAGCAGGTTGCCCTGCAAATCGAACAACAAGGCGCGCACGCTCTGGGTGCCGTTATCGATGGCCAGCAGGTAACTTTTTTCGCTCATGGCTCGGGCCTTTTATTGTTCTTGTGCCGGCAGGCTGTAGCAGCGCTGCCATAGGCTCAGGTACTGCTGCTGTTCCTGCTGCCAGCGCTCATCGTTCCAGCCTAGGCGCGCTTGGCAGACCTGCTGAATGCGCGGTAAAAACGCGGCGCCGCCGTTGGCCAGCAGCAAACCCAGCCGCGTGCGCCGCAGGAGCAAGTCATCCAGATGCAGAACCAGTTCGTGCTCAGCCGCGAATGCCAGCTCCGCCCACAACGTGTCGGTGGCGCCCACGCTTTCGCTGCCGAGCTGCTCCAGCAGCGGCTTCAGCAACGGCAACTGGCAACCGTAGCGACCGGCCAGACGCCGCTGTTGCGTAGCGCTCAGCCCGCTCAGCGCCACGTTCGGCACAGCGCGAAACACTGCGCTGCCGTTGTCGCTGATGGTTTTACCCAGCATTGGCGCGCAGGCACGCAGCACTTCCAGGGCCAGCAGGCGAAAGGTGGTGAGCTTGCCGCCCGCGAGCGTCACGGCGCCCGGTTCGGTCCACAGCACATGCTCGCGCTTTTCATCCGACGGCTTCAGGCTGCCCGCGCCGCTGGTGACCACCGGGCGCACACCGGCCCAGGTTGACAACACGTCACCTGCGCCGATGGCGGCGTGGGGGAATTGCTGGGTGCAAGCGCTTAGCAAGTAGTCGACTTCCGCTGCGCTGATGCGCGCTTCCTGGTCGATGTCGTCGCCGTGGTCGAGGTCGGTGGTGCCAATGACCGTGGCGCCTTCCCACGGAAAGACAAACACCGGCCGCCGATCACTGGCATGCATAAAGCTGAACGCGTGGGCCACCGGCAAGCGCCAGGCCGGCACCAGCAAGTGACTGCCGCGCAGCGGGCGGATGTGCTCGTCGCTTTGTGTGTTACGCAACCGGTCAGCCCAGGCGCCCGTGGCCTGCGCCACCACCCCGGCCTTGAAGTGCACGTGCTGACCGCTCTCGCCATCTTCAGCCGTAAGGCCCACCACACGGCCATCCACGCGGGTCAGCTCCAGCACCTTCAGACCGTTTAGCGCTTCGGCGCCGTCGGCCCGCGCTTCGCCAAGCACGCGCATCACCAGGCGCGCGTCGTCGGTTACGGCATCGTAAAAACGTGTGCCGCCCTGTAGCGCGTCGTTTTTCAAACCGGGCGCCAGGTAGCTCAGCTCGTCTTTCCTAAAAAACTGATGGTTGCGTTTGCCAGCCAGCGCGTCGTACACCCGCAGCAAGCCACCGAACACTGTTGGGCCAGGAAATTGGCCGTGGTAATGCGGCATCACAAAGCTGAGCGGCTCGACCAAACCCGGCGCCTCGCCCAGCAAGCGTTGGCGCTCATGCACGGAGTCGCGGGTCAGTTTGAACTGGCCTTTGGCGATATACCGCAGCCCGCCGTGGACCATCTTCGACGAGCGACTGGACGTGCCCCAGGCGAAATCGCGCTGTTCTATTAGCAGGCAGCGCCAACCGCGCCGCGCCGCCTCGCGCAAAATGCCGGCGCCGCTGATGCCGCCGCCGACCACAATCACATCCCACTCGCGCGCGGCCAGCTCATTCAAGGCCGAGGCGCGCCAGGCAGCATTCCACGTGGCCATGGTCATTTCAGCAATACGCCCGGATTCAAGCGTTGGTCGGGGTCGAAATGGTTGGCCATGGCCTGCAACGCGGCGATGCCCAGCTCGCCCTTCTCCACCGGCAAATACGGCGCATGGTCACGCCCCACGCCATGTTGATGGCTGATGGTGCCGCGGTTATTCACCACGGTGCTGCTGGCCAGGTGCTTGAGCTTTTGCCAACGCGCGTGGGTGGTGGCGTAGTCGTTACCGGGGCGAAAGACGTAGGTGGTGTAGATGCTCGAACCCTCGCCATACACGTGGGACAGGTGAGTGAACACATGCACCTGCTCGCCTTCGTCCGTCAGACCGCCGCGCAGGCTGGCTTCGATTTTGTTCAGCAACGTGTCGACGTTGGCCCAGTCGGTCGCGGTTTCCAGCGTGTCGACGGCATAGCCGGCCTGCCACAAACCTTCGCGCAGGTACGGAAAGCGAAAACGCCCCTCTGCCCATTTCTTCCCAAGCAAGGTGCCGGTGAACACGCCACCAAAACCCTTCAGCAGCTTTTTCGCCTGCTTCAGCGACAGCGCGTTCTGCGCGCGGTTACCAGTGACGCCAAAGGTCAGCATGCACTTGCCCTCGCGAGCGCCGCGCAGGGCCAGGTATTTCTCCAGCCAGGCGATCTGCTCGGGGTGGCCGGCGAGTGCCAGCTGGGTTTTGGTTTCGATGGCGTTGGACAAACGCAGCATCGACAGCGGCACCCGCGCCTGCCCCAAGGTGCGAATCGCCTCCAGCGCCTGCTGCCAGGAAGGTAAGAACACGGAATAAAATTTCTCGTCGACCGCCAGCTTGGTGACCCGCACCTGCACCGAGGAAATCACGCCAAAACGTCCTTCGGATCCGAGCACCATTTCGCGCAGATCCGGCCCGGCGGCCGAGGCGGGAAAGGTTGGAATCTGCAAAGTGCCGGCAAAGGTTTCCATCGTCCCGCCGGCGAACAACTGCTCAATGCGCCCATAGCGCAACGACTGCTGGCCGCTGGAACGGCTGGCCACCCACCCGCCGAGCGTCGAAAGCTCCCACGACTGCGGGAAATGGCCGAGCGTATAACCGCGCGCGCGCAACTGGCTTTCCACCTGCGGGCCATTGGCCCCGGGGCCGAAAGTGGCGATCAGGCTCTGCTCGTCCAGCTCCAGCAGGCGACTCATGCGCTCCAGCGACAAGGTGAGCACCGCTTTGTCGCTGGCTTGCGGGTTGATATGGCCGGCTACCGAGGTGCCGCCGCCGTAGGGAATCACCAGCGCGTCGTGGGCCGCGGCCCAGGCGAGCAGCTCGCGAATTTGCGCCGGGGTTTCCGGGAAGGCAACGCCGTCGGGAAACACCTCGAAGCGGCCTTCGCGCATGGCCAGCCAATCCGGCAGGCTTTGGCCACGGGCGTGGCGCACGCGGGTTTCAGCATCGGTGCTCACCAACGGATGAATGGCCAGGCGCGAGACCGGCACCTGGGCCAGCACCTGCGCCAGTGTGGCGTCCGGCAGTGGCTGCCCGAGGCCGATCAACTCAGCCAGAAACGCGCCGCCATGTGCCGGCAGCTCGACCACTGTGGCCTCGTCACCCCAACCGTTCCAACGCCGCATTGCTGTCTCCTTGTGCCAGTTTCGGACGTGCTCTATGGGTACGTATACTAGCGAGCCGCTCGGGAAGGTCACTGTCGAAACAAGACAGCCAAAGTGGCCAATCAAGACAGTCCACTAGAACAAGAAAAACGCCATGCAAGCACTTGGCTACACCTCCGTTCCCGCCCTGCTCAAATACCTGCGCCACGCCGAGCACTTGGGCGTGGACACGTCCGCCGCGCTCGCTGCTGCCGGCCTGACCGCCAACGACCTCGACGACAACAGCCGGCGTCTGCCCAGCGAAGCCCACGAAAAACTCCTCGAGCATTTACTACGTGAGTCCGGCGACCCGCTGTTCGGGCTGCATGCCGGGCACTTTACTCAGCCGGGGTCGTGGAGCGTGCTGGGCTACATCACCATGAACTGCGCGACGCTGGGCGAGGCCATGAGCCGCATCGTGCCGTACGAAAAATTGGTGGGCGACATGGGCGTCAGCCGCCTGGAACCGGCGGGCGACCACTTGCGACTGATTTGGAGTTGCCGACACCAGCCGGCTGAAATCCGTCGGCATATGGTCGAAAACGTGCTGACATCCTGGCTGCTTTACGCGCGCTGGATCGCCGACATGGACCGCTCGCCCCAAGCGGTGTGGTTCGAGCATCCGCAGCCGCCAGGCACCGAGTTGGCCGAGTACGAACGCGTGTTCGGCTGCCCGGTGCACTTCGAACAGCCGGTCAACGCCCTGCTGGTGCCGATGGAGTACCTCCACGTGCCGCTGCGCCAGGCCGATTCCAACTTGCTGCGCACCTTGGAAGAACACGCCCTGACCCTGATGGCCGGGCTGGACGAAGGCGAGCCGCTGCCGCTGCGGGTGAAAAACGCCCTGCGCTTGCTGCTCAAAGATGGGCTGCCGCGCAAGGAGCGGGTGGCCGAAAAATTCGACATGACCGTGCGCACCCTGCAACGGCATTTGCAACTGGCGGGTACCAGCTACCAGGAAATTCTCGACCAGTTGCGCCAGGAGCTGGCCGAGCATTACCTGACACGCAGCACCTTGCCGGTGCAGGACATTGCGTACTACCTGGGGTTTACCGAATCACGGTCGTTTCATCGCAGCTTCAAAGGCTGGACGGGGATTACGCCGGGGGAGTATCGGGAGCGGCATCGTAAGGGATGAAGGATTGCTTCCATTGACTTGTTCGGCGGGAGATTCTGGATTCCCGCCTGCGCGGGAATGACGGTGATGATTGAATAAAACTCCGTCATTCCCGAAGGCGGTGGTCCGACAATTCGGAATCTAGAGTTTCGGACCGAAGTGCGGTTCCGGGTTCGCCACATTTCCTGCGTGGGAATAGATCACCAATCGCCTCGATTGCTTTGCCCGGCGAGAGATTCTGGATCCCCGCGTTCGCGAGGATGAGGGTGATGGTTTGTAAAACCTCCGTCATTCCCGCGTAGGCGGGAATCCAGAATTTCGGAGCGGAGTGCGATAGCGAATTGATTCAATCGCTTTGCTTGGCTGAAGTCTCCGGATCCCCGCATTCGCCAGGATGACGGTGATGGAGAAAAAACTCCTTCATTCCCGCCCCCCCTAATTCAACACCTCACTCAACGGAATAAAATTCACACTGTCCCCTTCCACCAACGTCCGCCCTTCCGGCACTTCCACCAGCCCTTCAGCCCACGCCGCACTGCGCAGCACACCCGAACTCTGGTTGCTGTAGAGCACCGCCCTGCCGTCTTCAATCCGTGCCCGCAAGTATTCGCGGCGCTCGCCGGCAGTGCGCCAGACGAACGCGGCCGGTACAGGAAAGCACAGCGGCGTCACATCCACCACGCCCATGCGCCGCAACAGGTACGGCCGCGCCAGCAACGCAAAGGTCACCAGCGTGGACGCCGGATTACCCGGCAGACCAATCACCGGCACACCGCGAAAATGCCCGAACGTCAGCGGTTTTCCCGGTTTGATCGCCAGCTTCCATAGGGTCAGTTCGCCTTCTTCGCGCAAGGCATGGCCGAGGAAATCCGCCTCGCCCACCGACACGCCGCCGGTAGACAGAATCAGGTCTACCCGGTCAAAACCGCCGAGGCGCTCGCGGGTTTGCTCAAGGTTGTCCGGCAAAATGCCGCCGTCGACGACCTCGCAACCCACCTGGCGTAGCCATTGGCAAAGCAACGTGCGGTTGCTGTTGTAGATTTGCCCAGGGCCAAGGGGCTGGCCGGGCTCGATCAGTTCGTCGCCGGTCGACAACACGGCTACACGAGGACGGCGAACCACGCTGAGTTCCGCCACACCAAGAGTGGCGCACAGGCCGAGTTTGATTGCATTCAAGCGCGTGCCGGCGACCAGAACCGTCTCGCCGACTCGCGTTTCCTGGCCTTGCGGGCGAATGTTCTGGCCGATTTTCAGCGGCTCGGTAAAGCGCACGCGGCCGTCTTCCAGCACCTCGGCGTTTTCCTGCATTTCCACCACATCGGCACCCGCCGGCACCGGGGCGCCGGTGAAAATCCGCGCGCAGGTGCCGGCCTGCAGCGGTTGCGGCGCCGTGCCGGCAAAAATGCGTTGGCTTACCGCCAAGGGCTCACCTTGCCACTCGCTTAGGCGCAGGGCGTAACCGTCCATGGCGCTGTTGGGCCAGGGCGGTAAATCCAGGGTGGCGATCAGCGGTTCGGCCAATACGCGGCCGTGGGCGTCGGCCAGCGCCACGCGCTTGGTGTCTTTGATGGGCGTGGTTTCGGCCAGCGTCAGCAAGCGCTCCAGCGCCTGCTCGACCGGCAGCAGCGCGCTGCGTTTGCCCTCACTCATCCGCGCGTCTCGCACGGCGCGGCCTGTTTCAGGTGCGGCACGAAATTGCACGGGCGATGACGGTTATCCAGCTGTTCGGCGAGGATGCCGTCCCAGCCGGTGCGGCAGGCATTGGTCGAGCCAGGCAGGCAGCAGACCAAGGTGCCATTGGCCAACCCGGCCAGCGCGCGGGATTGAATCGTCGAGGTGCCAATATCCGGCACGGAGATCTGCCGGAACAGTTCGCCGAACCCGTCGACCTGTTTGTCCAGCAAACACGCCACCGCTTCCGGCGTGCTGTCGCGGCCGGTGAAGCCGGTGCCGCCAGTAATCAACACGACTTGCACGGTGTCTTCGGCAATCCAGGTGGCGACTTGGGCGCGAATTTTGTACAGATCATCTTTAAGCAGCACACGGGCGGCGAGGTTATGGCCGGCGGCGGTGAGGCGGTCGACAAATAGCTGACCCGAGGTGTCGGTTTCCAGCGAGCGGGTGTCGCTGACGGTGAGAACGGCGATATTCAGGGGCACAAAGGGTGCATCAGCCTTGGTGTTCATAGGCTCAAATCCGGTTGTGGGGGAGGCAGGTCGGTGTTTATATCACAGCCCTCGCCTCTCTCGCGCCGGAAGCCTGCATGACCGATTTGCCCACCCTGCCCGCCTGTTCCGTTCTGCTGTTAGCCGGTGGCCGTGGCCAGCGCATGGGCGGCCAAGACAAGGGCCTGGTGCACTGGCGCAACCAGCCATTGATCGCCCATCTGCACACGCTCACACGTCCGTTGACCGACGACCTGATTATTTCCTGCAACCGCAACCACGCTTCCTACGCGCCTTATGCCGATCGGCTGGTGAGTGACGACAACGCTGATTTCTGCGGCCCGCTGGCCGGCATCCGTGCGGGTTTGGCGGTGGCGAAACACGATTGGTTGTTGGTGTTGCCATGCGATGCGCCGCTGATTGATTTGGCGCTGATCGAAGCCATGCGTGCCGCCGCGCATCAGCAACAAAAGCCGCTGATGCTGCGTCGCGGCGCGCAATGGGAACCGCTGTTCAGCGTGGTGCCCACCTCCATCGCCGCTGGTGTTGACCAGGCCTGGCAAGCCGGCAAGCGCAGCCCCCGGCAGGCGTTCGAATTGCAGGGCGCGGTGTATTTGGATTTGGCGGAAGACGATGGGCGTTTGGCGAATTTGAATACGCCGGAGTTGCTGGCCCACACAGAACGCCAGGCAAGTTCCGGACACTCGTAGGAGCGAGCTTGCTCGCGAAGCGTGTGATGTTGGAAAAGCTTCGCGAGCAAGCTCGCTCCTACGAAACCTGCGCAGGTCACAGCGATTACTGGAAAGGTGTTCTCTTGGAAAACCGAGTAAAGGCCATCGCGACTAAAGTCGCTCCCACAACTTGGCCTGCGCTACTGAACTTGGCCGCTTCGCTTGCGTCTCATGCTTCGTGAAAAAAGCTGAACCACCTGCGCAGACGTGGGTCTGCGCGCATCGGAGAATAACTATGAATCAGCGGATCATCCCCGCCCTTGTTTTAGCCGCTGGCCTTGTTGCCCTCGCCGGCTGTTCGTCGCCGTCAGTGATTACCTTGAACGACGGTCGCGAGATTCAAACCGTTGACCAACCCGAGTACGACAGCGACTCCGGTTTCTACGAATTCGAGCAACTGGACGGCAAGCGCACCAAGGTCAACAAAGACCAAGTGCGCACGGTGAAAGAACTCTAAGGCTGCGCCCAGCCGACTAAAAGGGGCTAGCGCGGCCAAGAAAAATTTCCGCCTAACCCCTTGTGCACTAAAACTTTTTCAGTAAAATCTGGCCTCATTCGGAGTGTAGCGCAGCTTGGTAGCGCGTCTCGTTCGGGACGAGAAGGTCGCAGGTTCGAATCCTGTCTCTCCGACCAATCCCTGAAAAACCCGCCCTCTTGGCGGGTTTTTTATTGGCCGCGTTTTGGCCTTTACTGGATGCTGTGCAGCCAGCCACTTTTTTCTTAAAAGAGAGCAAACAATGAGCGCGGAAAAAACCGTAAACGGTTATGTGATCAAGCAGATCGGCGCCGGCAATTGGTGGGTGTGTTCGGCCGCTGGCGAGCAAGTGGCCGGCCCGATGCCCACCGAGAAAATGGCTTGCGAAGTGGCCGAGGTCTTTCAGGACACGCCCGCCTCTCCTCGCCGTCGCGGCGAGTCGCGGGACGATTAACGCTTACTGAAGAAAGGCGACAATCTGGTCGGCATCGAACGGCCAGTTCAACTCCGCGCCGGTGTCGCAACGGCGCAGCACCGGAATGCGCAGGCCGTAGATTTCCACCTGCGCTTCGTCGTCACCGATATCGATCAGTTCCACCAGCAAACCGTGTTCAACAAACGGCATCAGCAGCGCCTCGGCCACCTCACATAGGTGACAGCCCAGGGTGCCGAAGAGTTGGCATTCGGGAAGCATGACTGCGCCTCAAGCAAAAAGATGAGGCGCAGTTTAGCTGACTCACTGACCGCTGGCAGCGGCGGTCGCGGTGGTGCTTTGCGCTTGCGGGGTGATCAAGCCTTTGAGACCGTCAAGCAGGCGGTCGTTGAGCGTTTGCGCCTTGTCGAGATCTTCCTGGTCGAAGCGGTCATCCAGACTGAACGCGCCTTTGAGCAGGTCGGACATAACCTTCGCCGGATTATCCGACAAGCCGCTGGCCGTCTGCAGACCGTCCACCAAACTCTTGGCGTAGTCGTTGAGCGCACTGTTGCTGGCGCCGGCTTTGCTGCCGCCCGCCACCGAGCCATAGGTTTCGGTGGCGCGCACGCTGGCAGTGGTCATGTTCAGCGACATGCTCGCCAGTTGCGTGCCGTTGATGTCCAGCTTCACCGCCTGGTCGAATGCACCTTGCAGATCGCCGGAATAGAACTTGTCAGAGATATCGGAAACCTTGCTGAACAAATCCTTCAGCGAGGCCATTTCCTCTTCATTCAGGTCGCCGTCCACCTCCACCGAATAGCCGGCCACCTGCATGGTTTTGGTCGATGAGCCATCTGCAGATTTAGTGCTTTCGCTGGACGACGCATTGGCGGCCAGAATGCGCACTTTGTCGCCGTCCAGCGTGGTCAGGCTCATGTCGAAGCTCTGCGCCTGCGCCTGGTAATTGCGGTCGCTGTAGTCGCCGGTAATCGAGGTGCTTTCACCCGGTTGGGTGCCGCTGGCAGGCACGCCCAGGCTTTCGCCGAGCTTGTCCAAACCAGCGGTGATTTTGCTGTAGGTTTCCTCGATGTCGGCAGCGACCTTGCCGCCCAGCACACCCAAGCCGTCGAGAATCTTCTTCGCCTCAGCGAAGCCTTTTTCGATGCCCTTGCGCGCTTGCTCAAGCATGTCTTGCAGCTCGGCGTTGTCGGCGCCAGAGGCCGCTTTGCTTTTGATACCGCCTTCCACGAAGCCGAGAATGCGGTCGGCCACTTTGTCGGGCGTGTAGTTACTGGCTTTGTCGTTCAGGTCACCGGGCTTGAGGCCCAGTCGGTCGGCCAGACGATTGGCCAAGGTTTTCTGCGGGTCGATGGCGCCGGCGCCAGCGGACGAAGCGCCCACATTTCCAGTGCGCAGGTTGGTCGGCAGAAAAGCAGCAGATGAAGTAGCCATGGTCGTTTTCCTCGACGAGACATCTGCAAGGTTGACGACACCGTTTGGCAAAAGTTGAGGGCAATTCGCCACGAGGCCGACCGATGGTCCTACGGCTATTGGGGAAAAACCCTATAGCAGAAGCCCTAGCATGCGGCTTAGCGGGCGGACGAAACGGCGCCTCGACTTGGCCCCAGCGCCCGGCCGACTAAGGTCTAAAAGGCGCTATCGATTACCCCGTGCTTAGATTCACATGCGGTCACAAAACGGTCACACAACCACCGACCGATCCGCACACGAGGAGAAAACAATAATGAGCAAAGCTCACCTCGCCCACGCTGTAGCCCTGGCTACCGTTGGCGCTTCGCTAACCCTTCCCACGCTTGCCTACGCAGACTTCATCAAAGACAGCAAAGCCAGCCTGGAGCTGCGCAACTTCTACATGAACCGCGACTATCGCCAGGACGGCAGCCCCAACCCGCCCGGCGTCACCGGCAAACCCGGCGAATTTCGCAGTAAGTCTGAAGAATGGGCGCAGGGCTTTTTGCTGCGCTATGAATCGGGCTACACCGACGGCACTGTTGGCGTGGGCGTCGACGCGTTAGGCACGCTGGGGGTAAAACTCGATTCCGGCCGTGGCCGCACCGGCACCGGCCTGCTGCAGGTAGACCGCGACACCGGCGAGGCGCAAGACACCTACGGCGACCTGGGCGTGACGGCAAAACTGAAAGCCTCGAAAACCACCCTCAAGGTCGGTGCCTTGATGCCCAAGGTGCCGGTGTTGCAAGCCAACGACTCGCGCCTGTTGCCGCAGATTTTTCAGGGCGGTCAGCTCAACTCGCTGGACATCGACAACCTGACCCTCGACGCCGGCCAACTGAAGCGGGTGAACTACCGCGACTCGTCCGACTACGAAGAAATGGTCATCAACGGCGGCGGCCGGCGCAACATCGTCGCCACTGCAGGGCTGACCAGCGACGAGTTCAATTTTGCCAGCGGCAGCTACAAATGGAACGACCAGCTCACCACCGCCTACAGCTACGGCAACCTGGACGAGTTCTATAAACAGCACATCGTCAACCTCACCCACGTGCTGCCACTGGCCGACAAGCAATCGCTGAAATCCGACATCCGCTACGCCCGCTCCCGCGACGACGGCAGCAGCAACGTCGACAACAACGCCTTTGGCGCCATGTTCACCTACAGCCTCGGTGGCCACGCCTTTGGCGCCGGCTATCAGCGCATGAGCGGCGATACGGGCTTTGCCTACGTCAACGTCACCGACCCGTTTTTGGTCAACTACGTGCAGATCGGCGACTTCGCCAACAAAGACGAAAAATCCTGGCAGCTGCGCTACGACTACAACTTTGCCGCGATCGGCCTTCCCGGCCTGACGTTTATGACCCGCTACCTGAACGGCGACGATGTGGAGCGCGCGGGTGGCGACAACGACGGCAAGGAATGGGAACGCAACATGGACATCGCCTACGTGTTCCAGGACGGCCCGTTGAAAAACCTCGGCGTGAAATGGCGCAACGCCACAGCGCGGTCGAACTTTGGCAATGACCTGGATGAGAACCGGTTGATTGTGAGTTACACGGTTGGGTTGTGGTAAGCGACACGATCTACCCGAAATGTACGCCGGGATAGTCTGGGTTCCCGCCTACGCGGGAACGACGGCGGATTGATTGGAGGCTCTCGATCCATCATCACCCACAAAAAACCCGCCAATCGGCGGGTTTTTTGTCAGTCGCTAACGATCAATCCGCCAAGCGCCAGGTGGTGCCGCCCTTGCCGTCTTCCAGCACCACGCCCATGGCGGTGAGCTGGTCGCGGATACGGTCGGATTCGCCCCAGTCCTTGTCGGCACGCGCTTGCAGGCGCGCGGCGATCAAGGCGTCTACTTGCGCAGCGTCCACTTTGCCTTCGGCGCCGGCACGCAGGAAGTCGTCCGGCTCCATTTGCAATACGCCAAGCACACTGGCCAGTTCTTTCAAACGCGCTGCCAAACCGGCGGCGGTCTGGCTGTCGCTGTCACGCAGACGGTTGATCTCGCGCACCATCTCGAACAACACGGCGCACGCTTCTGGTGTGCCGAAGTCGTCGTTCATGGCGGCGCTGAAGCGTTCAACGAATGCCTCACCGCCCGCCGCCGGCACCGCTGGCAAGCCTCTGAGCGCGTGGTAGAAACGCTCGAGCGCGCCCTTGGCTTCTTTGAGGTTGTCTTCGGAATAGTTGATCGAGCTGCGGTAGTGGCTCGATACCAACAGGTAGCGCACCACTTCAGGCTGATACTTTTCCAGCACGTCGCGAATGGTGAAGAAGTTGTTCAATGACTTCGACATCTTCTCGCCATTGATACGGATCATGCCGCAGTGCATCCAGGCGTTGGCGTATGGCTGGCCGGTGGCCGCCTCGCTCTGGGCAATCTCGTTTTCGTGGTGCGGAAATTCCAGGTCGTTGCCGCCGCCATGAATGTCGAAGGTGTCACCCAGGCAGCAGGTGGACATCACCGAGCATTCGATATGCCAGCCCGGACGGCCCGCGCCCCATGGCGATTCCCAACTCGGCTCGCCGGGTTTCACGCCTTTCCACAGCACGAAATCCAGCGGGTCTTCCTTGGCTTCGTCCACTTCGATACGGGCGCCGATGCGCAGGTCTTCGACCTTCTTGCGCGACAGCTTGCCGTAGCCGAGGAACTTGTTGACGCGGTAGTACACGTCGCCATTGCCGGGGGCGTAGGCGTAACCCTTGTCGATCAGGGTCTGGATCATCGCGTGCATGCCATCGATATGATCGGTGGCGCGCGGTTCCATGTCCGGCTTTTTGATGTTCAGGCGCGCTTCGTCTTCGTGCATCGCATCGATCATGCGCGCGGTCAGGGCGTCGAAGCTCTCCCCGTTTTCGCGGGCGCGGTTGATGATCTTGTCGTCGATGTCGGTGATGTTGCGCACGTACGTCAGGTCATAGCCGCTGAAACGCAGCCAGCGGGTGATGAGGTCGAACGCCACCATGCTGCGGCCGTGGCCGAGGTGGCAGTAGTCGTACACGGTCATGCCGCACACGTACATGCGCACCTTGTTGCCGTCCAACGGTTTGAACGGCGCTTTGGTTTTGGTCAGCGTGTTGTAAATCGAAAGCACGTTATGTCCTCACGCCCACGAATCGCGCAGGGTCACGGTGCGGTTGAACACCGGCCGGCCAGGTTGCGAGTCTTTGATATCGGCGCAGAAGTAACCTTCGCGCTCGAACTGGAAGCGGTCTTCCGGCTTGGCCTGGGCCAACGACGGCTCGGCGCGGCAGCCGGTGAGCACTTGCAGCGAATCGGGGTTGATGTTGTCGAGGAAGCTTTTGCCCTCTTCCGCTTTCTCCGGATTCGGCGAGCGGAACAGGCGGTCGTACAGGCGCACTTCGCATTCGATGCTGGCCGCTGCCGGCACCCAATGGATCACGCCTTTGACCTTGCGACCTTCCGGGTTTTTACCGAGGGTGTCCGGGTCGTACGAGCACCGCAGTTCGACGATGTTGCCGTCTACGTCTTTGATCGCTTCGTCGGCACGAATCACGTAACTGCCGCGCAGGCGTACTTCACCGCCCGGCTCCAGGCGTTTGTAGCCTTTTGGCGGCTCTTCCATGAAGTCGTCGCGGTCGATGTAGATTTCCCGCTCGAACGGCAAGGCGCGCACGCCCATGTCGTTTTTCGGGTGGCAGGGCAATTCGAGGTTTTCGACCTGACCTTCCGGGTAGTTGGTGATCACCACTTTCAACGGACGCAGCACGCACATGGCGCGGGGCGCGTTGTGGTCGAGGTCGTCACGAATGGCGAATTCCAGCATGGCGAAATCGACCACGCCGTCGGAACGGTTGGTGCCGATCATTTCGCAGAACTTGCGGATGGACGCAGCGGTGTAACCGCGACGGCGGAAGCCCGACAGCGTCGACATACGCGGGTCGTCCCAGCCGTTGACGTGCTTCTCGTCAACCAGTTGCTTGAGCTTGCGCTTGCTGGTCACGGTGTAGCTCAGGTTCAGGCGCGAGAACTCGTACTGACGCGGCGTGGCCGGTACCGACAGGTGCTCCAGGAACCACTCGTACAGCGGACGATGGCCTTCGAATTCCAAGGTGCAAATGGAATGGGTGATGCCTTCGATGGCATCCGATTGGCCGTGGGTGAAGTCGTAGTTCGGGTAGATGCACCACGTGTCACCGGTCTGGTGGTGATGGGCGTGACGGATGCGATAGAGGATCGGGTCGCGCAGGTTCATGTTTGGCGACGCCATGTCGATTTTGGCGCGCAGCACGCGAGCGCCATCTTCGAATTCGCCCGCCTTCATGCGCGCGAACAGGTCGAGGTTTTCCTCAACCGAGCGGTCACGGAACGGGCTGTTCTTGCCAGGTTCAGTCAGCGTGCCGCGGTATTCCTTGGCTTGCTCGGGGCTCAGGTCATCGACGTAGGCGTTGCCGGCTTTGATCAGTTCAACGGCCCAGTCATGCAACTGGTCGAAATACTGCGAGGCGTAACGCACATCGCCGTTCCACTGAAAGCCCAGCCACTGCACGTCGCTCTTGATGGCGTCGATGTATTCCTGGTCTTCCTTGGCCGGGTTGGTGTCGTCGAAGCGCAGGTTGCACACGCCACCAAATTCCTCGGCCAGGCCGAAGTTCACGCAGATCGATTTGGCGTGACCAATGTGCAGGTAACCGTTGGGCTCCGGCGGAAAGCGGGTAACGATCTGGGTGTGTTTTCCGGAGTCGAGATCAGCCTGAACGATTTGGCGCAGGAAATTGGCAGGTACAACCGGGGCGGCTTTGCCGTCAGCGGCGGGAACGGCAGCGGAGTCGTGAGTAGGCTTGCTCATAGGATCCTTGAACGTACAGGTGCGCAGCCAGGGTAGGCCGACCAAAACAAAGCGCTTATCATAGCCGAAGCTGTCAACCCCCTGACAGGCCTTCGAATTTCTCGACAGAGTGGATTTTTCCCATGATCAAGCTGCACACCAACCACGGCGTTATCACCCTGAACCTGTTCGCTGACAAAGCGCCAGAGACCGTTGCCAACTTCGAGGAATACGTGAAGGCTGGCCATTACGACAACACCGTTTTCCACCGCGTTATCAGCAATTTCATGATTCAAGGCGGCGGTTTCGAGCCTGGCATGAAGCAGAAAGCCACCCGCGCCACCATCAAGAACGAAGCCAACAACGGCCTCTCCAACAAAGTGGGCACCGTGGCCATGGCCCGCACCATGGAGCCGCATTCGGCCTCCGCGCAGTTCTTCATCAACGTTTCCGACAACAACTTCCTCGACCACAGCGCGCCGACCGTTCAAGGCTGGGGCTACACCGTATTCGGTGAAGTGGTTGAAGGCATGGACGTGGTCAACAAAATCAAAGGCGTGGCCACCACCATGAAGTCCGGCCACCAGGACGTACCGGTTGATGACGTGATCATCGAACGCGCCGAGATCGTTGCTGAGTAAGCCGTTTGATCACTCTTCTGATCTCGGATCTGCACCTTGAAGAACAACGCCCGGACATTACCCGGGCGTTTGTGCATTTTCTCGCCGGCCGCGCCCGCATGGCCGGCGCCCTTTATATCCTTGGCGATTTCTTTGAAGCGTGGATTGGCGACGACGCCATGACCCCGTTTCAGGCCTCGATCGCCCAGGCCCTGCGCGAACTGAGCGACAGCGGCACCGCCATCTACCTGATGCACGGCAACCGCGACTTTATGCTCGGCCAAGGTTTTTGCCGCGCCGCCGGCTGCACCTTGCTGGCCGACCCAACGAAAATCGAGCTGGGCGGCGAACCGGTTTTGCTGATGCACGGCGACAGCCTGTGCACCCGCGACGAAGCCTACATGCGCCTGCGCCGCTATTTGCGCCACCCCCTGACCCTGTTCATTTTGCGCAACCTGCCCCGTCGCACCCGCGAACGGCTGGCGCGCAAACTGCGTAAGGAAAGCAGCGCACAAACGCGGATGAAAGCGGCGGATATCGTCGATGTCACGCCCGAAGAAGTGCCGCGCCTGATGGCGCAATACGGCGTGCGAACCCTGATCCACGGCCACACCCACCGCCCCGCCGTGCATCGTCTGCAAGTTGCAGGCGAAGCGGCGCGACGAATCGTGCTGGGAGACTGGGATAAACAGGGCTGGGCGTTGCAGGTGGACGATCAGGGCTTTGCACTGGCGGCGTTTGAGTTTGTTGAGGGCTAAGGGCGACCCTCACCCCAACCCTCTCCTGTAGCGGGAGCGGGAGCGGGAGAGGGAGCCAAACGAGTAAGCACGGTCAGCGCAGTTGAGCTCCCCTCGCCCGCTTGCGGGAGAGGGGCTGGGGGTGAGGGCCAGCCGTTACGCCAACTCAGCCACAACCGCCGCCAGCGCTTGCGATGGGCTAGCGGCCTGGCTAATCGGCCGACCAATAACCAAATAATCCGAACCGGCATCCAGCGCCTGACGCGGCGTGAGAATGCGGCGCTGATCGTCTTGCGCGCTGCCCGCCGGACGAATACCGGGCGTCACCAGTTGCAGGTTCGGGTGCGCGGCTTTCAGCGCCTGCGCTTCCTGCGCCGAACACACCAGGCCATCCATGCCCGCCTTCGACGCCAGCCCGGCCAAGCGCAGCACCTGCTCTTGCGGTTCGATGTCCAGACCAATACCCGCCAGGTCTTCGCGCTCCATGCTGGTGAGCACAGTGACGCCAATCAGCAGCGGCTTGGGACCATTGAATTTGTCCAGCGTTTCGCGGCAGGCCGCCATCATGCGCAGGCCGCCCGAGCAGTGCACATTCACCATCCACACGCCCATTTCCGCCGCGGCTTTTACTGCCATGGCGGTGGTGTTGGGGATGTCGTGAAATTTCAGGTCGAGGAATATTTCGAAGCCTTTGTCACGCAGGGTGGTGACGATGTCGGATGCGCAGCTGGTGAACAACTCCTTGCCGACCTTGACCCGGCACAGCGCAGGGTCGAGCTGATCGGCCAACTGCAACGCAGCTTCGCGGGTGGGGAAATCCAGGGCGACGATGATAGGAGTCTGGCAAGCGGACATGGGCGACGGGTCTCGGTGGTCGGTGAGGTGTGCGGTGGTCGAAATCGGCGCGCATTGTAGCGCAAGCCACCCGCGCTGCGGCATGGCCGGCAATCAGCATTGCCGGCTTGGCCAAGCCGGGCGGTAAACGGGCATACTGGCGCGGCCATTTTTCACGCAGACGCCGCCACCCGCATGCGCATTCACGTCACCTTTATCGACCGCGTTGGTATCACCCAGGAAGTGCTCGCCCTGCTCGGCGGGCGCAATCTCAACCTGGATGCCGTGGAGATGATTCCGCCCAACGTCTACATCGACGCCCCGACTTTGAGCCCGCAAGTGCTCGAAGAATTGCGCGACGCATTGCTGCAAATAAACGGTGTGCAGAGCATGAACGTGGTCGACATTTTGCCCGGCCAACGCCGCCGCCTACAGCTCGACGCCCTGCTCGCGGCCATGACCGACCCGGTGCTGGCGGTGGACGATTCCGGCCACGTGCTTCTGGCCAACCCGGCCCTGACCGCGCTTTGCGGCCACGAAGCGGCGGGCAAGCCGCTCACGGCACTGTTCGACGACGAAGGCCTGCAACAGGCGTTGATCGACCACGGCTTTCGCCTGCCCATGCGCGAAGTGTCGTTAAAAGGCCAGGCGCTGTTGCTCGATGCCATGCCGATCACCGACAACCTGGCCAGCGAGCAACCGCACCTGGCGGGCGGCCTGCTGACCCTGTACCTGCCCAACCGCATCGGCGAGCGGCTGTCGGCGCTGCATCACGATCACGCCGAGGGCTTCGACTCATTGCTCGGCGACTCGCAGCCGGTACGCAACCTCAAAGCCCGCGCCCAACGCATCGCCACGCTGGATGCGCCGCTGTTGATTCGCGGCGAAACCGGCACCGGCAAAGAACTGGTCGCCCGCGCTTGCCACGCTCTGAGTCCACGCCGTAACGCGCCGTTTCTGGCATTGAACTGCGCAGCACTGCCGGAAAATCTCGCCGAGAGCGAACTGTTCGGCTACGCCCCCGGCGCCTTCACCGGCGCCCAACGTGGCGGCAAGCCCGGCCTGTTAGAACTGGCGCACCAAGGCACGGTATTTCTCGACGAAATCGGCGAAATGTCGCCCTACCTGCAAGCAAAGCTGCTGCGTTTTCTCAGCGACGGCAGCTTCCGCCGCGTGGGCGGCGACCGCGAAATGAAAGTGGATGTGCGCATCCTCAGCGCCACCCACCGCGACCTGGAACACATGGTCAGCCAGGGCAGCTTTCGTGAAGACTTGTTCTACCGGTTAAACGTATTGACCCTGGAAGTACCGCCGCTGCGCGAACGCGGCCACGACATTCTGGTGCTCGCCCGCCACTTTATGCAGCAAGCCTGCGCCCAGATTCAGCGACCCATCTGCCGCCTTACGCCTGGGACTTACCCGGCGCTGCTGAGCAACCCGTGGCCGGGCAATGTGCGGCAACTGCAAAACGTCATCTTCCGCGCCGCCGCCGTGTGCGACAGCCCGTTGGTGGATGTGGGTGATCTGGATATCGCTAGCACGGCCGTGGCCACGCCGGGGGATGGCGAGGTGCGCAGTCTGGAAGAAGCGGTGGACGGGTTTGAGCGGGGGCTGCTGGAGAAGCTGTACAGCAGCTATCCGTCGAGCCGGCAGTTGGCGGCGCGGTTGATGACCTCGCATACGGCGATTGCCAAGCGGCTTAGGAAGTATGGGATTTCGAAATAGGCGGTTAAACCGGAACTTTGGATTCTGGATCGTCGGAGAGCCGGCTGCGCGGAAATGACGGTGGTCCTCAGCAGTACACCGTCATCCTCGCGAAGGCGGCGGTCCGACGATTCGGGATCCAGTATTTCGGACTGGACGGAGATCGGTTGCCAGCCACCGATATGCCTCTGAAGAACCGTGGGGTTTCTAAATAAACGTCTCGTTCAAAACTCTGGATCCCCGCGTTCGCGAGGATGACGGTGACGTCTATAAGCCCACCGTCATCTTCGCGAAGGCGGCGGTCCGACAATTCGGGATCCAGTATCTCGGATTAGAAAGAGCTAGATCGCCAACCCACTTACTTAATTACCCCACACGCAAACCGAGCCCCGCCACCTCCCAAAGGCGCCGGGTGATCGGCGTGGTTATCACCACCGGCATGCACCATCAACGCATGCCCGCTCAGCTCCGAAAGCTTCTTCAAACGCGGCGCCAGCACAGGCTGTGTGGCTTTGCCATCAGCCGTCACGAACAGTGCCGGCAGGTCGCCCAGGTGGTTGCCGTCTTCCCATGGGTACCCATGCTTGCCGGTTTTCTTCGGATCCCAATGCCCTCCCGCTGCGCCGGCCGGGGTCAGTTTGCCGTCCACTTCGGCGGCGTCGCAGCTCGGGTTCATGTGCAGGTGAAAGCCGTGAACGCCGGGTTGCAGACCCGTCAGCGTCGGGGTGAAGACCAGGCCGTATTCCGACTCGGTGACCACCACCTTGCCCACCGCCGCACCGGCGCCTTTTTCCGTGGCCTGGTTGAGATCAACGGTGAGCGAGTCGGCAGCCTGAGCGGTGCCCAGGGCGCACACGGTCAAAGCGGCGGCGAGCAAAGAGCGAGAGAGCTGTTGCATGGTAAACATCCTATTTTCCAAGGGCAGGACTTTTACTGACTGCCCCTGCCCGCCCGGGTTCCACCTGCGCCCGATCCGTAACGATATCAATACAAAGGAACGAATTCGTTACAGCGCATGCTGCAACTAGGTATTTCAAGGCTCGAAAGCAATCTAGCGTGCGACCGCCATGTGACTGTATCGTTTTCATTCCACTTCCGCCGACGCTGAAATTCCCCACAGCCCGCGAAGCCGCGCCCTGCTTGCGCCCACCCAACCTGGCACCGCCCTTGCTAACAGCCATAGCCATTACCCCAAGCGATGCCCGGCTAGTCTTCATAAAAGCAGGCACGCCCTTGACCATAGGAAGCGACATGAGCGAATTGCGATTCACCAGCGAACACGAGTGGCTGCGTCTGGACAGTGACGGCCTGGTTACCGTCGGCATTACGCCCTACGCTCAAGAAGCCCTCGGTGATGTGGTGTTTGTGCAATTGCCAGAGCTTGGCGCCCATGCCACGGGCAGCGAAGTGGCGGTACTGGAGTCGGTGAAGGCCGCCAGCACCATCGCCATGCCGGTGGACGGCGAAGTGATCGAAGTGAACGCCGCCCTGGAAAACGCGCCGGAAACCGTGAACGAAGATGCCCTTGGCGCCGGCTGGTTCTTCCGCATGAAGCTGGCCGACAACAGCGTGCTGGCCACGCTGCTCGACCAAGCCGCCTACGACCGCCTGCTGAAAGCCAACGACGACGCCTGAGACGACGCTAATGACCATTTCTCTCGACACCCGTAACGAATTCATCGCCCGTCACATCGGCCCGCGTGAGCGTGATATCGCCGCCATGCTGGAGCGTTTGGGCTACGACTCGCTGGAAGCCATGAGCGCCAGCGTGATCCCCGACAGCATCAAGGGCACCAGCGTACTGAACCTGCCCGAAGGCCTGAGCGAAACCGCCGCCTTGGCAGAAATCAAAGCCATCGCCGACAAAAACCAGCAGTTCAAAACCTACATCGGCCAGGGCTACTACGGCACCCTGACCCCGGCACCGATCCTGCGTAACCTGCTGGAAAATCCGGCTTGGTACACGGCATACACGCCTTACCAGCCTGAAATTTCCCAAGGCCGCCTGGAAGCGCTGCTCAATTTCCAAACCATGATCTGCGACCTCACCGGCCTGCAAATCGCCAACGCCTCGTTGCTCGACGAAGCCACCGCCGCTGCCGAAGCCATGACCTTCTGCAAGCGCCTGGCGAAAAACAAAGCCAGCCAGACCTTCTTCGCCTCGCAGCATTGCCACCCGCAAACCCTCGACGTACTGCGCACTCGCGCCGAGCCGCTGGGCATTGACGTGGTGGTGGGCGACGAAACCGCCATTGAAGACTTCGCCGCCTACTTCGGTTGCCTGCTGCAATACCCGGCCAGCAACGGCGACATTCTCGACTACCGCGCCCTGGTGGAACGCTTCCACGCCGTTGGCGCGCTGGTGGCCGTTTCCGCTGACTTGCTGGCCCTGACCTTGCTGACCCCGCCGGGCGAGTTCGATGCCGACGTGGCACTGGGCAGCGCCCAACGCTTCGGCGTGCCGCTGGGCTTTGGCGGCCCGCACGCCGCTTACTTCGCCACCCGCGATGCCTTCAAACGCGATATGCCAGGCCGCTTGGTCGGCGTGTCCATCGACCGTCACGGCAAGCCGGCTTTCCGTCTGGCCATGCAGACCCGTGAGCAACACATCCGCCGCGAGAAGGCCACCAGCAACATCTGCACCGCGCAGGTTCTGCTCGCCAACATTGCCGGCATGTACGCCGTGTACCACGGCCCGCAAGGCCTTACCGACATCGCCAGGCGCGTGCACGTGCTCACCGTGATCGCGGCCAGAGGCCTGGCGCAGTTGGGCTTGCCAGTCGCGCAGCAGCATTTCTTCGACACCGTGACGCTCAACACCGGCGCCCGCACCGCCGAGCTGCACGCCAAGGCGTGGGCCGCGCAGATCAACCTGCGCCAGATCGACGCCGCGCAGTTGGGCCTGTCGCTCGACGAAACCACCACCCAGGCCGACATCGAAGCGCTGTGGTCGCTGTTCGCTACTGACGGCCAGGCGCTACCGGATTTCGCCGCCCTCGCCGCCAACACCGGTCTGCAACTGCCCGACGCCTTGCTGCGTTCGTCCAGCTTCCTGCAGCATCCGTCGTTCAACCGCTATCACTCGGAAACCGAGCTGATGCGCTACCTGCGCCGCCTGGCGGACAAAGACCTGGCGCTGGATCGCACCATGATCCCGCTGGGCTCGTGCACCATGAAACTCAACGCCGCCAGCGAAATGCAGCCCGTGACCTGGAGCGCATTCGGCGCCCTGCACCCGTTCGTGCCGGCCGAGCAAAGCCAGGGTTACCAGCAGCTCACCGACGAACTGGAAGCCATGCTCTGCGCCGCCACCGGTTACGACGCCGTGTCGCTGCAACCCAACGCCGGTTCGCAAGGTGAATACGCCGGCCTGCTGGCCATTCGCGCCTACCACGCCAGCCGTGGCCAGGGCGAACGCGACATCTGCTTGATCCCCTCCTCGGCCCACGGCACCAACCCAGCCACCGCCAACATGGCCGGGATGCGCGTGGTGGTCACCGCCTGTGACGCCCGTGGCAACGTCGACGTGGAAGACCTGCGCGCCAAGGCCCTGGAACACAAAGACCGCCTCGCCGCGCTGATGATTACCTACCCGTCCACCCACGGCGTGTTCGAAGAAGAAATCCGCGAAATCTGCGCGATCATTCACGACAACGGCGGCCAGGTGTACATCGACGGCGCCAACATGAACGCCATGGTCGGCCTCTGCGCGCCGGGCAAGTTTGGCGGCGACGTCTCGCACCTGAACCTGCACAAAACCTTCTGCATTCCCCACGGTGGTGGCGGCCCGGGCGTTGGCCCGATTGGCGTGAAGTCGCACCTGGCGCCCTTCCTGCCAGGCCACGGCCATATGCAGCGCAAAGAAGGTGCTGTCAGCGCCGCGCCGTTTGGCAGCGCGAGCATCCTGCCGATTTCGTGGATGTACATGAAAATGATGGGCGGCGAAGGCCTGAAACGCGCCTCGCAACTGGCCATTCTCAGCGCCAACTACATTGCCAACCGCCTCGAAGAGCACTTCCCGGTGCTGTACGCCGGCAGCAATGGTCTGGTGGCCCACGAATGCATCCTCGACCTGCGCCCGTTGAAAGAAACCAGCGGCATCAGCGTGGATGACGTGGCCAAGCGCCTGATCGACTACGGCTTCCACGCGCCGACCATGTCGTTCCCGGTGGCCAACACCCTGATGATCGAACCGACCGAAAGCGAATCCAAAGAAGAGCTGGACCGCTTCTGCGACGCCATGATCAGCATCCGCAACGAAATCCGCGCCATCGAACGCGGCGAAGCAGACGCCCAGGACAACCCGCTGAAAAACGCCCCACACACCGCCCAGGAACTGCTCGGCGAATGGCCACACGTGTACAGCCGCGAGCAAGCCGCCTACCCGGTGGCCAGCCTCGTCGAAGCCAAGTACTGGCCGCCCGTGGCGCGCATCGACAACGTGTACGGCGACCGCAACCTGGTCTGCTCCTGCCCGTCGATCAGCGAATACGCTGAGTAATAAAGCAATCGCGCCTGAACCGAAATGCCGGACCGGCATTCCGGTTCAGCCGCGATACGCCCCGCCGCATAACCCGAGGTCTGTATGGCACTCAGCGTGTTTGACCTGTTCAAGATCGGTATCGGCCCCTCCAGCTCCCACACGGTCGGGCCTATGCGCGCCGCTGCGCGGTTTGCCGAAGGGCTGCGCCGCGACGACCTGCTCGGCGCCACCCACAGCGTGAAAGTCGAGCTGTACGGCTCGCTCGGCGCCACGGGCAAAGGCCACGGCAGCGACAAAGCGGTGCTGCTCGGCCTGGAAGGCGAACAGCCCGACACCGTCGACACCGCCACCGTCGACGCCCGTCTGGCGACCATTCGTAAAAGCGGCCAGCTCAACCTGCTGGGCGAAAAATCCATCGCCTTCGTGGAAAAACAGCACCTGGCGATGATCCGCAAACCCTTGCCGCAGCACCCCAACGGCATGATCTTCCGCGCCTTCGACGAGGCTGGCCTGCAACTGCGCAGCCGCGAGTACTACTCGGTCGGCGGTGGTTTCGTGGTGGACGAAGACGCCGCCGGCGCCGATCGCATTGTCGAAGACAGCACCGTGCTGCCCCACCCGTTCACCACCGGCGCACAACTGCTGGGCCATTGCACCGCGCATAACCTGTCGATTAGCCAGGTGATGCTCGCCAACGAAAGCGCCTGGCGCCCGGAAGCGGAAACCCGCACCCGGCTGCTGCATATCTGGCAAGTCATGCAGGACTGCGTCGAAGCCGGCTGCCACAACGAAGGCATCATGCCCGGCGGGCTCAAGGTCAAGCGACGCGCCGCCGCGCTGTACCGGCAATTGCGCAACAGCCCGGAAGCCTCGCTGCGCGACGCCTTGTCGGTGCTTGATTGGGTGAACCTGTACGCCCTGGCCGTCAATGAAGAAAACGCCAGCGGCGGCCGCGTGGTCACCGCCCCCACCAACGGCGCGGCCGGCATCGTGCCTGCCGTGCTGCATTACTACGTGCGCTTCATTCCCGGCGCCAACGAAGACGGCGTGGTGCGTTTTCTGCTCACCGCTGCTGCCATCGGCATCTTGTACAAAGAAAACGCCTCCATCTCCGGCGCCGAAGTGGGCTGCCAGGGCGAAGTCGGCGTGGCCTGTTCCATGGCCGCTGGCGCCTTGTGCGAAGTGATGGGCGGCAGCGTGGCGCAAGTAGAAAACGCGGCGGAAATCGGCATGGAACACAACCTGGGCCTCACCTGCGACCCCATCGGCGGCTTGGTGCAGGTACCGTGCATCGAACGCAACGCCATGGGCTCGGTGAAAGCCATCAACGCCGTGCGCATGGCCCTGCGTGGCGATGGGCAGCACTTCGTCTCGCTCGACAAAGTGATCCGCACCATGCGCCAGACCGGCGCCGACATGAACAACAAATACAAGGAAACGGCGCGCGGCGGGTTGGCGGTGAACATTATTGAATGTTGAACACCGCGTCGCCTGCTGCCCTCTCCCCCAGCCCCTCTCCCGCTTGCGGGCGAGGGGAGCAGATTGGCGACCTGGCGAATAAATCGAATACCCCATAGATCAGTCCCCTCTCCCGCCTGCGGGAGAGGGTTAGGGAGAGGGGCCCTTGCCCACTCTAATCACCCTCATTCAGGAGCAAACCCATGTCCACCGAAAACCTGGCCAAAACCCCTCTCCACGCCCTGCACCTGGAACTCGGTGCGCGCATGGTGCCGTTCGCCGGTTACGACATGCCGGTGCAATACCCGCTCGGCGTGCTCAAGGAACACCAGCACACCCGCGACCAGGCCGGGTTGTTCGATGTGTCGCACATGGGCCAGATCGTACTGCGTGGCGCCAATGCTGCTCGCGCCCTGGAAACCCTGGTGCCGGTAGACATCATCGACCTGCCCGTGGGCATGCAGCGCTACGCCATGTTCACCAACGAAAACGGCGGCATTCTCGATGACCTGATGGTCGCCAACCTCGGTGACGACACGCTGTTCCTGGTGGTCAACGCCGCCTGCAAAGACCAGGACCTGGCCCACCTGCAACAGCACCTGAGCGGCCAGTGCGAAGTGATCGCCCACTTCGACCGCGCCCTGCTCGCCCTGCAAGGCCCGGCCGCCGTCACGGTGCTGGCACGCCTGGCGCCGGAAGTGGCGGGCATGACCTTTATGAACTTCCGCCCGGTGACGCTGCTGGGCGTGGACTGTTTCGTCAGCCGCTCGGGCTATACCGGCGAAGACGGCTACGAGATTTCCATTCCCGCCGACCAGGCCGACACCCTCGCCCGCGCCCTGCTGGCCGAGCCGGAAGTACAAGCCATCGGCCTTGGCGCCCGCGACTCGCTGCGCCTGGAAGCCGGCCTGTGCCTGTACGGCCACGACATGAACACCGACACCACACCGATTGAAGCCGGGTTGCTGTGGGCCATCTCCAAAGTCCGCCGTGCCGATGGCGCCCGGGCCGGTGGTTTCCCTGGCGCGGCGCGGGTGTTTGCGCAGCAGCAGGATGGCGTGGCGAGCAAACGCGTGGGCCTGCTCCCGCAAGAGCGCACGCCGGTGCGTGAGGGCTGCGAGATTGTGGATGCCGATGGGGTGGTGATTGGCCGTGTGTGCAGCGGTGGTTTTGGGCCGAGCCTGGGTGCGCCGTTGGCGATGGGGTATGTGGATGCGGGGCACAATGCGTTGGAGAACACGGTGTGGGCGTTGGTGCGCGGGAAGCGGGTGCCGATGAAGGTGGCGAAAACGCCGTTTGTGCCACAGCGGTATTTCCGCGGGTAAGGTGCCCCCGCCGCTCCACCACTCCACCACTCCACCACTCCACCACTCCGCTCGACGCCCAACCTCCGTCATCCTCGCGCACGCGGGGATCCAGAGTTTCCAGTCGAACGAGGTGGTGGCACAAACCCCCGTCATTCCCGCGCAGGCGGGAATCCAGAGTTTCCAGCCTTACACCGATGTGAAGTGCGGCGGTATTCATTACCGCGTGCGCTGAACGTTTTGTTTCGCGCCTTCGCGAGTTTCTTTTGTCAGTCGACACAAAAGAAACCAAAAGGTCTTGCCCCTACCTTGGCCTTCCGCTGCGCTCCAGGTCCCCTCCTTCCATCGCCACTCCGGGGGCCGGCGAGACGGGCCATCCATGGCCCGACACGCCTTTCGCGGCTCCCGGCCGCTCAACCCCCTACGCGTCGACTCCACTCGGCCTGCGATGAATGGGGCGGGTAGATCACAAGCCAGATCACAAGCCAGATCACAAGCCAGATCACAAGCGGTGGATCACAAGCGGCAGATCAAGAACATCGCGGCTGAAGCCGCTCCTACGGTTTGCGGTGCTCTTGTGGGAGCGGCTTTAGCCGCGATGCTTGTGGGCTTAGTGAAAATCCCTACTGCTTACGTCCAGCCCTTTCAGTAACGGCGTGAGGTCGTACAGGCGTTTGGCGATCAGGTGTTGCACGCCATCTTTGGCTTCCAGCTTCCCTTCAATTTGCATGAGGCTGGAGCCGACCAGCACCCGCCGTTGCCGTTCAGCCAGGTCGTTCCAGACCACGACGTTGACCATGCCGAATTCGTCTTCAAGGGTGACGAATATCACGCCACTGGCGGTCTGTGGCCGTTGGCGGCCGCGCACCAGGCCGGCGACTCGCACGTTGCTGCCGTCTTCGGTAACGGCCAGTTCCGCCGAGCTGCGGCAGCGGCGGCTGCGCAGTTCGCTGCGTAACAGGCGCAAGGGGTGCGGGCCGAGTGTGGTGCCCAATGTGGCGTAGTCGACCCACACGTTTTCCACCACGCTCGGCGCGGGCAAGGCGACGCTGTCGTCTATTAAGGGCAAGTCGGCGAATAGCGGCGCCTGGGCTTCGACGCCGGCCACGGCCCAGCGGGCGTTGTGCCGGTGGCCGGCCAGGCTGCGCAGGGCGCCGGCGTCGGCAAGCAGTTCGCGGGCGCGGGCGTCGAGGTGGGCGCGTTGGATCAGTTCGCTGACGTTTACGAACGGCCCGCGCGCACGCACGTCAACCACGCGCTCGGCGTCGTCCTGGCGCATGCCTTTGATCATGCGCATGCCCATGCGAATGGCCGGGTCGCCGCTGCGCTGCGGGTCGTCGTCGGCAAATTCCAGGGAGCAATCCCAGGTGCTGATTTGTACATCCACCGGGCGGATTTCGATGCCGTGGCGGCGGGCGTCTTGCAGCAATTGGTCGGGGCTGTAGAAGCCCATGGGCCAGCTGTTGATCAGCGCGCAGATAAACGCTGCCGGCTCGTGGCATTTGAGCCAGCAACTGGCGTAGGTGAGCAAGGCGAAGCTGGCAGCGTGGGATTCGGGGAAGCCGTAGCTGCCGAAGCCTTTGATCTGCTCGAAAATACGCGCGGCAAATTCGGCGCTGTAGCCGCGTTCGAGCATGCCGCTGGTCAGCCGTTCACGGTGCGGTTCCAGGCCGCCGTGGCGTTTCCAGGCGGCCATGGAGCGCCGTAACTGGTCGGCTTCGCCGTGGGAATAGCCGGCCGCCACCACCGCCAGTTCCATCACCTGCTCCTGAAACAACGGCACGCCCAGGGTGCGTTCGAACACCGCGCGCAGGGCTTCGGAGGGATAAGTCACTTCTTCTTCGTTGTTACGCCGGCGCAGGTACGGATGCACCATGTCGCCCTGAATCGGCCCCGGCCGCACGATGGCGACTTGAATTACCAGGTCGTAGAAGGTTCTCGGGCGCAGGCGCGGGAGCATGGCCATTTGTGCGCGGGATTCAATCTGGAACACGCCGATGGTGTCAGCGCGGCTGATCATTTCGTAGGTGGCCGGGTCTTCGGCGGGAAGGGTCGCCAGCGTCCATTTTTGGCCTCGGTGGTAGCTGATCAGGTCGAAGGTGCGGCGAATGGCGCTGAGCATGCCGAGGGCGAGAATGTCGACCTTGAGCAGGCCCACCAGGTCGAGGTCGTCTTTGTCCCATTGAATGATGGTGCGCTCGGCCATGGCGGCGTTTTCCACCGGCACCAGGGTGCTCAACGGCTGTTCG
>Ga0157370_10000920_pt1 | contig 37348 bp, 25 predicted proteins | sample C35metaG_FD_113463 | JGI IMG/M metagenome (GOLD analysis project Ga0157370, IMG submission 113463) | Corn rhizosphere microbial communities from Kellogg Biological Station, Michigan, USA - C3-5 metaG | ecosystem: Host-associated > Plants > Roots > Rhizosphere > Soil | place: USA: Michigan... | reverse complement strand
TGGGCGGAAATACTCTTTCATCTAACATATCAGGTATACGTAACACTGCGGTAGGTAGATCGGTATTACCCGCTCTAACCACAGCAAGTGATAATACAGGTTTAGGTTCACTTACATTGAATAGTGTAACTACTGGAACTGGGAATACGGGATTAGGATCTTCTAATTTGTATTATACAAAGACAGGAGGTTATAATACAAGCGTTGGTTTTGCTACAATGCAGAATAATATAACTGGATCATATAATACAGCTTTAGGTGGAAATGCAGGATTTAGAATAAATTCAGATTTTAACATTGCTATTGGTTATAGAGCTTTTGGTAGTGATGTTTCGCTTCCAGCACCTTCTACAGGGCAATATAACACTGTTATTGGATTCCAAGCAGGTAGAGATTTGACAACAGGTTCGAATAATATTTTAATTGAAAATATTACAAACGCAAGTATAACATCAGGAAGCAATAATATTGTTTTAAATCCTCGACAAAAATCAGGAATAAATACAGGAAGCGGTAATACTATTATAGGAGGTTTTGATGGTGCATTTGCTCCTAATGATTCTGAACTAGTAGTTTTAGCTACTGGTACAGGTAAAATTGCTATAAGAAAAAATACCAATGATGAATTAATTGCACCAACATTAACAAAAGCCCTAATCGATTCAGGAGGTGCAAGATCTTTAATTACTAAAGAATATTTAGACGCTACTTTAGATATTATCGGTTTAATTAATAATTCTACAAATACGAGTTTAAACGCTGCAACATTAAATTCTACATATCCAAATGCAAGACAAGGATTAAGAGTTTATTGCCCTTCCATCTCTGGAGGAGCATTAATGTACGAAAAAACAGGAGACAACTGGATTCAATTTGCAGTTACAACCGTGCTTTAAGCATAAGTATATAGAAGAACAAAAAAAATACCACAAAAAATGGATACAAATCACAATAGAATAAAAGTGGCTGATTTAGAAATAAATCAGCCAGATAAAATTTTAAGCACAAACTCCAATGGCGAATTGGAGTTTAGTGATATTGATGCGATTAAAATTGATAGTTACAATGGTTTAGATTATACTGAAGAAGGAAAAGTTTTAGATGCTAGACAAGGGAAAGTTTTGAAAGATCTTATTGATAATATAAATACGATAATTGCGTCCGACAATATTAACTTAAATAGTCTTCAAGAAGTAGCGGATTCAATTGAATCAATAAAAATTTCGATTACTAATATATTAACTAATTATTCAAATAATAGGTCTTGGGCCTTAGGCATTGACAGTGTGTCAACACAAAACTATACTTTAACTTTCGATGATTATAAGAAAGTGAAAGTTTTTACAAATGCAAATCCAACAAACTTTATTATACCGATAAATTCGGTCATTCCAATTCCTATAGGATATGAATTTGAATTTACACAAAAAGGTGATGGAATTGTAACAATTGGAGGAAGTGGAATTACTTTTTTGACGAATATTTCTTTGGCAATGGTAAAAGGGGAAACAAGGATTTTACGAAAAATTGACACTGATACATGGACAATAAGAGGCTCAAAAAACGATATCTCACAGCTTAATGATTCAAATTTGTTATTAAGTCCAAAAATTTGGAACACGATTTTTGTAAACAATATTACAGGAAATGATTCTACTGCTCAATTCGAAAATCCAAATAAACCATTTGCAACTATGCAAAAAGCACTTGAATTCCAATCAAGTTTAGAAGGATATTTCCCCTTTGATATTAAAATAATAATTACAAGTGGTGGGACTTATAATATGGGACAAAAGATGTTGTCGAATGGACCAAACAGTGAAACCAATATTTTACTTTATAATGTGAACATTACTGGCATAAAGGGCACTCCAACACTTGTTTTTACTAATGGAATAGATGTTGGAAGCACAACATTAAATAATGTAAATATAATACATCAGCAATTGACAAATGTTCCAATTAGCGGCGGATTAAAATTTAACGCTGGTAATCCAAATAGCTTTATAAATATTAACTCTATTAGATTTAGTAACATTACTGGTTTAGGAAACGTTTTTAGTCCTGCTGGTTTATTTCAATATGTGAAAATAAATAATATAATTATTGATAGTACATGCACTAATTGCCAAATAGATTTGTCAAGAATTAACACTCTTACTTTTGCAAAAATTGACAATATAACAAACAATGCTAATTCTTTTTCGGCAAGTAGCTCGAATAGCATTTTTTCACCCCCTTTTCAAGATTTTGAATTCAGTTCTATTACCAACAACTCAACTGTACCAATTAGTTTATGGGGTGAATGGTCTTCAACAACAGCTACAATTAAAATTGGAAATATAAGCAGTCCCAATGCTTTAATGAGAATTCCCCTAGGAATAGCTGCGGGAGATTATGGTGTAAATACAAAACTTAAAATACATTTTAAGGACTCAATAATTAACAACTGCTGGCTTTCAGGAAATACTTTAAATAGTCAATGTTATGTATCAGGAAAAGCAAAATTTAATTATTCTCTGCAAACTCCATTCATGACCATTACCAGAAGCCGATTAAACACAGACTTTTCAAACAAGGATACTTGTGTTTTAAAAGATTTAGAATTAGTTATTGATTACTCTATTACACCAACAAATCCAATAATATCCATACCAAACGCTATTAACAATGGTTCTGCAGGAATGACAAACGGAGAAGCACAGGTGATTTTAGAAAATGTTAAAATTAGGACAAACTCACCAGTTGAAATATTTAGAATTCCAGCCCCGAGTAAATTGGACACACCGCGACTAATTGTTTTTCGAGGTTTTAATTCTTTTGACAATTCTAAAGAGCTGATTAATATAGCCGTAACACCAACGGAACCAAAATATATAATATCTCAAAAAGCAACTATTTATCATCCTTTTAATGTTCTTAGCAATAATCCTTCTTTAAGTATAACTCAGGAGCAATCTTATTAATTAAAAACCAAATGAGCACAAATCACAACAGAATAAAAGTCGCTGATTTAGAAATAAATCAGCCAGATAAAATCCTGACCACGAACTCCGAAGGGGAATTAGAATTTAATAATATCAGCAATATTAAAGTTGATAATTATAATGGATTAGATTACACTCAGGAAGGCAAGGTTTTAGATGCAAGACAAGGGAAAGTTTTAAAAGATTCTTTAGACAATCTAAATAATTCTCTAGATATAAAAGAAGACAAGTCTAACAAAGTACAAAATATTGAAGAAAACAAAAACTCAACATCTGCTTTTCCAAGTATTAAATCATTATATGATTGGAGCAAAAGTATTTTTAAAACATGGCTAACAGACATAGAGAATTTTTCGTCTACTGCATATACACTAAATATTGACAATATTAATAAGACAACAATTTTTTCATCATCAAGCCCAATTACAATTACCATTCCTTCTGATTCTGTAGTTTCATTACCTATTGGAACAAAAAAAGAATTTGTACAAAAAGGAACTGGTTTAGTCACAATTAACGGCTCAGGAATTTCTTTTATAGCAAATATTCCTTTAACAATGACAAGTGGAGAAACTCGAACATTAACAAAAATTGAGAATAATACTTGGATTGTAAATGGAAATAAACAATCTTCGCAAATAGTAAAAGGAGTTTACTTCGTTTCTTCGACCGGAAATAATTTAACTGCCGAACCAGAAAACCCAAACAAACCTTATCTAACATTAGATGCAGCGATAACATCCTTTTTTGCAGATCCTAATTCAACATACATACAGATTCTCTCGCCATCTGTTTTTTACATTAATGTTGCCATGAATAACGGAACTACAAAAAAATTTGACTTAAGAAGCGAATTCGAGTGTACAGTAAACGTGATGACAACTAATATTTATACTGTAGATAGGCAATATTTCAATGTAGAAATACCTATGGGAGGTATTAATTTCAATCCCAACACTTCATCAAGAAATGGTTTTAATAATTCATTTGTAGACATTAAATCTTCTTGGATTGAATTTTCAAGTACTTATCAAGCTGGTTCGGGAAACTCTTCCGAATCTAACTTAGTCTGTAAAATTTTAAATGTAAAGATAACCAATCCTGATGGAATTTTTAGTGGTACTGGAGGATCTAGAAAAATAAACATAGAAGCTAATACTATAAATTTTAGAGGTGCAACATATCTAGTCGGGTCTTTTATGAATTTAACTTTAGACTTTGATAACTTAACTCATGATAGTTCATTTCTACTTTTAAACAGTGCTTTTACATCTGGTGATATTAACCATGGTAGTATTTCATCAGTGGTACCTTATGTAAATTCAACAAACTTTAGTTATTTGTATGGTAATAATGTCAACATTAAGTTTAAAGGAAATGCTCAAATAAATTCAAATATAAGCATAAATAGATTTAATTGTAATGGAAGTTGTATCATAACAGGTATCGCAAAATATACAAATTCTGATCAGTTTATTGCAGGCGGAAATAACTTCCCTGGTTTGATGTTTATTAATGCAAACATTACAGCTAAAAACTTAATAGCAGGACGAGATTTAACCAAATCAATATTATTTTCAAATTGTACATTTACTCTTTTAGGAGGCTGTTTAATTTCATATGTAGAAACACGTTCATCGGTAAACTATGATGAAATCACAGCTGAATTCGTTGGCAGCAATTATATTATTGTCCAAAATGATAATCAATATATTACTTATGATGAACCTTTTTGGCTATCTACTAATCAGCCAACATGGAATATTAAAAATGGTATTTTATTTACTAATGGAGTAATTTCAGCAGGAGTAAATATACAGCGTAGAAATTTGAATCAGTATAATTCAACAACAATTATCTTATAAAAAAGCTTCATATATTTATTCCATTATATTACTATTTAAAAATAGGATTTATTTTATTTAAATATAGCATTTAGAATTGTAATCAAAACAATTATAATGGAAATATTTTACAGAGGTAATTTTAAAACTCAAATAAAAACCCAACTCCAAAATCAGTTGATTTTGGAGTTGGGTTTTTAAAATTAAATACTAGAGCCATTCACTCCCTCTTTCTTACTTTCATATTCCAAAGATTATCCAAATTCAATTGAAATGGAATTACATATTTTCAGAAAATAAAAAAATAAGCATTTATTTATACTTTAAAGCTAAATCCAAATAAAAAAGAGCTGCTTGCCGACAGCTCTTAAAAGGTCTTTCATAGAAAATGGCTTACTAATTCAGATTCTAAAATGAAATAATGAAAGACGATTACTGATTGATGATTTTAGTCTCAGTTTACAGTCACAGTTTACAGATTAGGTTACTAACTGAAAGCTGTGACTGTAAACTTCCACTTAAAAAAAACTACTTCAACGGATTACCGTTTTGATCAAGAGAACCAGATTTGATTATAATCATTTTATCCAGTTGGATGTATTTCTTAATCGCATCGTTTACTTGCTGTAAAGTTGCTTTTTGAATATCTTTTGGATATTGGTCAATATAGTTTGGCTCTAAACCTCTTTCTATAAAACTCAAAATTGTTCTTGCCATTCCGTTTGTAGTCGACATTCCAACTTTGAAACTTCCTATTAAGTTGGTTTTCTTATTTTCTAATTCTTCTGCCGTAATTCCGTTTTTTACCCATTTATCAACCTGAACTATCGTCGCGTCTAAACCTTTTTGAAATAACCCTGGGTTGAAAGAAGCATTTACAAACCAGTAACCACCTGTCTGAATATTTCCGCCAATTCCTGAAGAAATACTATAGGTCAAACCATCATTATCGCGAACTGTCTGCATTAAACGTCCTGCAAAACCGGCTCCCAAAGTATAATTAGCAATATAAAACGGAATATAATCTGCATCGGCTCTTTTTAAACCTGTAAACTGTCCTATAAATAATTCTGCACTTGGCTTTTCTGGAATTGTTACGACTTCTGTTTTTGCCGAAGATTTTGAAGCTTCTTCAAATTTTAAGTTTTCTGAAACTCCCCCATTCCAATTTTTAAATGATTTTTTTAATGAAGCATTTAAATTCGCTCCATCTGTGTCTCCTACAATTACCAGACGCATTGATGTTGTTCCGAAATATTTTTTGTGGAAAGCTTTAACTTCATCCAACGTTGCAATCTTAATATTCGAAATATTATCTTCAATGTTCAAGCTGTAATTTGGATTGTTTTTTGGATAAATGGCTTGAGATAAAGCAATGCTTCCTCTTTCGCCTGGATCGTTTAAACTTTGTTGTGTGTTTCCGATAAACTGTTGTTTTAGATTTTCAAACTCTTTTGTATCAAACAACGGATTTCTTAATTCTTCAGCCAATAAAGCAATTACTTGATCTAGATCTTTTTTCAAACATTTAAATCCAATATTTATTTTAAATGTTGATGCATTGACATTCAAGTTTACTCCTAGTTTTTGAAGCTTTTCTGAGAATTTAAATTTATCATTTAAAGTTGTTCCTTTAGACAACATAGAAGCAGTTAAAGCTGGAATAATCGGGTTTTTATGTTCTCCAGAATAATTTCCTAACGAAATGCTTGCTGCCACTGTCACAAAATCTTTAGCAGAAGTTTTAACCGAAACTACATCTATTCCTGATACTTTTTCTCTTTTATAAGCTGAAGCTGTTTTTTCACTATTTTCTTTTGAAATACTTTCTTCTAAAATATTTTTTATTGGTGAATCAACTGACGAACTTTCTTCCTGTACATGTCCTTCCTCTGAATGTCTGTAATAAAATGGTCCGTTTTCTGGTAAAAAATTATTTGCCTGAGCTGTTTCTTTATTTTGAGAACCTGACTGTTTCGGAATAAAATATCCAGTTGTACTTTGATCTTCAACTAAATATTGCTGCGCTACGCGAATAACATCTGCCGGAGTAACTTTTTTCAAACGGTCAACTCCTGTAATGTAATCTGTCCAGTCTCCAGCTGCAATGGCTTCGTTTAATTCGGAAGCAATAACACCAGAACCGTCACGAGCTAAGATTGTTTGTGCGCTAATTTTTGCCACAACACGATTTACCTCATCCTGTGTCACGCCTTCTTTCTGAATTTTAGCTACAACTTCAGTGATTTTAGCATCGACATCTTCATGTTTTGATGTGGTTGGAAAACCAACACCAATGGTAAAAAGTCCGACTTCTTTAAAATTCGTTGCATTTGCATACGTATAAACTCCCATTCGGGTATCAACGAAAGTTTTGTTCAAAATAGCCGAAGGACCCGAACCAATGATTTCTCCCAAAATATTCAATGCCGGAAGATCTTCATGCAATGCACCTGGAATTTTATAGGCTTTGTTTACTACGCCCAATTCTCCTGGTTTTCTAACCACAATTTTACGAGCTCCATACTGCTGAGGCTCTTCTGTATATGGCTGAGGCATTACGTGCGGTGCTTTTGTAATTTTTCCGAAATACTTTTCGATCAATTCAAAAACATTTTCTTTTTTGAAATCTCCGATAATTGTTAAAGTTGCATTATCTGGCCAATAATAGGTATTGTAAAAGTTTTTTAAGACTTCGATTGGTGCTTTTTCAATATCTGATTTCCAGCCAATTGTTGAATGATGATATGGATGTGCAATATAAGCAGAAGCCCAGATTTCTTTATCTAATAAACTGTTCGGATCGTTTTCACCACGTTCAAATTCGTTTCGCACAACTGTCATTTCCGCTTCTTTATCTTCTTTTAATAATAAAGAATTTCGCATTCTGTCAGCTTCGATTTGAATCGCCAATTCGATTTTATCACTCGGAAGTGTTTCAAAATAATTGGTACGGTCGTACCAAGTTGTCGCATTTAACTGCGCGCCTGTATTTTGAAGGACATCAGTAATTGTATTTCCGTTTTTTTTGTTGAAAGTTGGAGTTCCTTTAAACATTAAATGTTCTAAAAGATGCGTTGATCCCGTGTTTCCTAAAACTTCATGTTTTGATCCTACGCGGTATACAATTTGTACCGTTGCAACTGGCGAAGCGTTGTCCTGCAAAAGCAAGATATTCATTCCGTTGGGCTGATATAAATATTCTTCGATTCCGCCGACTTCTTTAATTTTCCTAAAATTAACCGATTTATTCTGCGCAGAAACAAGCGTACAAAAAGCTAATGAGCAATAGCCCAAAAAGATGTATTTTTTCATTTTTTTGTGATGTTATTTTTTTAGTTTTCAGTCACAGTTTTCAGTCGCAGTTCCACTGGAAACTGAAAACGGTGACTGAAAACTAATTTAAGATTTACTGAAGATTTCTTTCAATTTTGATTGTAATTCAGCTTCTCTAAGATTTTTGGCAATGATTTTTCCGTCAGGTCCAATTAAGTAATTGGTTGGAACCATTTTTACACCGTATAAAACGGCAGCTTCGTTCTGCCAGCCTTTTAAATCAGAAACATGAGTCCACGTTAATCCGTCTCTTTCAATTGCTTTTTCCCAAAGTTTCTTTTTATCGTCTAAAGAAACTCCTAAAACATCAAATCCTTTATCATGGTACGTTTTGTAGGCCAAAACTACATTTGGATTTTCTTTTCTGCATGGACCGCACCAGCTTGCCCAGAAATCAACCAAAACATATTTTCCTTTATAATCGGCTAATTTCACAACTTTTCCGTTTACGTCAGGTTGAGAAAATTCAGGTGCCTGAGAACCAACAGCTGTTTTATCATTAAGATCAATGGCTTCTTTTAACTGTTTTCCGTAAAATGATTTTTGTACTTCTGGAGACAAAACAGCAAAATACGTTTTTACTTGTGCTGGAGTTCCGTAAGAAACAATTCGATCATTAATTATTAAAGCAGCGGCTATTTTATCTTTATTTTTTCGGATAAACTTATCGGTTAAATCATCAGCGAAAGCGGCAAGATCTTTCCATTTTTTATCCATTGCAGTTTGCTGTTCTGCATTTAATTTTACTTTTCCCTTCTGAGTTAAAGAATCAGACAATTTGTAAATAGGACCAGCGATGTTTTGTATTTTTTTGAATTCGTTATCATAATACGACTTATAAATATCGTTTTGTGTCGCGCCGCTAACTTTAGCTTTAAAAATGGAATCTTTTTTAGCTTCTACTTTTATATCTTCATTATCCAAAAGAAAATAGGCACCGTATTCTTCTCCCTTTAGTTTAATAGTATACAGCAATGGTTCTGAAACTTTTCCCGTAAAAGTAAAAGCTCCTTCTGGACTGATTTGCGCGGAATCTGTTATTTTCTTGTTTCCTTTTTCATCTGTATTTTCCAGATAAACCATTCCTTTATCTAATCCTGCAATTGTACCATTGATCGTAAATCCTTCTTTTTTGGAACAAGAAGAAAGCGCTGTTATAAATGCCAAAGCAGTCAAACCTGATTTTAAGATTGTACTTTTCATGTTATTTTTTTGTTGTTATTTTTTATTTAGACACATAGAATCATAGATGTTGTAAGCTTTAAAAAAGACATTTCATTTATTAAAACAAACATAGTTATAGTTCTTATCAAGTGTTTTTTAATTTTTAATTCTCAATTTTTAATTCCTAATAATTAAGATTTCAAAAGCTCTTTTAATTTTGCTTCCAATTCTGCACCTCTTAAATTATCGCTGATAATTACACCTTTACTATCTAATAAATAAGTGGCTGGAATTGTTTTTACGTTAAACGATTTACTTACCTTATCATCGTCTAAAAGATTGTGCCATGGCATTTTTTCTATTCCTAGTGCTTTCTGCCAGGCTTTTTCATCTTTATCAATTGAGATGCTTAAAATTTCAAATCCTTTATCTGCATACTCAGAATAAGCTGTTTTTAAGTTCGGAATTTCTTTTCTGCATGGACCGCACCACGAAGCCCAAAAATCAATTAAAATATATTTTTTTCCTGAAACGATTTCTTTAGCTGTATAAGCCTTTCCGTCTTTATCTTTTAATCCGAAATTAGCAACACTTGTTCCTATTAGAGATTTAGGATTCAAATCTTTGTCTACCAATTGTCCGTAATAACTTTTCTTTGCCGTTTCAGAAAATTGCTCAAAAAGAGGCTTTTGATCTGGCGTAAAATAACTATATTGGGTCATCATGAAAAAAGGTCCCCACCAAGTTGTTTTATGTTTGGCGATAAGGTCTGTTGTTGTTTTTTGTACTTTGGTAAAAAATGCTTTTTCATCTGCTTCGAATTTTTTCCATTCTGGAGAATTTCCGATAGAGTCTATCAGCTTTTTATTTCCAGACGTTCTGGCTTTCGAATATAGTTTTCCAAGTTCTTCTGTACCTTTATGATAGTTTTCGTAATCTTTATTTAATTCAGCTTTAAAAGCAGTTTCCTTTTTATAATAGTCGTTTGATTTAGAACCTGTAATAACTTCATTTTTAAAGTTAATTCGCTCGTCTTCACTTTTTGAAACTTCTCCATCGGCCGTAACTTTTATTTTAGAATTTTCAACGATTAAATGAATATATCCTTTATTCTTTCCAAAAACCAGATAAAAAAAACGCGGTTCATTTAATTTTCCTGTAAAGGTAAATTTACCCTCTTTCAAGGTTGTTTCAGCGACTGGCGATTCAGAAGAATGTGTTGCGCCCGGTGTTAATTGTACTGTTGTTCCGTCTGCAAGACCAGTAATATTTCCTTCAATGGAATAAGAAGCTGGTGCAGGCGCTATTGCTTTTTTCTTTTGTGCAATACCGTTATTTGAAATCACAAATAGGCAAATACACAATCCTAATATTTTGTATTTAATTGTATTCATTTTTTTGGATTGATGTTTAAAAAAAGCTTCCCTTTCGGAATTCCTACTCAGGAAGCTTTGGGATTTTTATTTCGCTACATTTTGAGTTATCGTTCCGTTTCCTGGATTTTGCGTTGCTCCCTGTGGAAATGGCATTGTCCATAAATGAGAATCTGATGATAATGTGTACGTAGTTCCGTTTGCTGTTTTAGTATAACTTACTTTATAAACACCTTCTGCATTTAAACGGCGTGCGTCTGCAAAAGGAATCAATGTGTTCGTAAGTTCATTGTTTTTTGTTCTGAAAATAGCATTCAAAGCTGTTGTTTTATCTGTAGTCGAAATATCCTGATAAGAAGCTGGAAGAATACGAGTTTTACGAACTGTATTTAAAACGTTCAGCGCCTCACTAATTTGTCCTGCACGAGCCAGACATTCAGCTTTAATTAAATAAACTTCTACAGTTGTGATTCCGCCGAAGTTAAAAAAGCCAGACAAAGTTCTTCTGTAATAGGTTTCTGCACCAACAGTGTAAATTTTCCAACGAGAAATAAAACGGGCATCACCAGTTTCAAAACGCTGTGCGCGCTCTACTGGAATACTATTTTCTGTCGATAAATTATTTGTAATACCATGACGATAATTATAATTTTCTACATAGTTAAATCCCATAGGAGAAGTTGTTGCTGTATAAGAATTTGGAACATCAATAATTGCTTTATTGGTATTGTAATATCCAATCCAATCATACAATTTATTATTTTCTGCTAATGCTAAATCTGCATATTTTAACGCTTCTGTATAATTATTCATTTGCAGATAAACTCTTGAATAAAAGGCATAACCCGCTCCTAAATTTGGATGTAAAGGCGTTTGAGAAACTTTCAACAAATAGGGTAAAGCTTCTTTAACATCATTCAAAATGAAATCATACATTTCCTGAATCGTTACTTGTTTGCTCGGTGCATTAATATTGGCACTTGTAATTAAAGGAACTGATAATTTTGTTGAAGCTGATGAAGCTACATAAGTATCTGCATAGAAATTAACCAAATTGAAATAATTCATGGCACGAAGTACTTTTGCTTCTGCCCACACTACTCTTTGTTCTGCTTCTGTTGCTTGAGTGGTACTTAATGCATTTTCGATAATTAAATTAAAAGTCGAAATTCCAGCATAACTTGAGTAATACATCGTTTCATCAGATACCTTCAATGCAATACGGTCTGCATTCTCGTCCCACATATAATTGGCAGCATATAACCTATTATTTGCCAAAGAGGCAACAGTTACATATTGGTCATTTAATAATTGTGAAGCTCCAGTAATATCAACTCTATGATTTGTGTATTCGTCACGTAAAAAAGCTTCATAATCTGCTAATGTTGTTGGTGATTTTGATCCTTTTGGAATGTCACTCAAATAATCTTCGCAAGATGCTAAAGTCAATCCTAAAGCCAATAAGCACGCAATCTTTTTATATATATTTTTCATCGTCTAGTCTTTATAAATTAGAAATTAACGTTTACACCCAAAACAAAACTTGGAGATTGGAAACCATTTAAAAGATACTTTGCATCTCTGCTTTTAGCAAAAGTATATACGTTTTCTGCGTTTAAATTGAAACGTACACCGTCTAATTTTACTCTTTTTATAATGTCACTTGGCATTTGATAAGCCAATGAAATGTTGCTTAATCTTACATTCGATGCATCTAAGATATTAATATCTGCATAGGAATAAATAGTACGAGAATCTGAGCTAAATTCTGGATCATATTCGTATACTGCTCTCGGAATATTTGTGAAAGCTTCGTCTCCAGGCTGCTGCCAACGGTCTGCAATATGATTATTAACAACTGAAATATTGGTAATATAACCTCCCATTGCACCCGAATAAACATTATCTAACATTGGCAGAAACGTATTTCTAATTTTATGACCTAGTTCGTAAATGAAAAGTGCTGAAAGTGAGAAGTTTTTATAATTTGCAGAAGTATGGAAAGATCCACTGTGCGTAGGAACTGTTGAACCAAAATCCTGAATAGCATCTATTTGTCCCGGATTGTATTTTACTGCCGTTCCAGAAGCATCATAAACCTGAGGTATTCCTGTACTGCTTAAGCCAGCCCACTTGTAACCATAAATAGAATTAAAACTTGTTCCAACTCTAGGAAAAGCCTGTGGGTAATCTAATTGCAGGTAATAAACGGGCGCTTTTACATTTACGTAATCGACTTTGTTCTTGTTGTAAGCATATAAAACAGATGCATCCCAAGAGAATGAAGGCGTTTTTACAATAGTTCCTCTTAAAGTAACTTCGATACCTTTGTTCGTCATTTCCCCATTGTTAAGCGTGTAAGTCGAATAACCCCATCCTTCTGTTGGAATTCCCTGGCTGCTCGCTAACAAATTTTCTCCTTTTTTATTATATAAATCTAAAGTTCCGCCTAATCTGCTCTTAAAAAATGAAAAGTCTAAACCGATATTAGTTGTCGTTGTTTTTTCCCAAGACAATTCTGGGTTTGGTCTCTTGCTTACAGTTCCCTGATTTCCTCCAACATTGGAGTTAGAATTATAATATGCTGTTAAGTACGGCGCAGAATCTTTGGCGATATTTCCTCCAATACCATATGAAGCACGAAGTTTAAGCCCGTCTACCCATGCAGCATCAAAAAATGATTCTTTGTCAATATTCCATGCGGCTCCTGTTGACCAAGTTGGTTTGTTTTGGTATTCACTGTCTGTTCCCCAAAGGTTAGAACGATCCCAGCGAATACTTCCAGAAAGTGTATATCTTTTATCATAAGTATAACCTCCAGTTCCATAAACCGAAACGAAACGATTTTGTAATTCTTTTTCTAATGAAAACTCGTTTTGTGACATATAACCACTAAAAACAGTTCCGTACACTTTTAATAAATCAGCTTGATTTACTGGTGCAAAACCTAAAGTCTGCGAATCATATCCGTAACGTGTATTGTCTTTATATTCTTGTTTGGAATGGCGGATTTCCATACCTGCAATCGCAGAAAAATCGTGCTTTTCGGCAAAAGTCTGATTGAAGTTTAATTGCTGACGGAAATTATAAGCATTAGAATACTGATTGGTTTCTTTTATAATATCTCCGTATGGTAAATTATAAACAGCTTTGTTATTGGCAATTGTCACCATTCCGTTCACCTTACTTCTTACATAATAAGAGTCTTTACCAAATAATTGATTAGCACGATCTGAACCAAACTCGTATTGAAACATTGCATTGTATGTAAATGCGTTACTAAATTTCACATTAAACTTTGCATACGTCCTGTTTAAGAAATTTTTGCTTTCAATTAAATTTCTCCCCAACTCATCCATCGGAGTGATGTTCATATCATAAAGACCATAATTCTTTATAGAATTAAGTGTAAAACTATTGTAGCGAGATTCTGGTGTAGATACAAAATTAGTTCCATCATTATTAACTAATTGATTGTATGGCTGATATTTATATCCAGGATTTGAAGCAAAATAACTTTGCGTATCTCCTTTTCCGAAATTAACATAAGTCCCTAAGTCTAAAGATAACCAGCTGTTAATTTGAGTTGAGTTTTTTAAATTAAGACCGACTGTTTCATTTTCAGAATAAATATCTTCAAGCTGATTATTTTTATAGGTTAAAGAAGCATTGAAAGTATTCGTTTCTGTCGCTTTTCCTAGACTAAGATTATGCTGCAAAAAATATTGATCGCGTTTTGCATATCGCGCTATATCATCATAATATTTATAACCTTGAGAACCAAGCGCATCCAAACGACTGTTCATTTCTGCCATTGAAGTTTTTCCTGCATAACCATTTAAAATAGTCTGCATTCCTAAACTTGTAAATACGGCATTGTTTAGCAATGATTGTGCATACGTACTTGCATTAGCCGTTTTTAAATTAGGATTTCCGTCTGCCCATCCTTTTTCTAAACCAATAATATCAGCAGAACTCGTAAGGTTTCCGGTATAATTTCTATAAGGAGTAACCGTTAAATTACTTGAAAATGAAATAGTTGTTTTTCCTGCTTTTGCTTTTTTAGTTGTAATAACGACAACTCCATTTGCGGCACGAGCACCATAAATAGACGAAGCCGCAGCATCTTTTAGAACCGTTATCGTTTCAATATCTTCTAAGTTCAGACTTGGAAGATTTTCTTCTAGTGTACTATAAGGAGTTAGCCTAGTGTTTTCAACAGGAAACCCGTCAATAACATACAAAGGCGCTGTTGACCCAGTCATTGAAGTTGTTCCACGAATTTTACCATCCTGATATCCTACGATACGTCCTTCTAAAATTTTATCTATACTGCTTAAACGTTGTTCTTTAAAGTCTGCAGCTTTTAAATTTGAAAAAGATCCTGTAGCCTTTTCTGCATCAATATTTTGATATCCAGTTTTTAATACTAAACCTTCTAGTTCTAGTATATCTTCTTTCAATACAACATTAATAACACTTCTTCCTTCAACTTTAATTTCTTGTCTTACATATCCTAAATAAGCAAATGCTAAAGTAGTTTCGCTGCTTACCGCTATAATTTGATATTCTCCATTAAAATCTGTCTGAACGCCTCTACCCGAACCATTATCAGAAATTGCGGCGCCAACTAGAGGCATACCTTTTTCATCGGTTACACGTCCTTTTACGATAAAGTCTGCTTCGGCTTTTACTGTTCTTTCTTCAGGAGCTTTTTTAGCCATTAAAACGATATGATTTCCAGAAACTTTATAGTCAGTTCCTGTATCTCCAAAAATGGTATTTAAGAGTGTCTCAATAGCAACATTACTTTCATTAATAGTAATGATTCTATTTAAATCGACAGATCTTACATTGTAAACAAATCTGTAATTGGTTGTGTATTCGAGCTTTTCAATAGCTTTAGCAACAGTCATATTATTAGCACTAAAAGAGATTTTAGCTTTTTGCGAATAAGTAGTTCCGGCGTGCATTATTGTTAAGGCGGTGAATAAAAATAATGTGGTCAATTTCATCTTCAAATCAAATTTCAAAAAAGGCTTGTCGAACCTGATTTTGTTCAATACTTTTTTCATACTTTTAAAATGTTTTTTTAATGTTGGTTGGTTAATTAACTGACCGCATTTACTCTACCGGGAAATGTTGGCGCATTTTCCGGTTTTTTTATAAATAACGATCCATTTCATTTTTGGACTTTTGTTACATAGGCGCTTTTTATTTTAGATTGGTGATTTTAGATTTTAGATTGCAGATTTTAGAGTATTAACATTCAAACTAACAACTAACAACTAACAACTAACAACTAACAACTAACAACTAACAACTAACAACTAACAACTAACAACTAATAACTAACAACTTACTTAATCGTGATTTTATCCCTGTCAATGATATAATCTATTGCGTAACTATCACTAAAATATTTCAAAACCACTTCGATGGGTTCGTTATCAAATCGGGCATTGAAAATTTCTTTTCCGAGCATTTTATTTCGGTTTATAAACGTGACATTATAATGACGTTCCAGCTTCTTGATAATATCATTAAACGAAGCATTTTTAAACACTAAGCTTCCTTTTACCCAAGCCGTATAATAGTCTGTATTAACTTGTTCTATTTTAATTTCTGAACGACTTTTTATAGTCGATCCTTTTTCACCAGGTTTTAAGTAAACAGGATTTTCTTTTGCTTTCTGATCTTTATAAAGCGATACTTTTCCTTCGACCAAAACCACATCAGTACTTATATTTTCAGTATATGTATCTACGTTAAATTTGGTTCCCAAAACCTCAACGTTTACATTTTGTGTATTAATCATAAACGGATGCTGCTTGTCTTTTTCTACTTCAAAATAGCCTTCTCCAAGAAGATAAACTTGTCGGTTTTGATTTTTTACAAATTGCACTGGATATCGAAATGAAGTCCCAGCGTTTAAATGCACCAATGTGCCGTCTGATAATTGCACTTCAAACTTTTTACCATATGGAATTCTAAGGACATTATAAACCAGCTCTCCTTCAGAATAAGCTTTGTTATAAACCAATCTATTTTTTTCTTGTTTACCAATGATGTTTCCATTTTTGTCGGTTACATTTCTGGCTTCATTAGGATCAAGAGTTTGCGATTCATTTCCTAGCTGCAGTACAATTTCATCTTCTCTCGGAATCACTACATTTTGCTTTGAAGGTGAAGATTCTGAATTTTTATAAAGATAAAATCCTCCCAGAGCCACAATCAAAATCGCTGCATATTTATAATAAGATGAAAATCTTCTTTTTGCAAAAACATTATTTTCGTTTTGAATTCTTTGAGAAAGCTGTTTTCTTACTTCGGTAGAATCAAAATTGTTCATAGCAGTATCTATTGCGTAATTGGTTTTCACAAAATCCTTAAACACAATTTGGTTTTCATCTTCTTTTAACCATTCTGTCAGCTTCTCAATTTCTTCCTGACTTGCCTGATTTGTGATAAATTTAACGATTAACCGCTCTGATTTTTTCACTGTCATTTTTGTTGTTTTTAATATTATTACGAAGCAAAAAAACAAAACCCTAACAATTTGATAAAGTTTTTTTCATTTTGCTGATTTTTTTTCTTTTCACAAGTTTTTTCTTTCAACAAACACGACTAATTTGATAGAAATAAAAGGGTAAATGTTTTTACTTTTGCAATTTTTGCTCCTTTTATTTGTAATAATTTTCAAATAGAAAATCAAAAAATCGGGAAAATTGAACCAAATACAGTCTAATTTAAGCCCAAAAACCTATTAATTTATATATTTGTTTCTATGAAAACTGATGATTACAACGATAATGATAAACTGATTGAGTCTCTAAAAAATGGAGATGAAACGGCGTATACTTATTTAATCGATACTTATCATCATCAACTTTGCGTTTACGCCAACAGTTTAGTCAAAAATGTGTACAGTGCCGAAGACATTGTGCAAAATGTTTTTATTAAAGTTTGGGAACATCGTACACGATTAAAATCGGATCATTCCTTAAAAAGTTTTCTTTACAAACTGACTTACAATGAGTTTATAGATTTGTACAGAAAAAATCAATCTTTATTTTCTCTAGAAAAATCATATTATGATGCTTTGAACGGAATCGTTCAGGAAGATAATTCAGAAGCTTTTCAGAGAGTTTTAAATGCGGTAAATAAAGAGATTCAAAATCTTCCTCCAAAATGTAAAGAGGTTTTCATTTTGAGTAAAAAAGAAGGTTTGACTAATATTGAAATTGCAGAACATTTAGACGTTTCTATAAAAACGGTTGAAGCTCAGATTACTAAAGCTTTTTCTATTCTCCGTTCTTCTTTAGAAGAAAAAGTAAGGAGTGTATTGTTTTTGTTATTTTCAGCTAAAAAAAAATTCAGACTAAATAATTTAATCTGAATTTTCCTTTTATTGTTTTAAAGCATAAATAAATCCTGTTCCCTTTTTTCCGTTTTCGAGTTCATATTCCGTTTGAATTCGCATATAACCGTCGCCTTCAAATTCGTCAAGATAATCCCAATTTGCTGTTAGATCATTAGAAAAAAGTACATAACAATTGATAGTTTCTGCCTCTTCTGCATTGACAGGAATAAAACCATGATATCCTAGAGATGATCCCCAGCCTCCTTCCTGCAATTTCCCTTTTATAGCTGCTTTCTGCCATTCTCCCTTAATAGGATTCATAACAGAATGATTGGATTCGCCCGGTGCCAGCGAACCGTAAATAATTAATGCAGGCATTGATTGTAAATCTTTCATTTATGATACGTATTCCATTTTTTGTTCAAAAAATTCCAGAACTGGCATTTTCATATCGTGGTAAAAAAGCACTTTCCAGTTTTCGTCTTTTGCCTGCTGTTCCCATTTTTTTCGTGATTCCATAGCGCGTTTTCCATCAAAGTCAGTTTTGTAAGCAACGTGTATTGACCAGTATATTTTTTGAGGCAAATCGTCTGCGCCGTAAAAAACAATTTCATCATCGGCTTTGATCCAGAAAACTTGATGATATTTGGTATGTCCGGCTGAAACTTCGTAGAAAATTTCATCAGTAATCTGCCCGCTGTCATTATGCATTAATTTTACATTAGGCAGTTTTTTCAGCTCATTTAAAATCTCAAAAACATAAGACGGATTATTGATTTGCTCTAAAGCAAAATCTATCTCCCGTTCCTGGATGTAAATCTTAGCATTTGGAAAATTACAAACGAAATTTCCATTCTCAAAATAACCAATTCCTTCGATATGATCTTTATGCAGATGTGAAACTAAAACTTTTGTTATTTGGTCTGGTGTAATATTATTCTTTTTCAGCATTTCATGAATAAACGGAATTCCATCATTCATAAATCCTAAACCCAAATCTAATAATATGACATCATTATCTGTAATGACCAAAAAAGGTTGTATTGCCATTTTAAGACCTGTATCGGTTGTTTCTTTTGTAATCAGCTTAAACTCTTTTTTAGAATTAGCTATATAATTTCCTTCTTGTAAAGCTATAATTTTCATTTTTGTTCTGCTTTAATTTTGCGACAATACAAAGTTCTTAAGATTTTTTATATTTGTAAAACCTTATTTTTCGATAAAATCAATCGATAAAACCGATTTAGAAATGGAACTTCGACAACTTAAATATTTTCTGAAAGCAAAAGAATTACTGAATTTTACAGAAGCCGCAATTGCGCTTCATATCAGTCAAAGCACTTTATCACAGCAAATTAAACAATTGGAAGATGAATTGCAAGTACCTCTTTTTAATAGAATTGGAAAACGAATTACACTTACAGAAGCAGGAGATTTATTTTCGGTCTACGCACAGCAGTCTGTCAACAAAGCAACTGACGGATTTGAACTTTTAAAAGATTTGAATAATCTTGAAAATGGAAAAGTAGCGATTGGTGTGACATACGCACTTCGTCATGTGGTTACAAAAGCTTTGATTTTATTTAGTTCAGAGTATCCTAAAATTCAGTTCGAAATCGTCTTTGGAACTTCGCAGGAACTGATACAAAAACTAAATCTTTTTGAGCTTGATGTTATTCTCACTTTTGAAGAAATTGCTTCTGAAGCACATTTTAAATACAGGGAATTATTTACATCTCCAATGGCTTTGGTTACCTCAACCGAAACATCATTTAGCACTAAAAAAAGTATTTCTTTGAGTGAAGTCAGTTCTCTGCCGCTCGCACTTCCTTCAAGTGGTTTCAGTACTACACAGTTTATAAATAAAGCTTTTAAAAAAGACAATCTCAATCCGGAAGTTACGATTGAAATTAATGATATTCCCACTTTACTTGAATTAATTAAAACGGGAAAATGGCATACCATTTTAACTAAAACAACAATCGAAAACGAAAAAGATTTGCATGCGATACCCATAAAAGGAGAAAACATGACCAGAACTGCGATGCTTATTTCTTTGAAAGAAGTGTATGAGAAAAAAGCGGTGATTGCGTTTTTGAAAACGTTGATGGAGAATTTGAAATAAGTTTTTACATCATTATTTTAAAATTTGTTATTGGTAAAATTCTCTGCATCACTTAAAAAAAAGCCCTTTTCAGTGCGAAAAGGGCTTAGGTCAATGCTGTATTTAGAGTTTAGAGATTCATTTTTTTAGCATCTTCAACAAATTGTTTCAAACCAATATCTGTTAGCGGATGTTTCAACAAACCTTTAATTGCCGAAAGAGGTCCAGTCATTACATCTGAGCCTACTTTTGCACAATTTACAATATGCATAGTATGTCGTACTGAGGCTGATAATATTTGAGTTTGGTAATTGTAATTATCGTAGATTTCTCTGATTTCTTCAATTAAATGCATTCCATCTGTAGAAACATCATCTAATCTTCCTAAAAATGGAGAAACATAAGTTGCGCCGGCTTTCGCAGCTAATAAAGCCTGACCTGCAGAAAACACTAAAGTTACATTGGTTTTAATTTCTTTTGATGAAAAGTATTTACAGGCTTTTATACCATCGCCGATCATAGGCAGTTTTACCACAATCTGCGGATGAAGCGCAGCAAGCTCCTCTCCTTCTCTTACCATTCCTTCATAATCGGTTGAGATTACCTCAGCAGAAACATCACCATCTACAATGTTACAAATGTCAAGATAATGTTTAAGGATATTCTCTTTTCCGGTTATGCCTTCTTTCGCCATTAAAGACGGATTGGTTGTTACGCCGTCTAAGACACCCAAAGATTGTGCTTCTCGAATATCTTCTAGATTCGCAGTATCAATAAAAAATTTCATAGTTTTTTGGTTAAATAATTTGATTAAATAGTGGTTTATTTTGAGTATAACCTTGTAATTTGTCGTTTTGATTCCAAGGATTCGGAATCGAAATGACAAGATTGTGTATAAACATTAGTGAGAACAAATGTGCATTTCGATGATTCTGCTCTTCAAAAAACCTTCAATAAAATGCTTTCTTATTATTTTATTAAACTGACTTATTTCCTCGTTTTCATTATAAAAAATAGTAACTAAACTTTCAAGCTATTTTTATCAAATTTCAATCTAAAAAAAAAGTCATAATCTTAATACACATTTCTCAAGTTTCATCTTAAAAAAATATTTAAAATAGTTTCAAAAGAACTTACCGTTATTTGACTATCTCTTTAAATTTCAGATATGCTTTCTCACTAAATATTTTTTGTAGAAACCTAACAGGTTCTGAAAACCTGTTAGGTTTGATATGAAGATCTAAACCAATTAAATATATTGGTTGATGATATTTTCAAACAATTCTTGTTTACCGCTTTGAAGTGTTAATTCTCCATTTTGGTTCGCGATATCATATAAATCTTTAAGGTTTAATTTTCCGTCAGCAAAATCTTTTCCTTTTCCAGAATCGAAAGAGCTGTATCTTTCTTTTCTTAATTTTTCATAAGGAGAAGAAGTGATAATTTTATCTGCAGTCAATAAAGCTCTTGCAAAAGTATCAGCGCCACCAATATGAGCTAAGAAAACATCTTCTAAATCTGTAGAATTTCTTCTAATTTTAGCATCAAAGTTAACTCCTCCGCCTTGTAATCCGCCAGCTTTTAAGAAAACCAACATTGCTTCAGTCGTTTCCTGAATATTATTTGGGAACTGATCTGTGTCCCATCCGTTTTGATAATCACCTCTGTTCGCATCGATACTTCCTAACATTCCAGCTTTTGCAGCCACTTCTAATTCATGTTGAAAAGTATGCTGTGCCAAGGTAGCGTGGTTAACCTCGATATTGATTTTGAAATCTTTATCTAAACCGTATTCTTTTAAGAATCCAATTGCAGTTGCCGAGTCAAAATCATATTGGTGTTTTGATGGCTCCATTGGTTTTGGTTCGATGAAGAAAGTTCCTTTAAAACCTTGTGATCTTGCATAGTCTCTAGACATTGCTAAGAATTGCGCCATGTGGTCTAATTCTCTACCCATATCTGTGTTTAGTAAAGACATATAACCTTCTCTACCTCCCCAGAACACATAATTTTCTCCACCTAAAGCGATTGTTGCATCCAAAGCTAATTTTACTTGTCCTCCAGCTCTCGCTACAACATTAAAATCAGGATTTGTAGCTGCTCCGTTCATAAATCTTGGATTTGAGAAACAGTTTGAAGTTCCCCAAAGTAATTTAATTCCAGATTCTGCTTTTTTCTGTTTTAAATAATCTGTAATGAATGCCAAACGTTTTTCAGATTCTGCGAAAGTTGAACCTTCAGCAATTAAATCGTAATCGTGGAAACAGAAGTAATCGAATCCCATTTTGCTGATAAATTCAAAAGCAGCATCTGCTTTATCTTTAGCCGCCTGATATGGATCTGAAGATTGGTCCCAAGCAAATTGCTGTGTTCCAGGTCCGAATGGATCACTTCCTTGTCCGCAGAAAGTATGCCAGTAAGCGATAGCAAATTTAAAGTGCTCGCGCATTGTTTTTCCAGCTACGACTTGGTCTGGATTATAATATTTAAATGCCAACGGATTATCAGATTCTTTACCTTCAAATTTAATTTGGCCAATACCTTTGTAGTATTCTTTATCTCCTAAAACTATCATTTGATTTTTTTATTTATTTGTTAATATTAATTCTAATTCTTTTTTCCATTTTTGATAAGCAGTCTCATATGGTTCTTTGTTGTGAAGTGGTAAAAATGTCATTACATGATCATTGTCACTCACATTAGCTCCAAATTTGCTATAATCACCATCTTTTAAACCAACCGCTCTTGCAGCACCAACTGCTCCTGTTGTATTGTAAATTTCAATTTCGTGGCCAATTAAAGTTGCCACAGTATTAGAGAAAATTTCAGAACGGAACAAATTATCGTTTCCAGCTCTAATGACATTAATCGTCGCATTATCATCTTTCAGACATTCCATTCCGTATACAAACGAAAAGGCAATTCCTTCTAAAGAAGCTCTAAACAAATGGGCGCTGTTGTGAATATTCAGGTTTAGATTTAAAAAATGTGTTCCGATATTTTTGTTGTTGAACATACGCTCTGCACCATTTCCAAACGGAATTACCACAACACCTTCTGATCCTACTTCGACATTTGAAGCTTTTTCATTCATTACTTCGTAACTTTCATTCCCCATATTATTACGAAGCCATCTGTATTGAATTCCTGCTCCATTAATATTTAAAAGTTTACCAACTCTCGGCGTTTCTAATTCGTAATTTACGTGAACGAAATTGTTTACTCGAGTGCTTTTTCCAGAAGACATTTCGCTTACTGCATAAAAAACTCCAGATGTTCCGCCTGTTGCCGCTACTTCTCCCGGATTCAAAACATTTAATGACAAAGCATTATTCGGCTGATCCCCGGCCCTGTAAACAATCGGAATTCCTGCTGGAAGACCCGATGCTGCCGAAGCTTCTTCCGTAACAACTCCTTGATTTGTAAAGTTCTCTACAATTTTTGGCGTCAAAGACCGATCTATTCCGTAGTATTCTAAAAGCCAGTCGGCTACTTTATTTTCTTTATAATCCCAAAGCATTCCTTCAGATAAACCGTTTTTGGTTGTCGTTACTTCGCCTGTCAATTTCAAAGCGATGTAATCTCCCGGAAGCATGTATTTGTCAATTTTGTTATACACTTCAGGCTCGTTTTCTTTTACCCATTTTAGTTTCGAAGCCGTAAAATTTCCTGGAGAATTCAGTAAATGCTCCATACATTTTTGCTCTCCAATTTCGGCGAAAGCCTTATTACCAATTTCAACCGCACGGCTGTCACACCAGATAATCGAATTTCGAAGTGCCTTTTTTTCTTGATCCACGATCACCAATCCATGCATTTGGTAAGAAATTCCAATTCCCTGAATTTTCGATGCATCGATATTTGATTCTTTAATTGCTCGTTTAGTGGCCGTACAAATGTGCTGCCACCAGATTTCAGGATCCTGCTCTGCCCAATCTGGGTGAATAGAAAGGATTTCCATTTCGTTCTGCGGTTCATTCAAAACGATTACTTTTTTACCCGTTTCTGCTTCCACCAAGGCTGCCTTGACAGAAGAACTTCCAATATCATATCCGATATAATACATAATTTACAATGATTCTCTTAATATTAAATTTGTCGGCACATAACACTGAGTATCTTCGTCATGCGTAATAAATGCCGCTGCTTTGGTTCCTATTTCTTTAAAATCAGTTGACACAACCGAAATTCCTTTGTATATAAATTTCTTCATTGGCGTTTCGTTATAAGACAAAAATCCAACGTCTTTTCCAGGTTCTAAATCTTTCTCTTTGCACTGCTCCAAAAAATATCCTAGAATCCTGTCACTTACACTGATATAAGCAATTTCTTTTTCGATATTGAACTTTTTCGGATCTGTAATAATTCCATATTCAAAATTAAAATCAGCACAAAACTTCTTAAAAAACTCAACCGTTTCCCAAGGATGATTCGTAAAATCGGGATAAACAAAATCTATTTTTTTATACTTTTTAAACAAATCAACCGCTTTTGTCAATGAATCGTAAAATGCTTTACCAAAATCCTGAAAAACATAATTACTCGCTTTATCAGCTTGAATATTCCAGTCAATTAAAAGCAGTTTATCGTTTGAAATCGCAGACAAAGCTGGAGCAATAGCTGCGTGGTCAAAATTCATCACCACATATTTATAATACTTTCCGATTCCGTTGTTGATAATCGTTTTAAAAACATCAATATTATAATGATGAAACTGCACATCGATAATCACATTGTCTGGCAGATTATTCACAACCGAATGGTATAAAACCTCCTTATATGCTTTAAAAGTGTCTAAAACCAAAAGCACTTTTCTCGTTTCGCCTGCCACATAATAGCCCTTATTCGGAACCGAATCAATTACATTCTGCTCTTTCAAAATCGAATAAGCCTTAAAAACTGTATCTCTCGAAAGCTGGTACGTTTTACAAATCACATTTACAGACGGAAGTAAATCTCCCTTTTGCAAAATATTCTCAGCAATCGAATTTGTGATTCCGTCAACCAGTTGCTGGTACTTCGGGATATCACTATCATGATTGATTATAAATTCAAATTTTTCTTCTTCTTTTAGCATACCGTTCTGTTCCGTTCTGTTATGCTAAAGTAGATAAAAATCTTTTATAAAAAATTCTTTTTGACATTAAAATTGTTAATTTTTAAATCAAAATAATTTGGGCGTGTCCTTCGGCCGGGCTATCCGCTTCAAGTCCTCGCTCTTCCTTCTTGGCTGTGGGCTTTTCACTACTATCCCTCACGCAGACGGTTTTCAAAAAAAAAGCTAGATATTCTTTTCTATATAATTTTAATAGCTTCGGAGGGAGCGAAATATTTTCCAGATATATTTCGCTCGTTTGGAGTTCCTTACAAATACAATAAATGTTTCTATAAATTTTCGCCCCGCTGGGAATACTAGAATTATTTATAAATCAATTTCTCTAAAGCTCCAGAGGAGCTAAATACTTATAGTAACATCCTCATCGTCGCAAAGCTCTAGCTGAGAGACCTATATTATATTATTTCATTTCAAACTTCAAATTTCATTTCAAACTTCTAGCAACACAACCGATTGTGATTTTTGTGAAATTTTTTTATCTAAAAAATCCTAATCAAACAATCTCCTTATCCCATAAGGATCAATCGTCACTATCGAACCATCTTCAAGATAATCGATTTTGGTAACTTTCATGCTTCTTAAATGAGTCACACCTTTTGACAAACTCGAATCGTGGTAAAATAAATACCATTCACCTTCAACTTCACAAATTGAATGATGCGACGTCCATCCTACAACCGGATTCAAGATTCTTCCCTGATACGTAAATGGTCCATAAGGATTATCGCCAATAGCATAACAAATAAAATGCGTGTCACCTGTAGAATATGAGAAATAATATTTTCCGTCGTACTTATGAACCCATGAAGCTTCAAAGAAACGACGGTCGTTATCCCCTGCTAAAAGATCTTTTCCGTTTTCATCCAGAATTTTAATTTCTCTTGGATCTTCTGCAAACTCAAGCATATCATCACGAAGCAAGGCTACGATTGGTCCTAAAGCAGGTTCATTTCCAGAAGGCTCTTCGTTATTTTGATTGTATTTGTTATTTCTATATTTCTGTAATTGCCCGCCCCAAATACCGCCAAAATATATATAATGCTTTCCGTCTTCGTCTTCAAAAACCGCAGGATCAATGCTGTAACTTCCTTTTATGGCGTCTGGCTGAGGTAAAAAAGGTCCAACTGGAGAATCACTTACAGCAACTCCAATCTGAAAAATTCCGTTGGCACGTTTGGCAGGGAAATACAAATAATATTTTCCGTTTTTATGTGCAGCATCTGGCGCCCACATTTGTTTTTCGGCCCATCGAACATCATTCACATGAAGTGCAACACCATTATCAACGGCTTTTGATGAAATGTCATCCATCGAGAAAACATGATAATCTTCCATTCCGAAATGATCTCCATTATCGTTAAAAGGAATTCCCGCATCAATATCATGCGACGGATAAATATAAATTTTACCATTAAATACATGCGCAGACGGATCTGCAGTATAAATATGAGAGACTAAAGGCTTTGAAATTGCCAGTTTATTAATTTCTTCGAAATTAATTTGTTCAATACTATCTTCAGGCATAGTGATATCTTTGTTTAATAATTAAGTTCTTCTTTCTTTTAATTCTGTTTCAATCTGCACTTCCATCTGTTTATTTATTTTATAGAAAAACAATAATCCAGCTCCAATTAAAAATGGAATTGCAGGAAAGATGCTGACCAATAATTTGATTCCGTTAATGGCAGTTTCTGTCTGTACAGCCGAATTTGGAGCGTAATGAAAATAACCTAGAAACAATGTTGTTAAGGCTCCGCCAATACTCAATCCTGCTTTTAAACCTACCATCATTGCAGAGAAAATAATTGCAGTTGCGCGGCGGTTGTTCAGCCATTCTGAATAATCAGCTACATCAGCAATCATCGCCCAAAGAATTGGAATCGTGATTCCGTAGAAAAATCCATGTAAAATTTGGGAGAAAAACATCAATCTGACTGATGTTGGAGGGTAGAAATAGAATGCGATAATAAATAAGGTTGAAATAAATAAAAACAATCTGAATACATTTCGCTTTCCGTATTTATCTGCCAGGTTTTTAGATAATGTAATTCCGACGATCATAAATATAATTCCGCCGGCATTAAACAATCCAAATCCTGCAGAAACGGGATCATTTCCAAAATGATTCAACCCGATATTTGATAAAGTATCCAAAATAGGCTGAATAAAAACTGCCAACTGCTCTTTAGCTACATAGTTTTCAAAATAATAAACATACGAACCGCCTTTCATCGCCAAGGTAATGAAAACCAAAGTAGTAAGAGAAAGCATAATTACCCAAGGTCTGTTTTTGACTAAGTCGCCTAAATCTTCTTTTACACTCGATTTTTGTTCTGGTTTTGGAATAATCCTTTCTTTGGTAGTCAAAAATGTAATTAAAAGCATGATGGTTCCAATAACTGCTAGAACTGTCATTACTTTTTCAATGCCAATTGCCTTGTCTCCGTTTCCTGCACTTTTTATAATTCCAAGCATAAAAACCTGAACAAAAAACTGAGCAAACATAACCGCTACAAAACGATAGGAAGACATACTGTTTCTTTCGGACATATCGCCTGTTATAACGCCGCTCAAAGCAGAATAAGGCAGATTATTTCCTGCATAAAAAAGTAGTAATAAAGTATAAGTTACTACTGCGTAAATTACTTTTCCTTTATAAGAGAAATCTGGAGTTGAAAAGGCTAATAATGCTACTACTCCAAGCGGAATTGCAGTTGCCAAAATCCACGGTCTGAATTTTCCCCATTTTGTACTGGTTCTATCTGCTAAAACTCCAATAATTGGATTAAAAATAAAAGCGGCAACTAACCCAACGACTAGCATTATAATAGATGAATCTGTTGGCGATAAGCCGTAAATATCGGTGTAGAAATAAGCCAGATATGTCATCAAAGTCTGAAAAACTAAATTGGCGGCTAGGTCTCCCAAGCTGTACCCAATTTTTTCTTTGATAGATAATTTTTGTGGAATGTTAGTCATTAGTGGTTATATGATTAGTTAGCTTCTCTCCTGCAAGTTTTCAAAACGTTGTAGGTCTTAGTTCGAACTGCTTTTTTAGTCATTACTGCAAGGTTTTCTAACCTTACAGAAATAAAATCTTTCTTAAAACAATCGGTTGTGTAAAATTAGATAAAAAAACATATTATGCAAATTTAGTTTACTTTATTTCAATAATATTTTAAAAAACAACCGCTTGTTAGTAATTTTCTAATAGAAACAATATTTAACTAATTATTCTTCAGCATTTTTTAACTTCAAAATGCTATCATAAGCTGGTTTGTGTTTTAAATTAACATCAAAGGGCAGCGGATAATTGGTTCTGCCTTTAATAGGCCAGTCATTTAACCAGGATTGCCCATCGTAAACACCCCAAAAAGTAACTCGGCTAATTTTGTCTTTGTGTTTTAAAAATAATTTAAAAATAGATGCATAGCGTTCTGCTAATTTTGTTTGAATAGAATCTGGCAACTTTTCAGAATACGGATTCATTTTTGGATTTCCCTCAAATTTCTGATTGACATCTGCTCCTTTTAAATCCCACGGATTTGGTAAAACCGTAATATCCAATTCTGTAAAAGCAACTTTAATTCCCAATGCAGAATATTCTAAAATACTTTTCTCGATTTCTTCAATCGATGGACTTTGCAGCCTCCAATGTCCTTGAATCCCAACACCATCAACTTTTCCGCCTTCGGCTTTTATTCTTTTTATTAAAGCAATCGCTCCAGCTCGTTTTGCAGGTTCTTCGATATTATAATCGTTGTAATATAACTCTGCTTTTGGATCTGCCTTTTCTGCCAGTTTAAAAGCATCAACTAAATATTTTTCGCCCAGTGCTTTCAAAAAAACAGACTGTCTCAAAGTACCGTCATCGTTTAAAGCTTCATTTACGACATCCCAAGAATTGATTCTTCCTTTATACTTAGAAACAATAGTTGTGATATGATCTTTCATAAAAGCTTTCATTTCTGTGCTGTCTGTAATTTTCTCCATCCATGGCGCTAATTGACTGTGCCAAATCAAAGTGTGCCCATGAATAAACATTTTGTTTTTCTCGCCAGATTCCACAAATTTATCTGATAAAACAAAATCATATTTATCTTTCTGCGGATGCGTGAACATTGATTTCATGATATTTTCTGCTGTAATTGCATTAAATTCTTTTTTAATCAACGAATCTACTTTGATATCTTTTTGTTCGATTTGATCTGCACTTAAAGCTGCTCCTATGTAAAAATCATTTTTGTAAACATCTTTTAGTGAAGCGGTTTCTTTTTGAGATGTACAGCTTACAGTCAGTAAAGTTGTGACGGCAAATAAATAAGGTTTAATAAATTTCATATATTTTTGGTTTAATAGTTAATAGTTTTTATCTAATCTACGATCACAGTTTTATCATTTCGAAGTAAGGAAAAATTGCACTCAGGATTTGACAAAGATTAGCGACATTATACAGAGTTTCTCGTGCGATTCCGCGTTCCTCGGAATGACAAATAGATCACTGATCTCTTCTAAACCGTAAGTTTATTTTATTTCAATTTATAAGCAATTCCCATTTCTAATCCTCTTAACTCAGCAAGACCTTTTAGTCTTCCTACCAAAGAATATCCAGGATAGGTTTCTTTCGTTTCATCTGCTGAATGCAGAAATCCGTGATCGGGACGCATTGGCAAGCTTATTTTTGTTTTATCCATCAGCATCAATAATTTTTCTACAATAGCTTCCATATTCGCATCACCATTTAAATGTTCTGATTCCCTGAAAATAGTTTCGCTTTCGCGGATGGTATTTCGAAGATGCAAAAAGTGAATCCTGTCTCCAAAATCGTCTATCATTTTCTCCAGGTTATTATTAGGATTTGCACCCAGAGAGCCTGTGCAATAACACAATCCGTTTGCATGTAATGGAACAGCTTCAAAAATGGCTTTAATATCTTGTTCTGTAGAAACAATCCTCGGCAATCCTAAAACAGAAAACGGCGGATCATCAGGATGAATCGCTAATTTTGCGCCAATTTCTTCCGCAATGGGAGCAACTTCTGATAAAAAATAAATCAAGTTTTCTCTCAATTTTTCATTATCAATATTGGCATAATTATCTAATAAAGATAAAATCTGTTCTGCCGTAAAATTGACCTTACTTCCCGGCAATCCCAACAAAACATTTTTAAATAATAATGCTTTTTCATCTTCTGAAAGTTTATTCCCAAAGTTTAAGGCATTGTGTTTTTGAACCTCAGAATAATCGTTTTCAGCATTTGGTCTTTTTAAAAGAAAAACATCAAAATAAGTAAAAGCATCCTGATTATAAAGTAAGGCTTTACTTCCATCTCCGTTGATAAAATTATGATTTGTTCTAACCCAGTCCAAAATCGGCATAAAATTATAGGTGATAATTTTGATACCGCATTCTGCCAGATTTCTTAAACTAATTTTATAATTTTCGATGTATTGCAGATAATTTCCTGAGGCTCTTTTTATTTCTTCATGCACAGGCAGACTTTCAACCACAGTCCATTCTAATCCATAATTTCGAATGATTTCTTGCCTTTCCTTTATTGCTTCAATCGTCCAGATATCACCAACCGGAATTTGATGCAAAGCGGTTACAATTCCCGTTGCTCCAGCTTGCTTAATATCAGTCAAACTTACATTGTCATTAGGACCGAACCATCTCATGGTTTGCTGCATTTTTATCATACTTCTTTTTTTTTATGCCACGAAGGCACTAAGTCACAAAGTTTTTCTCTTTCAAATATTTTAAAATACCTTTGTGACTTAGCGACTTTGTGGCATTTTCACAATTAAAACCCAATACTATTTCCTCCATCAACTGGCAAAATCGTTCCTGTTGTATATTTTGACTCGTTTAAAGAAAAATAATAAACAGCGTCTGCAATATCTGAAGGTTCTCCTAAAAAGCCCATTGGAGTTCTTCCCAATACTTTATTTTTTCTTTCTGGATCATTATCCAAAGCTGCCGCTGACATTTTAGTTTTAATAAATCCTGGAGCAATACAGTTTACGCGAATGCCAGACGGAGCCAATTCTGTTGCCATTGCGCGTGTCATAGATTCAATTGCGCCTTTACTTGCAGAATATGCAATTACTTTGGGAATCCCGTATTGCGATGCCATTGAACTGATATTAACGATACTTCCTCCGCCATTTTCTTTCATGTTTTTAATCACTTCTCTACTTACTGTAAAAACACTCAAAAGATTGGTGTGAATTACCGAAAGAAAATCTTCGTCCGTCACGTCTGGAATTTCTTTTTTAAGATTGATTCCTGCATTATTTACCAAAATATCTATTGAACCATGTTTTGTAAGACTTTCAATCATTGCAGGAATTCCAGCCAAATCATTCAAATCAAAAATCACTGGAATTGCATTTTCACCAATTTCACGACAAGCATCTTCGGTCTTCTCTTTCGATCGGCCAATTATATACGTTTTGATTCCGTTATCACACAGTTTTTTTGCTGTGGCATAACCTAAACCTGAATTTCCTCCTGTAACAATTGCAGTTTTTTTACTCATAATTTATTATGTAATTTAATTTCCCGGCGCAAATGGGAATTTTAATGATTTAAAATATTCTAATGTTTGTGTTGGTTTTTCAACTCCTTCAGGAAGTTCTTTTCCAGAAAACTGCTGAAAATATAATAAGCAGGCATCGCGCCACCATTTTGCTTCTTTTTGTTGAATTTCTAATAACATTTTAACTTCGTTAAAGCGTTCGTAGTCAATATATTTTTCTGTTTTATTCCAAACATTTTGCATCTCTGTAACCTGATTTACACCTTCCTGATATTTAAGCGAAAGTCCGTTCCAAAGTGTCTGACCGTTTTTCAGTTTATAATCCCACGAAATATGATGAAACCATAGTAAATCTTTCTCAGGACAGGTTTCTATATTATCAAAAAGCTTTTCTAGTTCTGGCGCGTATTGGGAAGTGGCATTTGTTCCCGACTTTGACCTGTCGAAACCAATTCCATTTTTGTCTGCTTTATGATAGTAAGTAGGATTCCATTCTGGACGTGATAAATCTGAAACCCAAGGTCCCGGTCCGTAGTGATGACCTGTATCCATAATATGATGCAGACCAAGCGGTGTCATATAATTTACAATGGCTTCACGCGAATCGATCATCATCTTTTTAACTGGTTTTATAAAATTTTCATCGTTTGAAAAAGTACATCTCAACCACTCATCGGCAATCGTTTCTGAATCCAAATACGGATTCCAAGCCAGTCTTCCGAAACCATACCAATTTGCCTGTGCAAAAGGATGCCCAGTCCAGTTCAAATCGTTGCCGATATTGGCAACACCAGCAATTCCAGTTAGTTTATTTTCATATAAAGTACCATCTATAACTTTGGCAACGGTTGAACCTTTTCCTTTTTGATACGTATCTGATTCTAAAACTTCCTGAAATAATTTGGGCAGAAAAACCAAATGCGTGCTAAACCCTAAATATTCCTGCGTGATTTGAAATTCCATCATTAAAGGCGTTTTCGGCATAGCACCAAATAAAGGATGAAATGGTTCTCTAGGCTGAAAATCAATTGCTCCATTTTTTACCTGAACAATTACGTTTTTTTTGAATTTTCCATCATACGGCTGAAATTCGGCATAAGCCTGTTTTGCACGATCATTTGCGTCGTGTTCTGAATATACAAAGGCTCTCCACATAATTACACCTCCAAAAGGAGCAACTGCATCTGCAAGCATATTGGCGCCATCAACATGATCCCTTCCGTAATTTTGAGGCCCAGGCTGACCTTCTGAATTGGCTTTCACCAAAAACCCTCCAAAATCAGGAATTCGTTTGTAAATTTCTTTTGCTTTATTTTTCCACCAATTCATCACTTCGGGATCTTTGGGGTCGGCAGATTTTAGTTTTCCAATTTCAATTGGTGCCGAAAATCTTGCAGTTAAATATACTTTAATTCCATAAGTCCTGAAAACATTCGATAAAGCTTCTACTTTTTCTAAATATTGTGAGGTCAGGATTAAAGCATTTGCATTCACATTATTTAAAACAGTTCCATTAATTCCAATTGAAGCATTCATTCTTGCATAATCGATATAACGCTGATCGATAAAATCAGGAAGTTTCTGCCAATTCCATAAAGAAAATCCAGCATAACCTCTTTCAATTGTACGGTCGAGATTATCCCAATGATTTAAGATGCGGATATTTGTTTTTGGAGAATCAACAATATTTAAATTCTGGATTGATTTATTGGTTTGCAATATTCTCAGGAAATTAAAAACTCCGTACAAAACTGCAATGTCATTTTTACCCGTAATAATGATTTGTTTTTTGCTTTTAAGGGAAATAGATTTAATAATAAAACCTTCTGTATTTATTTTATCAAAATTAGACTGTACTTCTTTTTTAACTTCAGCATTTAAACTCGATTGTGAACCAATTATTAAATTGTTCTCTCCTTTTATATCCGAATTAATTTCAAGAATATTTCCGAACAAATCTAAAAATCCTATTTTGAGTTCCTTTTCAGCAATTTTTATGGTTTCGGAATTTCCTAAGACTACAATTTTTTTAAGATTGTTTTTATATTCTGAAGCAATTGCAGAATTGCTCACAACATTGTACTGAAGCCACAATTTATAATCCTTTTGGGCCCAAGCTGAAAAGGAAATCAAAATAAACAAGAAAACAAATCTTAATGAAGTCATTGGTTTTAATTTATTCTTTACAATTTTATTTTAAAAGAATCAACATTTAATTCCTTAATAAAAGTATTTGACAAAATTTTAATTTAAAAAATACATTATATGAAATAAAATACTGATTGCAATCGGTTGCGTAAAAATATAAGATTGTTATATAAGAAAAAAATTTTAGGTATCTTTTTTTCAAAAAATAATTAGTATAACAAATAAAAGCAGGATAATTATAAAAACTATCCTGCTTTAACTGGGTTGGATCTTTATAAAATCCTATTTTTAACTTTTCTGCGAAGATTCTCTAGCTAATACTTCTGTATTTAAAAAAGTAATTTCCTTGGCATCATCATTTTTAGATGATTTCAGGTTTTTGATAATAATATCAGCTGCTGCTTTTCCCATTTTCTCAGCGGGATGTGTAATTGTAGATAAATTAGGATCGATAATCTGTGAAATTGGATCGTTATTAAAGCCAATTACCTTGAATTCTTCTGGCACTTTAATACCTCGTTTCTTTGCAGTCTGTACAGCACTTACTGCCAGGATATCTCCAGGTGCAAATAAACCGTCTGGAATTGGATTTAAATCAAACAATGCATTGCTGGCTTTTACACCATCTTCGTAAGTAACCGAATTCAAGTTAATAATCAATTCTTCTTCAACTTCTATATTATGATCTTTCAAAGCTTCGATATAACCTCTTTTTCTTTCGTTGTACAAATTACCTAATTCTGAACCAGCCGTTAAATGAGCAATTCGAATACATCCTTGTTCTATAAGATGTTTTGTAGCTTTGTACCCTGCTGTATAATTATCAATAACAACCCTAAAAGTGTTATAATCTTTAGGAACCCTGTCCACAAATACCAACGGAATATTATTATTTGAAAACTGATGAAAATGAGCTGTATCTCTGGTTTCCATTGCAAGAGAGCAAATCACACCACTTACACGATTGCTATATAGTGATTTAGCCATATTGACTTCTTCTTCGTAAGAATCATGCGACTGCATAATAATTACGGTATAATCCGACTTTTGAGCTGTAATTTCTATACCGCTAATTAGTGATGACAAAAATGGCTGAGTAACAGTCGGAATCAAAACACCAATAGTTCTGGTTTTATTGCCTCGCAAACCTGCTGCTAAAGTATTAGGAACAAATCCCATTTCTTCAGCAGTTTTTTTCACTTTCTTTATTGTTTTATCACTTATGGTATGATGATCTTTTAAGGCCCGTGAAATGGTCGATGTAGCCAAATTTAATCGTTCAGCAATATCATAAATCGTTACATGTTTATTTTCTTCCATGAAATAAAAAATAGAAATGTAAATATAAACTATTTTCTCCCAAGATTATCTTTACTGAAATGGCTCAAAATAAAAATGTCCATCTAAAATAAGCCCTTCTTTTAATTTGAAGATTTACTTTAGATGAACATAGCATAGTAAATATCAATTTTATTTTTCTTTTATGCCATTTTTTTTGTCTTTAAGGATTTTACCTTCTTTAGTGAATTCCAAATCAATATCATTTGTTAAATCCACATCCAAATCTTTATGCCCATAATCAATATGAGTAATTTTTTCATTCGGATAATTTTTTGACACATACTCTTTAATATTATCTGGAATAAAAGCAGTTGGAATTGGTTTGTCTCCGCCGTCTACTTCTCTATATGATCCATCCTTCCAGAATTCTACTTCTGTTCCGTCTTGCAATTTTACTTCAAAACCTTTCTCACCGTGTTCTGCATCTTTATTAGCACTTGTGACTGTCGTTTCGCTAAAATGTTTTTTCAAAAATTCCTGAGCTGGTTTTGGCAATTCTGACACTTCGATCTTCTTCTGTGCGCTGACCGAGATTGTTAAGCTTAACAATCCTATGGCTAAAAATATTTTCGTTTTCATAATGATTTATTTAAGTATAGTACTACTAATTTACTACAAGAAAATTTTTATTCAAATCTATTTAAGATTTTTTTAGTGTTTTAAAATGCAATATATATAACTGATTACAAGATTAATACATTGAAATTTCACCAAAAAAAGAAAAAAATCGATATGGAAAATAATTTGTAAATTAGTTCAAACTACTAAATTTTAAACCCATGCGTTATATCCTGATCTTTGGAGTTTTTTTACTAACAGCATCCTGTAAAAAAGAAAACCAATCGAATGAACTTACTAATTATTTCAGCTACAATCAAGGTGATGTAGAATCTGCAGGAGTAAAAATGATCCCAATAAAGACTCCACTTGGCGAGTTTAAAGTTTGGACAAAACGTTTTGGTAATAATCCAAAAATCAAAATACTTCTACTACACGGCGGCCCTGCAATGACGCATGAATATATGGAGTGTTTTGAAACATTCTTTCAACGAGAAGGCTTCGAATTTTATGAATACGATCAGTTGGGATCTTATTACAGCGATCAGCCTAAAGATAGTAGTTTATGGACAATTGAACGATTTGTCGATGAGGTAGAACAAGTACGTAAAGCAATAAATGCAGATAAAGATAATTTTTATGTTCTGGGAAACTCATGGGGAGGAATTCTTGCAATGGAGTACGCCTTGAAATATCAAAAAAATATGAAAGGATTATTAGTTTCTAACATGATGGCAAGTGCTCCAGATTACGGAAAATATGCTGATGAGGTTTTAGCAAAACAAATGAACCCAGAAATTCTTAGGCAAATAAGATCTTTAGAAGCTAAAAAAGATTTCAATAATCCAAAATATATGGAATTACTAATCCCCAATTTCTATAAAAAGCATTTGTGCCGATTAAAAGAATGGCCAGACGGATTAAATCGTGCCAGCAAACATATAAATGGAGAAATTTATAGCTTAATGCAAGGTCCAAGTGAATTTGGCATCAGCGGGAGATTAGCAAAATGGGATATTAAGAGTAGATTACATGAAATCACAATTCCAACCTTAATGATAGGAGCCAAATACGACACAATGGATCCAAAAGCTATGGAAGAACAAAGTAAATTAGTTCAAAATGGACGATACTTATATTGTCCAAATGGCAGCCACTTAGCAATGTGGGATGATCAAAAAATCTTTATGAATGGAGTAATTAAATTTATAAATGAGGTTAATGACAAGAAAATCTAATGGCATAAGCATAAATCAGGATTTAGATTCAAAATCAATAAATACAATCCGAAATTACATTAAACTAAAAACCAATAATAACGAAAAAACCCTGTTTCGATTAGAAACAGGGTTTTTTGAAAAAAAGGCGGCGACATACTCTCCCACAATACTGCAGTACCATCTGCGCAGGCGGGCTTAACTACTCTGTTCGGGATGGGAAGAGGTGAGCCCCGCCGCAATAACCACCTTAAGG
>Ga0157370_10000916_pt1 | contig 37388 bp, 38 predicted proteins | sample C35metaG_FD_113463 | JGI IMG/M metagenome (GOLD analysis project Ga0157370, IMG submission 113463) | Corn rhizosphere microbial communities from Kellogg Biological Station, Michigan, USA - C3-5 metaG | ecosystem: Host-associated > Plants > Roots > Rhizosphere > Soil | place: USA: Michigan... | reverse complement strand
AGTAAAAGGGTACTAAATATTCATAAGTCTTTTAGAAGTTTATACAGGACGACATCAAACTTATGTTTGTTTGATGAAAAGTAATTATTTCGTTTTATTTAGCGGAGGAGGAATCAGAATCCCGTCAGCGGCATTTGGCATTGGCTCCGGCTTTTGAATACTTGATCCTGCAACGGGCATTTTTGAAGAGAATTGAGGAGTAAGGCAACGCATGTGATCAACAGGAGATTCAAATACTTTACCCTTTTCTGTTTCAAATAAAAATTTATATTTTGGATAATTTATTGCCAATGTTGAATTTCCGGGGCCAAGAGCGGAATCTTTAAAAAATTTTATATCGCTTACTTTTCTGGTAAGTTGCTGGCTTTTTGCTGAAATAAAAGTGAAAGTGCAGAGCAACAAAACTATTGATTTCATAACAATAAATTTGAAGTACAAATATACAATTTAACAGGCAATAAACCCGGGCGATTCACGATTCACCATTCACGTTCTCAGTTTTTTATAAGCATTGATCAATCCATTTGTAGACGAATCATGTGAAGTGATCTTTGCATCATTTTCCAATTCGGGCAAGATCTTTTTAGCCAACTGCTTTCCCAGTTCAACGCCCCACTGATCAAAACTATATATGTTCCAGATGATACCCTGCACAAAAATTTTATGTTCGTATAACGCAATTAATTCACCCAAAGTGAAGGGGGTAATTTTTGTGATTAAGAAAGAATTCGTTGGTTTATTGCCTTCAAATTCTTTGAAAGGAATTAATTTTTCAGGAACTTTTTCTGCTTTCAATTCTGCCTTACTTCTTCCATTCATCAACGCTTCTGTTTGAGCAAAGAAATTTGATAATAAAATCTTATGATGTTCTCCCATTGGATTGTGGCTGATAGCAGGCGCAATAAAGTCTGATGGAATCATTGGCGTGCCCTGGTGCAATAATTGGTAAAAAGCATGCTGGCCGTTGGTTCCCGGTTCGCCCCAGATGACGGGGCCGGTAGAATAAGTAACTTTTTTCCCATTTCTGTCCATATGTTTTCCGTTGCTTTCCATGTTTCCCTGTTGGAAATATGCAGGGAAACGATGTAAATACTGATCGTAAGGAAGAATCGCTTCTGATTGTGCACCAAAAAAATCGATGTACCAAAGACTGATCAATCCCATTAAAACGGGAATATTTTTTTCAAAACTTTTTTCGCGGAAATGTTTGTCTGATTCATAACCACCTTTTAATAATTCTTCAAAATTATCATATCCAATGGTTAAAGCGATTGACAAACCGATAGCACTCCATAAGCTATATCGTCCGCCAACCCAATCCCAAAAAACAAACATGTTTTGTTTATCAATTCCAAAATCTTCCACACCTTTTTCGTTGGTACTTAATGCCACAAAATGTTTTGCAACAGCTTTTTTATCTTTTGCGCTTTTTAAAAACCAATCCCTGGCAGAATGAGCATTGGTCATAGTTTCCTGGGTTGTAAAAGTCTTTGAAGCGATCAAAAAAAGTGTTTCATCAGGAGTGATCTTTTTTAAAACTTCAGCCAAATCTGTTCCATCAATATTGCTGACAAAATAAGGATGAAGATCTTTTTTCCAATAAGGTTTTAATGCTTCTGTAACCATTACCGGCCCAAGATCACTGCCACCAATTCCGATGTTGACTATGTATTTTATTTTTTTCCCGGTATAACCTTTCCACTCGCCTTTGTGAACTTTCTGGCAAAAGTTTTTCATGTGCTCCCATTCTTTTTTTACTTCGGGCATCACATCTTTTCCTTCAGAAAAAACTGGTTTACCTGAAAAGTTTCTTAAAGCGGTGTGTAAAACGGAACGACCTTCTGTTTCATTGATCAATTCTCCCGTAAACATTGCTTTGATTGCTTTTTGCAATTCACATTCGTAAGCAAGTTCGATCAGCAATTTCCTGGTTATGTCACTGACAATATTTTTTGAAAAATCACAAATGATATCCGGTACTGCAAAAGAGTATTTTTTAAATCTTTCAGGATCTTCTACAAAAAGATCTTTAATATGCACATGCTTCATTTCTTTATAATGATCCTGCAATCTTTTCCAGGATGGTGTTTTTGTGGGATTTATTTTTGGAAACATTTTTGGAATTAAGAGTTATAAATAAAAAATGATGAGTTATAAATAAAAAATGATGAATTAAGGCAGCAAAAATCACACCTATAAATTTTCAATTACTTCAATTGTCTTTTGAACCATTTCTTCACCCACATCCAGGTGCAGCACCATTCGAATCTGAGATAGAGAAATTGCGCTTACTAAAATATCGTTTTCCCTGAATTTTTCAGCAAGCGATTTTGCAGAAAAATTACCCTTCACTTCATAGATAATAATGTTAGTTTCCACTGGCATTATTTCTCCTATAAAATCTTTTTTTACCAAGGCTTCTTCAATTTGTTTTGCATGGCGGTGATCCAAAGCGAGGCGATCAATATTGTTTTCCAATGCAAAAATACCGGCAGCAGCCATATAGCCTGCCTGCCTCATACCGCCACCAAAAACTTTTCTTACACGCCGGGCTTTTTGAATAAAATCATTTGTTCCGAGTAAAACGCTTCCAACCGGAGCGCCTAATCCTTTGCTTAGACAAATTGAAATACTGTCAAAAATATTTCCATATTCCTTTGGCTCTTCATGTTTGGCAACAATCGCATTAAATAAACGGGCGCCATCCAGATGCAACTTTAAATTATTTTCCAAACAAATTTCTTTAATCTCCTGGATGTCCGAAAATTGATAACAACTTCCTCCGCCACGGTTTGCGGTATTTTCCAGGCTTACCAATTGAGTTCTGGCTTTGTGAATGTCATTCGGATTGATTGCTTCTTGCACTTGTGATGCTTTAATTCTTCCCCGGTCACCTTCCAATGCTTTTACCTGGCAGCCGGAGTTAAAAGCTATTCCACCCCCTTCATAAATATAAACGTGGCTCATCTTATCACAGATCACTTCATCACCTGGCTGTGTATGGCATTTTATGGCAATTTGATTGGTCATTGTGCCGCTCGGACAAAAAATTCCTGCTTCCATTCCGAATTTTTCTGCCAGCATTAACTGTAGTTTATTTACGGTCGGATCTTCATTAAAGACATCATCACCAACTTCAGTCTGGAACATAGTTTGCAGCATTGCAGGGGTAGGTTTGGTAAATGTGTCTGAGCGATATTCTATCATAAAGCAAAAATATAATTTAAATGTTATAATAAGATTATAGAAAATGCAAGCTGTTAAAAAAACAAGAAACATCATAAATTATTATTTTTCAAACATTTATTTGATCGAAACGTTATGAAATTTCAATTCTTCGTTGTAAATTTGCAAATGTTTTCATAGATGACTGTACTTAACAAATCTTTTGTAACGTTTCCCCATTCAAAATTGTCTAATCACTATTAATTATATATACAAATGAGGCAACTTAAAATTGCTACGCAGATCACCAACCGTGACTCTCAAGCGGTTGAAAAATATCTGCAGGAAATTTCAAAAATTGGGATGATTACTCCGGAGGAGGAAACTATTTTAGCACAGAAAATTAAAATGGGCGATCAGAGAGCCTTAGAGCGCCTCACAACAGCCAACCTACGTTTCGTAGTTTCAGTTGCAAAACAGTATCAGCACCAGGGATTATCATTGAGTGATTTAATTAACGAGGGCAATCTTGGCCTTATTAAAGCGGCACAACGCTTCGATGAAACCAAAGGTTTCAAATTTATTTCATACGCTGTGTGGTGGATTCGCCAATCTATACTACAGGCGTTGGCAGAGCAAGGCAGATTAGTCCGCTTGCCACAAAACAAAATTGGCACCTATAATAAAGCAAACAAAGCCTATATGGCTTTTGAGCAGGAACATGAAAGAGAACCATCTACAGAAGAACTTTCAGAAATCCTGGAGATGAGTGAAACTGAGATCAACAATATTTTCCAAAGCAATACCCGGCATACTTCTTTAGATGCGCCGGTACATGAAGCGGAAGATGTTGCGATGGGCGATCTTTTAAAAGGGGGAGGCGAAACTGATGAAGATGTAATGCACGATTCATTGAAAAATGAAATTCGCCGTGTTTTGAAATCTCTCAGCCCACGCGAAGCTGAAATTGTAAACGCATATTTTGGCCTTGATGGTGAAAATGGTGTCACCATTGAACAAATCGGTCAGAAGTATGATCTTACAAAAGAACGCATTCGCCAGATCAAGGAAAGAGCCATCAAACGCCTTCAGAAAGCACGCTACAGCAGTGCACTGAAAGCTTATTTAGGCTAATTATTCTGGATTGAATTATAAAGCCGTTCTTTATCAGGAACGGCTTTTTTAATGAGTTAAACAGTTGAATTTATCTTTTGAAAACAGTTGGTACTTTATTTTCCTTTGCTTCTTCTACATTTTCCGAATGTTGGTATTTGACAAATTTTGCCGGCAAAATAGTATCTGATTTTGATGGTGTTCCTTTTACGGTATCTTTCACGGTTCCCTGAACTTCACATGCAGAAAAACCAGCAGCAATAAGGAGTACAAGGCAAACTTTACATAATTTCATTCCTGTCTTTTTTATAAATTAAATGATTAAATTTTTAAGATTACTTTTCAAAATTAAGGCCTTAAGATTTAAGGCCAAAAATTAATTATAAAAATGGTACTTGCTGAGAGTAAATGATGTGCTGTATGCAAAAATAATTTTCAGATTTCTTTTCGTTTGTGCATGGCTGTTATAAATTATTTATGAAGAAAATAGTTGGAAGTTTTGGAACAAAAGAACAAAAGGAATGTTATTCTTTCAAGCAATAAAGTCTATGATTTTTTCAACGGCATAATTTTTGAATGATGAAAAGAAATATTCCTGTTAATGTATAAAAGATTGCTCCTTGTGTCTGCTGTTTTTATTGGCATTACGCTAAACAGTTGCAGTAAAAAGAATGTTCCTTCAAAAACCGCAACTGTCATCCCTGACAAAAACAATACTTCCGGGGTTAAAATTAAAAAGCCGGCAACTGTACCGGTTGTAAAACCAGTTGATTCATCAGTTACCATCACACCCGAAAAACCGGAAGAAAAGTCTGTAGAAAAAGAAAAAGCGAAACATGAATTTCCAAAAGTGATCAGCGTAAATGATGCCGCCGCCAGCAAAAGCGTGGATGGCCGCTTGTTTTATGATGTACTTGGTCATAGATACTGGAAAAATTATAAGGACGGCAAGTATTATCTGTTCGATAAATCAATGTATAATAATCCTGACTTTACTCCACCGAAATAGTATTGAAGTTTTTTCTGGAAAGTCTTAGTTCCCGGTTTTTTATTTCTTAATGTTACTCTAACTTTTATAAAACGTAGCGCTTTTTGTAAAAAAGGCAATAATATTGACGTACCTTTGATCTGTTCCTGAAATATTTTTCAGGGAATATTTTCAAATCACCCAACTGATTCTACCGAATCAATTTACAAAAAAATCAGCGAAATAAATGGCAGAAACATGGAATAAAAAGGAAAGGGAAAAAAAGAAAAGACAAAACAAAAAAGACAAAGCGGAAAAAAAGCAGGAACGTAGGGAAAACAGTAAAAATAATCCTGAAAGCATGATTGCGTACCTGGATGAAAATGGCAATCTTTCTTCCACCCCACCAGATCCGCGAAAAAAAATAAATGTAAATCTGGAAGACATTCAAATCAGTATTCCAAGACAGGAAGAGTTGGGTCCTGAAGATCTGATTCACACAGGAATTGTTTCATTTTTTAATAACGACAAAGGTTACGGATTCATTAAAGATTCGCAAACAAGTGAAAGTGTTTTTGTTCATATAAATTCATTATCAGAACCGATAAAAGAAAACAATAAAGTTACTTTTGAAACAGAAATGGGGCCGAAGGGATTGAATGCAGTAAATGTAAAACTGGCAAAATAAGGATGGCTTTTTTGAATGCAATTCAAAACAATTTTTTACCAATAAAAATGAAATGAGGAACCAAATGGTTTCTTTTTTTATTCCTGCTTTTTCGGGATGAATACAATTTTTATGTTACCGTATAGTAGTAAAAAATAAAAAATGAACGACGAAAGAAAATTAGAAACAGCCACATTTGCAAATGGTTGTTTCTGGTGTACAGAAGCAGTTTTCCAACAACTGAAAGGAGTTGAAAAAGTAACCAGTGGTTATAGCGGCGGACATGTAAAAAATCCAAATTATGAAGAAGTTTGTAACAAACAAACCGGCCATGCGGAATGTTTGCAAATAGAATATGACCCGAAACAAGTTTCTTTTGATGAACTATTGGAAGTTTTCTGGAAAACGCATGATCCTACAACTTTAAACAGGCAGGGAAATGATGTAGGCCCACAATACAGAAGTGTAATTTTTTATCACAATGAAGAGCAAAAAGAAAAAGCAGAAAAATATAAAGCCGCTTTAGATTCGAGTGGTGTCTTTGATGCACCAATTGTAACTACGATTGAACCATTTTCAGTTTTTTATCCCGCCGAAAATTACCACTCCAATTATTATCAGACACACACTTCGCAACCATATTGCTATTATGTGATCAAACCAAAAATGGAAAAGCTGAAGAAGGTTTTTGCGGATAAATTAAAGGAGACTTCTTAAATTGATTGCAAAAAAATAAGCTTGTGGCAAGAAAAGTTTAGCTTTCACATTCGATAACGGGTCATTTAGTTGTGGCATTAAAAATATTGCTTTAATTTAGACATTGAAATTCTTTTAGCTATTTTTTCTCTCTTTAATAAAGCTAATTATTTCCTGAAGATTCGGATCGTAATTTTCTGTCGTATCAACTTCCAATGTTGGGACATCCATATTTACCGGGGTATAGTCACCATTTATGAGATTCATTTCCTTGTCTCCATGATATTTTTCGCGGTTTGGATTGTTTAGCAGCCTGTTAATAAATCTGCTGTTCAAAATGTCCGGATTTGTTGTACAAATGATAATCTTTATTGCCGCTTTACCTGATAAATTCAAAAGTTTGGACTTCCATAATTTATCCTGGAAAGCTGCTTCTGCAATGATAGAAATTCCTTTTGTAATGAACAATTCTATTGCTTCGAAAAAGGTATCATAAATATGCCGGGCAACTGAGTCATCCGCCTCGGCATGCGTTATATTCACTGTGTTGATATAACCCTCTTTAAGTTCGTCTCTTGAAAGAAGCGGACAATTTATTTGTTTTGAAAGCAGGTGTGCCAATGTGCTCTTTCCGGAAGCGGGCCTTCCTGTTACTATTAATAAAAAGGGTTGGTTCATTTTATTAGCAATAAAAATTATTTTGACGGAAGTAACGAATAAATAGTCGTAATTATGTTTTCTAATTACTCAAAACCTCTGATCTGACGAAAAAAAAGAACTATAAATTAAAAATCACATTTCTAATTTATAGTTCCCAATATTCTTGATAACAATCTGCCAATAACATCTAACCAATTCCTAAACACTAAATATCAGTCGCCTCTCCATATGCTACAGCGGTAGCTTCTTTCACGGCTTCGCTGATTGTTGGATGTGGATGAATGGCATTTAATATTTCATGGGCAGTTGTTTCTAATTTACGGGCAACAACTACTTCTGCAATCACTTCAGTAACATTGTAGCCGATCATGTGACAACCAAGAAGTTCGCCATATTTTGCATCATAAATTATTTTTACAAAACCTTCTGTAGCGCCTGCTGCTGTTGCTTTTCCGCTGGCGATGAAAGGAAATTTTCCAATCTTTAATTCGTAACCGGCTTCTTTAGCTGCTTTTTCTGTATAGCCGACAGAAGCAATTTCAGGAGAGCAATAAGTACACCCTGGAACATTGTTGTAATCAATTGCTTCAGGTTTTTTCCCTGAAAGATGCTCAGCCGCATTGATACCTTCTTTGGTGGCTTTGTGTGCAAGCGCCTGGTGAGGAGTGCAATCTCCGATCGCATAAACTCCGGGTACATTGGTTTGCTGATATTGATCTACAACGATCCTTCCCTTTTCAACTTTAATTCCTAATTCTTCCAAACCTATATTTTCAATGTTCGCTACAATTCCTACAGCGCTTAAAAGTATGTCAGCCTCGACAGTAACTTCACCCTCTTGTGTTTTTACTTTTGCTTTCACACCGTTGCCGCTTGTATCCACGCTGGTAACTTCGCTGTTGGTCATCACGGTAATACCTTGTTTCTTAAAACTTTTTTCGTGTTCTTTAGAAATCTCTTCGTCTTCTACAGGAACTGTTTTGGGTAAAAATTCGATCAGCGTAACTTTTGTTCCAACGCTGTTATAAAAATAGGCAAACTCAGTACCAATGGCACCTGAGCCAACAACGATCATAGATTTTGGTTGTTTTTCAAGGCTCATTGCTTTGCGGTATTCAATGATTTTTTTGCCATCTAATTTTAATGAAGGCAATTCTCTTGCTCTTGCCCCTGTTGCGATGATAATATTTTTTGCTTCCAGCGTTTGCTTTTTTCCCTCGGCAGAAGTTACTTCCAGTTTTGTCGGAGAAATTAATTTCCCGGCTCCCATCACAACATCAATCTTATTTTTTTTCATCAAAAACGTAACACCTTTATTCATCTTATCTGCAACGCTTCTGCTACGTTTGATCATGTTTTCGAAGTTGGGTTTTGCATCACTCACTTCAACACCATAATCTGCCGAATGATTTGCGTATTCCATTACCTGTGCGCTTTTCAACAAAGCTTTTGTCGGGATACAACCCCAGTTGAGACAAATGCCACCAAGACTTTCACGTTCTACAATTGCTACTTTTTTTCCAAGCTGAGAAGCTCTTATTGCAGCTGGATAACCGCCGGGGCCGCTGCCTAAAACTATTACGTCGTATGCCATTTTTATCTGAATTTGTTATTTAAAAAATGTTTTTTATAAACGGTGCGAAATTACTTTAGAATGTGGAAAGCGCAAAAACTGTAACATTTAGTTATTGTGAACCTTGTAAAATTTTATGGATATTTGAAAACATTTTTTTGATAAAATAAATAGCATATTCAATCCAATTCTTAAACAGTAAAATGAAAACTTTTTTTCTTTATGTATCGGTTATTACGATTATTTTCTTAACAGGATGTAGTGCTTCACGAAGAACAACAAAGCCTGAAGCGCCTGTCTCTGCTCAAATTGAGAGTGGTGTGGTAATTAAGAAAAAAGTCCCCGAACGCAATATTGATACAAAAAATGTTTCTCCAAATGATGTTGTTGATTTTGCTGAAACATTGATTGGTGTAAAATATAAATATGGATCAATAGATAAACAAAAAGGCTTTGATTGTTCCGGTTTTATCAACTATGTTTTCAATCATTTCAATATTTGGGTGCCAAGAGTTTCTGTAGATTTTACAAATGCAGGGATAAATATTCCGATCGAATTTAGCAAACCCGGTGACATTATTTTATTTACCGGGAGTGATGCAAAAAGCGGTATAGTTGGCCACATGGGAATTATCACAGAAAATAATAATGGTAATGTGAAATTCATTCATGCATCAGAAAGCAGGGGAGTGATGATTTCTGGAATGAATTCTTATTTCCTTCCGCGTTTTGTAAAAGTAAACCGTCTTTTTGACCCTTAATCATTATCCGCCGGTGACTATCGGGGAATCTGATCAACAATCCTTTCCTGTTTATTTTCCGCAGTTGTTTTTAAAGTGTTGATGCTTAAATTTATTTCAAAACCGATCAGCACAACTAACGAATTCAGAAAGATCATGATCATGATCACCATGATTGTTCCGATTGATCCGTACAAAATATTATATCGACCAAAATTATTTACGAAAGCTGTAAATCCGATCGTTACTAAAATGGTCAGAAATGTTGCAATAACGGCGCCCGGAGAAACAAGATTCCATCTTCTTGTGGTGGAAGGGGCATAACGATAAATAAAAGCATAGGAATAAAAGATAAGCCCGATAATAAAGATCCATTTTCCATAAAGAATAAGATTTCTTAAATCGACATTATGAATTCCTAACCATCTTAAAATATTTCTTTGCAACAGTAATAAAATCAGGCATCCGAGCAACAAGCCAAAAAGCATTACGGTTAGTTTTATCGCTTCCCACCTGGTTTTCAGCCCTTTCATTTTTTGAAAGCCGACGTAATTTTTATTAAAGGAACGCATTAATCCCATTACTGCTCCAGATGCAAAAAACAGTGACAGTAAAAATGAAAATGAGATCATACCAATTTTTGAACCATCAATAAAACCATCCACGAATTGTATTAATCCGGCGTTATAAGTTCTTGACGGAATGATGTCGTGAATCAATCCATGTAGCTGGTATTTTATTCCTCTTTTTGAAACGAAGGGAAGATTAGGAACTAAGGTAAAAAGGAACAAACAAGATGTCGGAACAGACATGATGAAATTGTAAGAAATCGCAGAAGCCTTTTCGGTAAAATTGGGTAAATTAAAATCGCTCAAAAAGTTTTTTAAGACCGCATATAAAGTCATTCCCTGGAAACCCGGCGGTGACCAGTTTTTACTTTTTTTAATCAGGAATTTTGTCGGCTGAATAATTAAATTTTTATTTTTATTCAAAGCTTTCGTTGTTTTCAAAATCCTTTTTTATCTTTTAAAAATAAACCTTTTTATTTTGTCTCATCCTGTTGTCTTGATCTGACCAAACTGTCCAAAGCCTGCTGGTAGGCTTTGGCGTACGCTTCATGTTGCTGATAACTGGAAGCAAAATCAGAATATCCCGAGAAATCAGAACGGGCAACAAAAAATAAATAATCGGTTTCGGGAGAATTTAAAACAGCATCGATTGTTTTTATTGATGGGGTACAAATTGGTCCAGGCGGCAAACCCGTGATTTGATAAGTGTTGTATGGTGATTCAACAGCAAGGTGTTTGTGATAAATTCTTTTTAAACCAAAATCTTTTAAAGCGAATTTCACTGTTGGATCGGCGGAGAGCTTCATCCCTTTTTTCATACGATTGATGTACACACTGGCGATCTTTCCTTTATCTTCCTGCTTGTTCGTTTCTTCCTCAACGATGGATGCTAAAATATAAACTTGTTTTGGTGTAAGCTGCAACCGTTCTGCTTTTTCCTTTCTTTCATCATTCCAGAATTTTCGTTCTTCTATATAAAGTTTTTTGAAAATATTTTTCATAGAAGTATTCCATGTATATCTGTAAGTGTTTGGAATCACATCAGTCATAACAGTATTTGTATCAACATCAAATTGACCGACAGAATCTTCGTTGTTTAAAAAATTGATGACTGTTGCAGAATCAACTTCAAAATTGTCAGCTATTTTTTTTGCAAGATCTTCTTTGGTTCTCATTTTTGTGATGACAAGATTAACAGGAACCTGGCGTCCTGTTCCTAGCATTTTTACCAGATGATATACGCTCATCCCACTTTCAATTTTATATTTTCCTGCTTTAACTTTTTTGGGATAGTCTGCATACCGGGCAATTCTGTCGAACCAAAAAGTGTTGCTGATCATTTTATTTTTGATCAAAGTATTTTTTACATTTTGATAATTGCTGCCTGTTTTGATGTATAAAAAGCTCTTGTCGGGATTATGAATGGTAGGGCCAAAAATATTCCATGCAACATACGTGATAACCAAACCAATAAGGAACAGAATAAATAAAAAGACTTTTCGGGTTTTCATAAATCAATTTCGAATTCTTATTGAAAGTAACTCTTTATCGTTTTTCAAAGATAAATAATCATAAAAAAACCCTGTCTTGCATCAAGACAGGGTTTCAAAAAAATTATCAATTTATTTTGCCGGAGCCGGCGCAGGAACTTGCTGCGTAGATGGCATCGGAGTTGTATTATTTTGTTGTGGTGCCAATGGAGTCCCAACAGGAGCTTCATTGATCAGGTTTTCTCTTGAATTTGTTCCACCAGCTCTTGGAATAAAAAGAGTAGAAGTAAGGCACAAAACACCAATAATTGCGGCAAAAAGCCAGGTTCCTTTTTCAAGAACATCAGTGGTTTGTTTTACACCCATCAACTGGTTGCTAAATCCACCCAAAGATGAAGAAAGGCCACCACCTTTTGGATTTTGAATCAGTACGATCACACCAAGAATAATGGACGCTAAAATGATTATAATGATGAACAACACTAACATATTAAACGATTTTTAAACTTTCAATTTTGGCTGCAAAGTACGCGATTTTCGAGGGATTAAGCAAACTTAATTTTTGGTACATTTCTATCGCTTTTTCTTTCTTGTTCTGTTTTACCAAAACCTCTGCCATGGCTTCTGTCAGCACATGTGCGTCCTGGTTTGAACTTTCTGAGGCAGATTGAATAATCTTCTCTACAACTTCATTTTGATCCGGAAGTTGGCCCGGATGCAATTTCTTCATGCTCTTTAGCCAGGCAGTAAAACTTTTTACCTGTTTTCCAAGATGGTCGTTTGTCAAATCTTCCTCACTTATTTTTATTCCTTGTGAAGCAAAATAATCTACGGTATGAAGTGGTTCAAAACTGATTTCTGTTTCATCAGTTTCTTCCGGGAAAAGATTCAATTCTGAAGTTTCGAATTCTGATTCGTTTTGTTCTTTTTCCGGAATTTTTATATCATAAAAAGATTTTTCTTCAATTGGATCTTTTGAAACAGAATTTCCGGTAATTTCTTCGTTTGCTGTGGAAGGAGAATTTTTATCTTCTGGTTTTGTTTCAGGTAATTCTTCCTTTTTTTCTTCAAGAAACAGTTCCTTTTCAGGCTCATTTTCCAAAGAAATATTTCCGTTTATTTGTTCATTGACTGGTAATGATAATTCTTCATTATCCGCAACAGTTTCCTTATTATTATCATCATCTAATCTTTCGGGAATTTCCTCAAAAATTTCATTGGCAGGTAATTCTTTTTCTCCAAATGTATTTTCAAACTTACTGATCAGTTCTTCCTTTTTTTCTTCAAAAGGTAATTCCTTTTCAGGCTCATTCTTCAAAGAAACATTTTCGATGGTTTGTTCATTGACTGGTAATAATAATTCTTTATCCGCAATAGTTTCCTTATTGTTTTCATCATCTGATCTTTCCGGAATTTCCTCAAAAATTTCATTGGCAGGTAATTCTTTTTCTACAGATTTATTTTCAGACTTGCTGATCAATTCTTGCTTTTTTTCTTCAAAAGAAATCTCCTTTCCGCCTTCAGGGGCAGGGAGGTTTTCTTCCTCCAAATGTTTGACAGCATCAACAATTTCCTGCCGTTTATGTTCTTCTGGTGAAATTTGATTTAGTTGAAATTGAATCCATGAAGGATTGTTTAGATAAATTCCTGTTTGTTTTGCAAGCTCTTCAAATTGTGGATTGTTGGTTTTTTTATAATGATACAAAAGCATCAATCTTGCAACGGAACTGGCAGGATAATCGGCCACGTTTTTTTCAAGCAGATTAATGCCGGTTAAATTTTCTGAACAAAAATCCGTTGCATAATTTGTTTGTGTATTCATCAGAATATTGATTACCAGTTTGAAAATATTTTATTGAAGATCGCATCAGTCAACGTTTTGAGAATATTATCCATTTTATCCGTTTCTGCCTGTTGCAATGTTTGATTTGCGGGAAAATCAAAATTGCTGGTAATATCTGCATCAAAACTTTTTGCAGGATCCGGATCAACGGTATTTTTGAAAATTAAATGAAAGGTAACATTCAACCTGTTGCTACTTGCAGCCTGGTTTGCAACGCCACTGGTTGTTACACTATAATTAGAAACATAACCGCTGATATCATAATGCGCATCATCATTTTTTGTTTCACGCAATCTTGTTTGTCCAATTATTTTCTGACGCAATTTTTCCGTGAGTTGCGGTGCGACAGTTGGATTAACATAGCGCGCTTTATTTTCAAATAAATTTACCCGGAACGTTTTTATCTCCGGTGGGATCGGGGCAGTATCTTTAAAGGAATATTTGCATGTTGCAAAGCTGAAAGTCAGTAAGACAAGGCTTAGCATGGCAAAAAGTTTTATGGTTGATTTGCTTTGATCCATTATTAAATTATTTCATTATTGACATTACATTATTGAAGTCAGGAATTGTTGCCATTGATCGATTCTTATGTGGTTGACGACTAAAATTATTTTTTTGCAAAATTGCTGAATTGTAAAATGATTTGGTTCCAGAATAGAAATTCTTAGAAAGTTATGCTTTGTTTTGTTTGAAAAAATTTAAATTTTATTACCTGCTGTTGAAAAGCAATAAGACAATAAAGCAATAATTTAATAATTAAAAATCATTCATTAATATTATACTCTTTCAATTTTCTATATAAAGTTCTTTCACTGATCCCAAGATCGCTGGAAGCGTCTCTTCTTTTTCCACGGTGTTTTTTTAATGCCTTTATGATCAAATCCTTTTCTGCATCCATGATGCTGAGAGATTCTTCTACTTCCTGATGTTGGTCAATTTTATTGTTGTTATTGTTATTCAAAACTACCGGTTGTCCTGAAGTAATTGCCGGATGATGCTGTTCATTATGAAAATCATTCAACATCGGTTCATTTCTAAAATGATGATCATTGATCATTGAAGGGTTTTGCATCACATCAAAAAACATTCTCTTCAATTCGGTTACGTCTTTCTTTACATCAAAAAATAATTTGTAAAGAATTTCTCTTTCGTTGGCAAACTCTTTTTGGTTACTTCCCTGTTGATGTGAAGCAAGAACCGGCAACCTGTTGAAATTTATTTCCGGTAAAAATCTTCTTACCTCTTCCGGACTGATTACTTTATCTTTTGAGAGAACAGACATCTGTTCAGCAATGTTTTTTAATTCACGAATATTCCCCGGCCACGGATAATTTTCTAAAATTATTTTCGCATCCTCATTGATCTGCAGCGGTGGCGATTTATATCTTTCTGCAAAGTCAACTGCAAATTTTCTGAATAATAATGGAATGTCTTCTTTACGATCTCGCAAAGCCGGAACCCTTATTGGTACTGTGTTTAAACGGTAATATAAATCTTCACGAAATCTTCCTGTATGTGTATATTCCAACAAATCTTTGTTGGTTGCAGCAATCACTCTTACGTCTGTTTTCTGCACTTTCGAAGAACCAACGCGTATGTATTCTCCTGCTTCCAACACACGCAACAAACGCGCTTGGGTACCTAAAGGAAGTTCGCCGATTTCATCTAAAAAAATAGTGCCACTGTTGACGGTTTCAAAATAGCCTTTCCTGCTTTCAACTGCACCGGTGAATGAACCTTTTTCGTGGCCAAACAGTTCTGAATCAATAGTTCCTTCAGGAATAGCGCCACAGTTTACTGCAATAAAAGGATTATGTTTTCTTGCGGAAAGCGAATGAATAATGTGAGAAAAAACTTCTTTTCCAACACCGCTTTCACCATTGATTAATACGCTCAAATCGGTATTGGCAACCTGAATCGCTACATCAAGAGCATGAACCAATCCCGGAGAGTTTCCAATAATTCCAAATCTGTTTTTTATTGCTTGCTGATCCATTTAATTTTTTAAAGGTTTACAATTCATTTTTAAAATAAATATGCGATTCATTTTATTTTTCCAATCAAAGTTCCTGCTGTACAATTTTCAATAAATACATCTACATAATCTCCTTTTTTCAAATTTCCCGCTTTTGGAAATACGACCATTTTATTGTGATCAGATCTTCCTGCCCAATGCTGATCGCTTTTTTTAGAATCGCCTTCAATCAATACTTTAAATGTTTTGCCTAAATCTCTTTCCATGCTTTTTAAAGAATGAATGCGATGTAGTGCAACAATTTCCTGCAATCTTCTTTTCTTTGTTTCCAAAGGTACGTCATCTTCAAACCTTCTTTCAGCCAGCGTACCGGGCCTTTCAGAGTAAAAATACATATAAGCGAGATCGTATTCACAATATTCAAAAAGACTCAAAGTCTCCTGATGATCTTCTTCTGTTTCACCACAAAATCCAGTGATGGAGTCTGTTGACAATCCGCAGCCGGGAAGGATTTGCCTGATCCTGTCCACTTTCGCGATATACCATTCACGGGTGTAAGTGCGGTTCATCATTTGCAAGATTCTCGTGCTTCCGCTTTGAACGGGAAGATGAATGTATTTACAAATGTTGTCATATTTCCTCATTGTAAACAAAACCTCATCGGTAATATCTTTTGGATGAGAAGTAGAAAACCGAACGCGAAGCAAAGGCGAAATTTGCGCTACTTTTTCCAGCAAATTAGCAAATGAAACAACTGAATTATCTGTTGGATCTACCCATTGATAACTATCCACATTTTGTCCTAATAAAGTCACTTCGCGATAGCCCTCATTAAATAAATCTGTACACTCTTTTATTACCGAATCCGCATTACGGCTGCGTTCGCGACCACGGGTAAAAGGAACGACACAGAAAGAACACATATTATTACAGCCACGCATGATACTGACAAAAGCAGTGACGCCATTGCTGTTTAACCTGACCGGAGAAATATCTCCATAGGTTTCTTCGCGGCTCAATAAAACATTTACCCCTTTTTGCCCGCTTTCTGCTTCGTCAATCAATGCCGGCAATGAACGGTACGCATCAGGACCAACAACGATGTCAACTAATTTTTCTTCTTCCAGAAATTTTGATTTCAACCTTTCTGCCATGCAGCCTAAAACACCTACAAGCAATCCCGGATTGTGTTTTTTCATTTTCCTGAACTCGGTCAATCTTTTTCTAACAGTAGCTTCGGCTTTTTCTCGAATAGAACAGGTATTGATGAAGATCATATCTGCCTCTTCAAATTGCGTGGTAATTCCAAAGCCTTTTTCATGCAAAATGGACGCAACTACCTCACTGTCGGCAAAGTTCATCGCACAACCATAACTTTCGATATAAAATTTTTTTGTAAAAGGATCATTGACAAGTTGTTTTGGCGAAAATGCTTCTCCCTGCCTGCTTTCATCATGTTTTTTATTAAGAGTGAATTCGAGCATTTTTATTTAAATTTCTTAGGGCGGCAAAGATAACAAATTAAAAAATTGCGACAGTATGGCAGAAAGTTAATAATGGATCTAAAAACGTGCCCCGGTTTTTTATTTGCCCGGCATTTTTGCAACTCTTTTAGAATTTCGTAAAAAATATCCATTGAACTTCCTATTTAATAAATTGTTTCGTCAAAAGCTTTTGTCTCCTGTTTCCCAATAATATTCTTCATCCATAAGCGTAAATTTTTTTAAATATTTTTTAGAAAGATGTTTTAAGAAATCAAATATTTTGCACATCATATTAAGGGGGCAAAATAATAAGGGGGCAAAGCAATCTTCCTCGAGGATTACATCTAAGAATAGCGATTCATTACTTCTTCAATTAAAGAAGCAGGCGTTTCTTTTTTCAGAATTTAACCTGAATAATGATTGATATAAAAGCTTTTGTTTAAACTAAAGAGTATAATTAAAAGATGGTTTAGATATAAATCAAGATGATATAAAGTTAATAATATTGTTTTGCTATTTTTACAGAGATATCAATTGCTTCTGTATGAAACCATTCTTTTCTTTTTTTATTTCAATAGTTTTTTTCTTAACAAATTCTGTCCAATCGCAACAATTATTCACCACCACCAACATTCAAAATGCTTATAAAAATCAAACCCGTACTGATTCAGGGAAACCCGGAAAAAATTACTGGCAGAATTTTGCCAATTATAATATCAAAGTAAATTTTGATCCTTCAACGCAATTGCTCAAAGGAGATGAAACAATCTCTTATGAAAACAACAGTCCTGATACCTTGAAGGAAGTTATCATTCGCCTCTATCCTGATTTGTATAAAAAAGGCGTGCAGCGTTTAAGCCACATTGCAGAAAAAGATTTGAATGATGGCTTACAAATTGAATCTTTCAGAATCGGCCAGGAAAGTATCACGGATTTCCAGGATAGTAAAAAAGCATTTATGAGGAATACCAATCTTTATATACGGCCAATTAAACCGGTTTTGCCTCATTCAAAAACCAATTTTGAAATCAGCTGGCACTACAAAGTAAATACCGGTTCGCCGGTCCGCACAGGAATGGTTGATAGCTCTTCTTATTTCATCGCTTACTTTTTCCCGCGGCTTTCTGTTTATGATGATGTTGATGGCTGGGATAGGTGGAGCTACAACGGTTCACAGGAATTTTATAATGACTTTGGAAACTTTAATGTCGAAATTTCTGTTCCAAAAAAATATACAGTTTGGGCAACCGGCGACAGGCAAAATGCCGAAGATAATTTTAGCAAAAATATTTTGGATAAAATGAATGCTGCTGCGGTTTCCACAGACATTATTCATGTGATAGATTCAGCTGATTATTTGAAGAATGATATTTTTAAAAAGGACCCGACAGGCGTTTGGAAATTCTCGGCAGGCTATGTCTCTGACTTTGCATTTGCATTAAGCGATCATTATTTATGGGATGCAAGTTCCGTGTTGGTTGATTCATCAACAGGACGAAGAACTGTTGCGGAAGCGGCTTTCAATAAAATTCATAAAGATTATTTTGATGTGGGCAATCAGGCGCACCAGACTGTTTATTTAACGAGTCATTTTTATCCAAAATATCCATTTCCCTTTAATCACATCACCGTTTTTGACGGCACCGATCAAATGGAATATCCAATGATGGTTAATGACAATCCGACGCCGACGCATAAAGACGCGGTGCAACTTACCACACACGAAATTTTTCATTCTTATTTTCCATTTTTTATGGGCATAAACGAAACTCAATATGCATGGATGGATGAAGGTTGGGCAACAATCGGCGAATCAGTTCTTTCACCAAAAATGGGTGAACCGGAAGATGAAGGAATCTTTAGTAAAACACGCTATGAGCGCATCTCTGGCACCAATGAATATGTTCCTTTGATCACCAACACTAAAGAATACACCGGCGCCGCTTATCTCGCTAATTCTTATGGAAAAGGAGGTTTGTGTTATTATGTTTTGCAGGATTTGTTGGGTGATGAAATTTATTTCAAATCGCTGCATCAATATATGAACGACTGGCACGGAAAGCATCCGACTCCATATGATTTCTTTTACAGTTTTAATAATGCAAGCGGACAAAATCTAAACTGGTTTTGGAACCGCTGGTTTTTTGGTTGGGAATATCCTGATCTGTCAATAAAAAAAGTTGAAAAGGAAAAAACCAATTTAAAAATTACGATTGAAAATAAAGGCGGACTGCCGGTTCCTGTTTATTTGAGCATTATTTCAAAAGATGGAAAAAAGTCTTTGGAAAAATATACCGCCCAAATTTGGAAAAATGGTGAGAAAGAAAAAACGTTTGTGATTTCAAAACCTTATTCTTCTGTTTCTAAAATTGAATTGGGAAATGAATTCATACCCGATAAAGATAAAAGCAATAACAGCTGGAGTGGGAAATAAAAATTGACGTTATTTGTTGGTGTATCGTAAACCAACAATTGACTGACGCTGTCTGATTGTTTGTCTAATGATCAAAAAAATCTATTTAAATTGTGAAAAATGATTGGTTATGTCAACAGTTGAAATCAAAAGAAAGTGGATTGGGAAAATTGATAAAATTGATGATGAATATTTACTTAACGAAGTTAACAGGCTTGTTGATTTGGAAACTGCTGATCTTGAAATTTACCAATTAAACACTGAACAAAAGGCAGCAATTGAAGAAACATAAAATCAAATTAAAAATGGTGAGTTCCTTTCTGATGAAGATGCACAAAAAGATATCAATTCTTTCCTCTTTAAATTACAATATTTAAACCATTTCACTTTTACTTCTGACTCATGTTCCAACTCCTCCTAAAAAAACTCGCTTATGGCATCCTTGTTCTTGCTGGCGTAGTCGTTGTTGTGTTTTTTATTTTCCAGGCTTTTGGTGATCCTGCAAGGATGGTTTTGGGACAAACCGGTGATAAAAAAACGATGGAAAATATCCGCAAAGAATTATACCTGGATCAGCCTAAATGGAAACAATTTATTTTTTATGTCAATGATATTTCTCCAATTAGTATTGATACAAAACAAGAAATTAAGGAAAAAGGATTGCGTGGATTTTTTGTTGGAGGGAATGAAAAGATCGGAATAAAGATTCCTTATTTAAGAAGAAGTTATCAAACGAAAAAACAAGTTACAGATGTGTTGATGGAAGCGTTGCCGGGAACTATTATGCTTGCGTGTGCCGCTATGTTTTTTGCGATTATTGCCGGAATATTTTTAGGAATCCTTGCAGCCGTAAAACAAAATACCTGGATGGATACCTCTTCTGTTTTTGCCAGTGTGGTCGGCATTTCTGCTCCGTCATTTTTTATGGCGATCGTAATTGCGTATGTGTTTGGTTTGGTGCTGCATGATTACACCGGTTTATCGCTCACAGGAAGTTGGTTTAATATTGACCAGGTAACGGGAGAACGATATTTAACCTTGCAAAATTTAATTCTTCCCGCGCTCACATTGGGCATTCGGCCGCTTTCCATCATTACACAATTAACGCGAAGTTCGATGCTCGACACGCTCAACCAGGATTACATCAGAACGGCTTATGCAAAAGGATTAAGCAAAAGAAAAGTAGTACTTCACCATGCACTAAGAAATGCCATAAATCCTGTATTGACTGCAATTACGGGTTGGTTTGCTGAATTATTAGCCGGCGCATTTTTTGTAGAATATATTTTTGGCTGGAAGGGAATTGGAAAAGTGACGGTAGATGCTTTGGAAAAATTAGACTATCCCGTTGTAATGGGTTCCGTACTTTTTGCAGCTACAATTTTTGTATTAATTAATATTCTCGCCGATGTACTTTACGGGGTTATTGATCCGAGAGTGAAGATGAAATGATTCGAATTTAATTGTTGTATTGTTTCATTTGAGAAATTAAGGCATACACTGACCAAACTTTGTAAGCCTCACTTATCCCTGACTTTCATTTTCTAAAATATTGCATTACAATAATTACAATTCCCAGCAGAATTTCAAACCACATTATGTAAAATAAATATTTGGTTGAGGACCCAACTTTCATTCTTGAATATAATCTTCCCAAACCTGAAAAGATAACCACAATGCCAATGAAATAAATTAGATCATTTATCTGGGGAAGATTAAAAATGACGTATGCCATCAGAAATCCGAGGCCGAAATAAATCCCACTCAAAAACCTGAAAAGATTATCTAAAACAGGCGGAACAGCAACGGTTTCAGGTAAAAAAGACCCCGATCCTTTTAATAATAAATTCATTCCGCCTAACAGGCATATCAGTGATACAAGGCCCAATAAAATCTGCAATGCTATTCCCATGATTAAGATTTATTGCTAAATGTAGTAAACTAAGAAACAATGGAAATTTTTATTTTTGAGAAAGAAGCAGAAGTCATTGTTTTAATTATGTTACACTCAGGAGAAAATTATTTTATGACCACTTCCTTAATGACTTTTTCTCCCAGCGCTTCATTCACTCTTTCGATGATCTTTGCTTTCTGGTAGATCAACTCATTTTTCAATGGAGCAACATTCGTAGAAATAAATAAAGTGGAATTAATGATCTCAATTTTATCCGTATAATTAGCGATGGTTTTCCCCATAATTTTTCCCCACGCTTCCTGTACCTGCAGGGCTTGTACCCCACTTTTCAGTTTGCTTTTTTTCAGGAATTCTTTTAATGCATCACCAATTGATAATTCTGCCATAGAGCGAAGATAAAATTTTAAAACCCATTATTTTAATTCAATGATCTGAACTGCATTTCCAAATTGGGATAATGAATTTTCCAAACGATCGGCATGTGTGTCGGTTATAAAAACCTGGCCGACATTTTCCTGGCAAACATATTTTAATAAATTTTTGATTCGGCTTTCATCTAATTTTTCAAACACATCATCCAGTAATAAAATTGGAGGGAAACCTTTTACTTTTTTTAAAATTTCAAATTCTGCCAGTTTGCACGCAAACAATAAACTCTTTCTTTGTCCTTGTGACGCAATACTTTTAAAAACGTTTTCGTGCAATAAAAAAATTAAATCGTCTTTATGAATTCCAACATTCGTTCTTTGTGCCAGGCGGTCTTTTTGCCTTGATGCAATCAACAATTCTTCAAAATTATTTTCATTCAATAAACTGTTGTATTCCAAAGAAACCACTTCATTATTTCCTGAAATATTTTTATAAAATTGTTGCACCAAAGGAAACAGTTTTTGAAAAAAATCTTTCCTGGTTTTATGAATATAATTTCCTGGGATGATTAATTGTTGATCCAATGTTTCGAGCAAAGCGAAATCAAAACTTCCCCGTAAAGTTTCGTTCTTCAAAAAGCCATTTCTCTGTGCCAGCACTCTATTATAAATGATCAGTTGTTGCAAATATTCGGCATCAATCTGGCTGATCAATGTATCAATAAATTTTCTTCTTTCTTCGCTGCCGCCCGTGATCATTTCAATATCGTCAGGTGCAATAATGACGCACGGAAATTTGCCAATGTGGTGAGAAAATTTTTCATAGGCAACACCATCCAAATAAAATTCTTTTTTTTGCCATGCACGATAAATACAAACAATCTTTTGTGATTTATTTTCCTCGTTTTCATTTTGCAAATTACCTTCCAGACGGAACCCTTCTTCACCGAAATGGATATTCAAAACATCTGATTTTGAAAAATAACTCTTGGTAAAACACAGGTAGTTAATCGCGTCCAAAAGATTGGTTTTCCCCTTTCCGTTCAAGCCGCAAATGCCAACTATCCGTTCTGTAAAATCAAAAGTTGTTGTTTGATAATTTTTATATCCTGTTAGTGTAATTTTTTTAAAAAGCATGAAGAGAAGGTATCAGGATTTAGGAATCAGGTATCAGGTGAGAGATGCAACCGGTCCTCGGTTACCGGTGACCGGTTGTCCTTCCTACAATATTCTTCTTAAGTAATTGATCTGTCCCAAATGATAATTCAAATGAGCGAGTAGAAATATTAACATGTTTTCTGTCGTGAAAGTCTGTTCCTGAATTTTTAAAGGAAATGTTTCTTTTAAATCTTCTTCTGATAATTTCGGTAAAGTGGTTTTGATCATTTCTTTCAAAGAATTGATATCATTGATCAATTTTTCTCTTGAAATATTTTTTACAGAAAATTCTTCATCACGCTTTCTTACATAATCAGTATTGGCTAAAGTTTTTCCAATAAAATGATTCAGATTTCCGAGAAGATGCATCGTTAAATTTCCTGCTGAATTTATAATGCCTTCTTTAGTTTTCCAAATGTCATTTTCATTTTCGAATAAATTTATTTCTTCTTTCAATTTATTCAGGTCCCTTTCGAAGAAAACAGTGATGCTCATTTTATTTAATTTTTTTGTCAATGTTGTTTGTACAGTAAGAAACTTTCATGACAGATTTTTATTGATATAATCAATTTTATGGTGCTGTAAAAGTACGCAATCGACGGTTATTTAAATCTTGTTAAGATATATGATCATTACTTTATCATTATTATATTTGCTGCTATGACTATAGAATTATTAAAAGATTTGAGAGACCGTTTGGTGGTCTTGAGGAGGTTTCTTTGACGTGGCGAACCGTGAGCAAAAAGTAGATAACGACAAACAATTGTCTCTTTCGGCTGGTTTCTGGGATGATAGCAAACGCGCTACTTCCATTTTAAAATCGATCAAACTGGACGAATATTGGCTGAATTTATACAATGATGTAAAAACTAAAGTGGAAGATTTCGCGGTGCTTTTTGATTTTTGGAAAGAAGGAGAAGCAACTGAAGAAGAAGTAAAAGAAGCTTATGATGATGCCGTGAAAGCGACTGAAGAAGCGGAGTTTAAAAGCACTTTGAACAAGCCAGAAGATGAAATGCCGGCGATCCTGCAAATCAACAGCGGCGCGGGTGGAACAGAAAGCCAGGATTGGGCGGAAATGCTTTTGCGTATGTACAGAATGTATGGCGAAAAGCAAGGCTGGAGTGTAACCGAGCTTGATTTCCAGGATGGAGATGCGGCAGGGATTAAGAGCGCAACTTTGCAATTTGATGGCCCGTTTGCTTATGGTTTTTTGAAAGCAGAAAGTGGCGTTCATCGGTTGGTTCGCATTTCTCCTTTTGACAGTAATGCACGCCGGCATACCAGTTTTGCAAGCGTTTATGTTTATCCTTTAATTGATGACACTGTTGAAATAAAAGTAAGTCCTGCAGATGTGGAATGGGCCTTTTTCAGAAGTGGTGGAAGTGGAGGACAAAATGTAAACAAGGTAGAAACCGCTGTACGACTGACTCACAAGCCTTCCGGAATTATTGTCGAATGCCAGCAGGCGAGAACCCAGGGAGAAAATCGGGAGAAAGCAATGGCGATGCTGAAGAGCCGTTTGTATGAAGAAGAAATGAGAAAGAGACAGGAACAACTGGATATTAATAATTCGTCAAAGAAGAAGATTGAGTGGGGAAGCCAGATCCGAAGTTATGTTTTTCATCCTTATAAAATGATCAAAGATCATCGCACAGATTTTGAAGTAGGGAATGTAGGCCCCGTGATGGATGGAGAGTTGGATGGATTTATAAAAGCGTATCTGATGATGGAGAGTTAATTAATTTGAAAATTGAAAATATAAATATTCGAAAATGCAATCTGACAATCTGACAAATAAAACAGTAAATCAATAGAACAATAATTGAATAATTAAATAATTAAAAAACATGCCTTCCATTCTTATAATAGATGATGAAAAAGCGATCAGGAAAACCCTGACTGAAATTTTAGGGTTTGAGGGTTATAAAATTGATGAAGCCGCTGATGGGGAAGAAGGTCTGAAAAAATTTAAAGAAAAAAATTATGACCTTGTTCTTTGCGATATCAAAATGCCAAAATTAGATGGCATTGAATTTCTCGAAAAAGCGAAGGAAATTAATTATGAAGTTCCAATCATTATTATCAGCGGACACGGGAATATTGAGACCGCTGTTGAAGCAGTGAAAAAAGGCGCATATGATTATATCTCAAAGCCTCCGGATCTTAACAGGATGCTGATTACGCTTCGCAATGCGATGGATAAAACCACTTTGGTCGCTGAAACGAAAGTCTTGAAACGCAAGGTCAGCAAGGTTCAGGAGATTGTTGGTGAATCCGCGCCGATCCGGAAAATAAAAGATACGATTGAAAAAATTGCGCCTACTGAAGCTCGTGTTTTAATAACAGGCGAAAATGGCGCTGGTAAAGAGTTAGTCGCCAGATGGATTCATGAAAAAAGTGCGCGTTCCGGTGGGGCAATAGTGGAAGTAAATTGTGCGGCAATTCCGGGAGAATTGATTGAGAGTGAATTATTCGGTCATGAAAAAGGAAGTTTTACTTCTGCGGTAAAGCAACGGATTGGAAAATTCGAACAGGCAAGTGGCGGCACCTTATTTCTTGATGAAATCGGTGATATGAGTTTGAATGCCCAGGCAAAAGTGTTGCGTGCCTTACAGGAAGGAAAGATTACCAGGGTTGGCGCTGACAGGGATATTAATGTCGATGTACGAGTGATCGCTGCTACTAATAAAGACCTTTTGAAAGAAGTAGAAAATAAAAATTTCAGGCTCGATCTGTATCATCGTTTGGGCGTCATTATTTTGCATGTACCTACATTAAATGAAAGACCTTCTGATATTCCGTTATTGATCGATCGTTTTTTGGGCGATGTGGCTGCGGAATATGGACAGCCAAAAAAAGCGATTGATAAAAAAGCAGTTGATCTTTTACAAAAATATAAATGGACAGGCAATGTTCGTGAATTGAGAAATGTAGTCGAAAGACTAATCATTCTTTCAGGCAAAACAATCAGTGCAGAAGATGTAGAAAATTATGTTTTGCCAAAAAAGGAAAAATGATTCACAAATAATTTTTAACCGGAATCAAATTTTTTATGAAACACATTTATTGCATCAGCGGCTTTGGTGCGGATGAAAGGGTTTTTGCAAAACTTGATTTTGATGATAATGATGTCCATTTTATTCAGTGGAAAATTCCTGATAAAGGTGAAACACTTGCTTCTTATGCAAGAAAAATGCAACAGGAAATTGTTCACCCAAATCCGATTTTGATCGGCTTGTCTTTTGGTGGTATGATGGCTATTGAAATTGCCAAATTGATTCCGGTAGAAAAAGTAATTTTAATTTCAAGTATCCGTGACCGTTATGAACTTCCTTTTTATATGAAAGCTGCAGCACTACTGCATTTGAATAAAATAATTCCGCTCAAACCTTTCAAAATACTCGAGCCAATTGAAAATTACAACCTGGGTGTGGAAACAGAAGAAGAGAAACAATTATTAAGAGAATACAGGAAAAATATCAACCAGGATTATACTGATTTTGCCATCAACGAAATTGTAAACTGGAACAATGAATGGAGTCCCGGAAAGGTCGTTCATATTCATGGAACGAATGATCACATGTTCCCCATAAAGTATATTCATAATCCTGACTACATTATCAAAGGCGGCGGCCATTTGCTACTGATGAATAATGCCGATGAAGTAAATCAGATTTTGAAAAAAGAATTGTCAGGATAAATTCTTTCAAAAACTTCTTCTCGTTTCTTTGTTAAACTAATGATAACTATTTTCTTTTACTTTTTTAATAAGAAATTTTATATGGTACTTTTGTTTCCTTTAATAAAAATCCGCTCATGAGTATAGGTTTACTTCTCTTTATTGTTGCATCAATTGCAGTTCTTATTGGTTTGTATGGAATGTTTAAAAAAGCGGGCATCGCTCCATGGAAAGGCTTGATTCCATTGTATAATACATGGTGCATGGTTGAAAAAATGGAACTCAAAAAGATTTGGTTTTTTCTGCAACTCATTCCTATCGCCGGACAGTTTATTACTATCTGGATCAACATAAAATTTGTAGAACACTTCGGACGTTTTGGTCTATGGCATCATTTTCTAACTGTCTTTTTTCCTTTCATTTATTTTCCTTATCTCGGTTTTTCTGAAATGGAAAGATATTCAGGAACTGCAGTTGTGAGGAATTATAAAAAAGGCGCCATTCGTGAATGGGTTGATGCCGCTGTCTTTGCAATTGTAGCTGCGACCTTGATCCGCACATTTGTTTTTGAAGCTTACACGATTCCCACTCCATCGATGGAGAAAACGTTATTGGTGAATGATTTTCTTTTTGTAAGCAAGTTCGCTTATGGGCCGCGCATTCCTGAGACGCCGCTGGCGTTGCCTTTCATGCATCATACTATCCTTGGAACCAACACAAAATCTTATGTTGAATGGATTAAAATACCTTATACAAGATGGTTTCCACGACCAATAAAAAGAGAAGATGTAGTTGTTTTCAATTTTCCTGTCAATGATACTTTGATCAATGATAATCAACATGGATCTGAGATCACTTATTACCAGGAAATCCAGGCACGCATGATCGCTGATCATATTTCTAAAGAAGAAGCAAGGCAAAGGGTACTGGATCAATATGGTGATTTGATCATCACCAGGCCGGTGGACAAGAGAGAGAATTTTATTAAAAGATGTGTTGCTATCTCCGGCGATACACTTCAAATCAAGAATCGCGTTATTTATATAAATGGAGTGGCTCAAGCACTTCCCGAAAATCATGAATTTAATTATTTGGTTACAACAACCGGGCCTCTTGATCCTGATCAATTGAACAGCATTGGAATTCAGGATACGGAAGATCAGAATAAAAACCAGGTGAGAATGCTGGGAACCAATTCTTATGAAATAGGAATGAGTGATGCAGAAAAACTGCAGTTAAAAATGAATCCGCTGGTTAAAGATATCCGCCCGGAGCCTCCTGGAACTTATGAAGAGAGTCCATACCTTTTTCCTTATAACGCCGAAAACCACTGGTCTGTAGATGATTATGGACCAATTTGGGTTCCAAAAAAAGGTGCAACGATTCCTTTAAATCCTGAAAATGTCAGAAGGTACAAACGTTGCATTGTTACGTATGAAGCAAATAAATTCGAAGAAAAGAACGGTCAATATTTTATCAATGATAAACCCGCTACCACTTATACTTTCAATATGAATTATTACTGGATGATGGGTGATAACCGTCACAACTCACTTGATAGCCGCTACTGGGGCTATGTTCCCGAAGATCACATTGTAGGAAAAGCTTCCCTCATCTGGTTTAGTTATGGAAACAATGGAATTCGCTGGAGCAGGATTTTTCAGAAAATAAGATAGGTTTAATTCCAACCAATAATTTGCACGGAAAAGAAATCATCTACACACCGATCAATTCTTTATTGTATTTATTCCTGTAATCAATTGGAGACAGACCGGTAATCTTTTTAAATACCTGCCTGAAAGATTTGCTGTCGGAATACCCAGCATCATACATCACTTCATTGATATTTTTTCTGTTGATCTCCAGGTTTTTTTTCGCAGCTTCAATCTTGACTCTTTGAATATATTCAACAACTGTATTGGATGTGGCCTTTTTAAATCTGCGTTCGAGGTTCCTCCGGCTGAGAGAAATGATTGCAGCTATCTGATCAACCGCAATCTTTTCCTGGACGTTCTTTTCAATATATTCCTGCGCGATTTTTATTGGCTCATCTTCATGATCTTTTTGTGCATTAAAGATCATAAATGCTGATTGGCTGTTTCTCTCAATTTCAATTTGAAAAATTTTGGAACAATAAATGGCAGCTTCTCTTCCTGCAAATTTTTCTATGAGATATAAAATTAAATTGAGTGAAGAATAAGCGCCCCCACTGGAATAAATGCCTTCCTCATCTGTAATGATTTTATCAGTTACCACATTGATATCCGGAAACATATTTTTAAAGCTTTCTGCAGCAATCCAATGTGTCGCGCAATTTCTTCCTTTTAACAAACCTGTTGCAGCAAGCAAAAAAGATCCGATACAAAGACTTGCAAGCTGGGCGCCTTTTTTGTGTTGCTGTATCAACCATGGAATGAAATCTTTATTCAATTCCAATTGGTTTTTGATCTCCCCCTGCAAAGCCGGAATGATGATAAGATCAGAACGTTTTACCTCCTCAATCAATACATCTGGATGAATGCTGAACAAGCCTTTTTTCATGCGGCTTTGTTTGTTCAGACCGACCAGTTGAATATTAAACAACGGAGGTTTTCCGGCACGTTTCAGAAATGAGTTTACTTCAGTAAAGATTTGGTGCGTTCCTTCGATATTTGATACGCTGCAATCGCCTTCCGGAACCAGTATTGATAAGTGTTTCATTGACTTCAGTTTAATGGATAAATGAAAGAATGATACGGTTTGAATTGCAAATGTAAAAATAATTTTGTCGCGATCAACCCTTTAAAATGCCGTGTTTACACCCTTTGGAATTTCCGGAATCGGTTTAGGTTTGCATTGTGATTTTGATGGATGGCGAAAGGTGAATTGTTTAAAAGAATAAAAATTAATTTTATGAATGAAGAAATTTTTGATGAATTGAAAAAAACAACTGATGAACTGGTTCACCTGATTTCATCAGCAGGCGAAAAAGAATTGAACGAAATTCCTTTTGATGGAAGCTGGTCAGCAGCGCAGGTTGGGGAGCATTTATTAAAATCTTATGGAATTGTTGAGATATTAAAGAATCCACAAACAAAAACAGAAAGATTACCGGATGAAAAAGCTCAATTGCTCAAATCAGTTTTTCTGAATTTTAATCAAAAGGCGAAATCGGCAGCAGCCATTCTTCCTTCTGATGATTTTATTAATAAAGAAAATTTATTGAGTTCTTTGAAAAAAAGAATCGCGGAAATAAAAGAAGTGGTACAAACAAAAGATTTGTCTGAAATCTGTGAAAGCATTTCTCCTCCTGTTTTTGAGACAATGACGAAATTAGAGTGGCTGCACCTTATTCTTTATCATACACAAAGACACAATCATCAGATCAAAAATATTTTTCAACATATAAAAACAAAAAACAATGAAAGTAGTAAATCCTTATTTGAATTTTAATGGCAACACCGAAGAAGCGTTTAATTTTTACAAATCCGTTTTCGGGGGTGAATTTGGAATGGTAATGCGTATGAAAGATGCACCTGGAATGCCTGTTCCCGAGGGGCAGGAAGAAAAGATCATGCACATATCATTGCCCTTAAACAGTGGCCAGGTGCTGATGGCCAGTGATAATTGCAATGATGAAACTTTTCGTGCCGGAAATAATTATTACATTTCCATCCATGCAGACAGCGTCGAAGAAGGGCAAAAACTCTATGAAGCTCTTGTCGCAGGCGGAAAGGCTAATCATCCTTTTGAAAAACAATTCTGGAACTCATGGCATGGCAACCTGACCGATAAATTTGGCACCAACTGGATGGTGAATTATGATCCGCAAGCACAGTAATTTAAACTTCATTAAAAAACTTAAACAATGGCAAACCACAAAAATCTAAAATCGGCTAAGATCATTTACTGGATAACCACAGGGCTGATTGCACTATTTGAGCTTTCCGGTGCATTTTTTATGAACAGCGAAATGGCAAAGGAAGGAATGCGGCATCTTGGCTTACCGGAATGGTTCAGATGGGAAGTAAGTATAGGCCATTTGATTGGAGGAATTTTGCTGATAGTTCCTGTAAATAAAAGAATTAAAGAATGGGTGTATGTGGCTTTCGGCATTGATTTTATTTCTGCATTTATTGCATATGCCACAATCGATGGATTAGTGTTTAATACATTTTCTCCATTAATTACCTTGGCTTTGCTGGTGGTTTCTTATGTGTATTATCACAAATTGCAGAACGCGAAATCGGCAAATTATGATTTGAAAGTATCAACAGTTTAGTATCAATAAACCATTAAGAAGTTAAGAGTAGTTAAGTGTTTTTTACTAATGTGCTTTGCTTCTTTAATGTTAAAAAAAATATTTCACTTCTAAAAAAGCAATTATGTCAACACAAAACATTCAACAAAAGATTGTTCCTTTTTTTTGGTTTGCCAATGAAGCCGAAGAAGCAGTGAACTTTTATACCTCCTGTTTCAACAACTCAAAAGTCGGAACTGTTACCCGTTATGATGAGGCATCAGCAAAGGCTTCAGGACAACCAAAAGGTTCAGTGCTGACTGCATCCTTCCAACTGAACGGCCAGGAATTTATTGCTTTAAATGGCGGTCCCGTTTTCAAATTCACTCCGGCCATTTCTTTTTTTGTGAATTGTGAAACAGAAAATGAAGTGAGCGATTTATGGGAAAAGTTTTCTGAAGGAGGACAGGTAATGATGGAATTATCTGAATATCCTTTTAGCAAAAAGTTTGGATGGATACAGGATAAATACGGGCTTTCATGGCAATTGAATTTGACCGGTTCTCCCCAAAAGATTATTCCTTCGCTTATGTTTACTGGCAACAAAGCTGGCAAAGCAGAAGAAGCGATGAATTATTATGTTTCATTGTTTAAAAATTCTGAAATAAAAACTTTGTCTCGTTATCCCGCCGGGAGCCAGGGCAAAGAAGGAACGGTAGAATTTGCATTATTTTCTTTGGATAATGAAGATTTTATTGTAATGGACAGCGACTACGAACATGGTTTTACTTTTACGCCTGCCGTTTCATTTTTTGTTTATTGTGAAACCCAAAAAGAAATTGATTTTTTCTGGGATCATCTTACTGACGGAGGAAAGGAAGTTGAATGTGGCTGGCTTGAAGATAAATATGGCGTGTCGTGGCAAATCGTTCCGACAGTTCTGTTTGGATTATTAAACAATTCTGATCCGGAAAGAGCGAAAAGAGCCATGCAGGCAATGATGAAAATGAAAAAGCTTGATATCAAAACTTTGGAAGAAGCCTAAGTTCATCTAAAATTTAAAATTTAAAAAATTAAGAAAATGGAATCAACCAATAAAACAATTACAGTTTCAGCAATTGTAAATGCACCAATCGGAAAAGTTTGGGAATATTGGACAACACCTGAGAACATTATCGAATGGAACAGTGCTTCAGAGGACTGGCATACACCCCGCGCTGAAAATGATTTACGGGTCGGAGGAAAATTCTTTTCAAGGATGGAAGCCAAAGACGGAAGTTTTGGTTTTGATTTTGGCGGGGTTTATGATGGAGTGATTGAACACAAACTGATTTCTTATACGATGGGAGATGGCAGAAAAGTGGAAGTAAATTTTTTGGATGAAGGTGACGCAACAAAGATCATCGAAACTTTTGAAGCAGAATCAGCCAATTCATTTGAACAACAAAAGGGGGGCTGGCAGGCGATCCTGGACAATTTTAAAAGGTATACTGAATCGCATTAATTAAAATATTTAGTAACTTCATAACGTTCTGAATTATATGAGAGCCGAAAAAATAAAACCAAAAGATGTAGATGAATATCTTTCCGGCTTTCCGAAAGAGATTCAAAAAAAGCTGGAAGAATTGCGCACTGCAATCCGAAAGGCTGCGCCAGATGCGAAAGAAATAATCAGTTATCAAATGCCTGCTTATTCTTTAAATGGCATCCTTGTTTATTTTGCTGCATATAAAAATCATATTGGCTTTTATCCCACCGCTTCAGGAATTAAAAATTTTAAAAAAGACTTTGTAAAATATGAAAGTTCAAAAGGTGCGGTGAGATTTGCAATAGATCAACCCTTGCCTTTAAAATTAATCAGCAGGATGGTAAGATTCAGGGTGAAAGAAAATCTGGAAAAACATTTACAAAAGCAATTAAAAAAAGCAATCTAAAAAAATCAGCACATGAGAAAAATAGTTTTGTTCATGCACGTTTCTCTTGATGGCTTTGTTGCCGGGTTGAAAGGTGAAATGGATTGGATCCATGTAGACGAAGAAATATTTGATTATGCGGCAGAGCGTACAAACCAGGCAGACGCTGCTTTGTATGGCCGCAACACTTTTCAAATGATGGAAAGTTATTGGCCAACAGCCGGTGATAATCCCAATGCAAGCAAGCACGATAAAGAACATTCCGCCTGGTATAAACAGGTTCAGAAAATTGTTTTATCAAAAACCTTGTCTTCTGATGGTTTAAAAAAAACGACCGTAATCAGTGATAATATTCAGTCGCAAATCAATCAGTTAAAACAAAAAGAAGGAAAAGAAATCGTCATCTTCGGCAGCCCTGGTGCTGCTCATTCACTGATGAAATTAGATTTGATTGATGATTATTGGTTGTTCATAAATCCGGTGCTTTTAGGAGAAGGAATCCCCTTATTTAAAAACATCGAAAGAATCAAAAAGCTGCAATTAAGAAAATCGCACTCCTTTTCTTCAGGCGTTGTTTGCCTTCATTATAGTCTATGATGAATCGAGAGATTTGATTCCGGCAACGGGTGATAAGTGAAGTAGCTTTCATTTTCCCCGACGATCAATAAAATTTTTCCTAAGCTTTGAATATTTGAATATTTAATCCGTTCTAGTTATTTTTATCACCAGAACTTCAACAAACTCTTGTAAACTGCTTATGAAAAAGAAAAACTATTTGCTGCTTTTGATGGCTGCAACCTGCATTCAATTATCCTTCTCTCAATCATCCTTCTCTCAAAAATTATCTTCAACGCTTTTATGGAGAATTAGCGGAAATGGCCTTCAAAAATCGTCCTACCTCTTTGGGACAATGCATTTAACTGATGAAAGAGTTTTCAATCTCGGAGATTCATTGTATAAGTCAATTGAGCACACTGACGGCTTTGCAATTGAAATTGATCCGCAGGAATTTACACCTCTTTTGATTGATGAAGCTAAAAAAGAGGTTTATGAGAAGGGGCAACCAATTAAAAATTTAATGAGTAGCGAGCAGTATGAAAAGTATGGGAAGATGCTTGCTAAAAAATTAAATAAAAAAGCGGATGAGATCACTACATCTGATATACTCAACGAAAAAAATAAATGGATCCGCCAAAGTTTTAAGAATGGGAAAATGCAAACATTCCTCGATGCATATCTTTTTGATATAGCAAGAAGACAAGGGAAATGGACGGGTGGTGTTGAAGATATGAAAGACCAGCAAGGCCTTGGAGATCTTATAGATGAATCAGACATTGAACAGATTGCCATGGATGGAAGTGGTGAGAACGGTATGAAGGAAGAAAACAAGAATGCCGAATATCTTATAACCGCCTATATCAATAATGATCTGAATAAGATTGATAGCATTTCTAACTTAGGGGATAGCCTGTATGAAGATGCGCTTCTTTTTAAGCGTAACAAAAAAATGGCCAGGCGCATGGACAGCCTGGCAAGGCAGCGCAGCATGGTGTTTGCAGTAGGGGCAGCACATTTGCCGGGAGGCAAAGGCTTGATTGCTCTTTTAAGAGAAAAAGGATTTACTCTTACGCCGGTCTTTTCTTCAAAGAAAATAAAACCATCCGGTTATAAAGTTAAGGAGGTGCCCTTAAAATGGTATGATGTAAAAGACGAGCAGGGATTATATAAGGCGTCTATGCCTGGCAAGCCCGGCGATATAACTTTCTATGGTATCATGGATATGAAAATGTATTTTGATATTTTTTCGAGTACCATATACATGACTACAGCTTTAAAAACCCCTTATTCTCCAAAAATGGCGGATAGTGTGTTGAACGTAATTGCTTCCTATTATTTTGGTGATTCAAAAGGAAAACCAATCACCATTGATAACATTCCTGGAAGGGAATTTACTTCAAAAAAGGAAAATTACAGTCATGGCTACCTTTTATTTAAAGATGGAAAAATGTATATTGCTTTAGGTATGAGCATGAAAAGTGGCAGCGCAGATGAGCCGGATATTAACCACTTTTTAAGTTCATTTTCCATTACAGAAAAGGCGCCTGATACCAGTCGTATCTTCACTTATACCAACAAAATAAAAGCGTATCGCTTGGAACTTCCTGGTGAGGCAAAATCAGGAGGCGATTACACAAAAGCAATGAAAAAAGACAGCTCTATCCTGAATGAATTAAATGTCGCGGGAGATCCCGCAACAGGTGCTTATTTTTTCTTTGGCACGAATGAAGCTGCCCCTGGTTACAATTTAGAAAACGATAGTGTAATGTTGGCTGCGATTCGTGCATCACAAACGGGCAAGTTTAAAACGATCAGTATTGATACGGGGTATATAAAGAATGGTTGCAGAACACTGGATATTGGCGGAATGATGGCGCAGGCACCATTGATGTTGAAGACGCGCTTTCAATTCAGAGGAAATCGTTGGTATGGTTTGGTCGCTATTTATGATACTGCAAAAGATGAAACATCAGTGGAAAGATTTTTTAATTCCTTTACTACTCTTGATTATGCAGAGATAAAATGGGATAATCATACTTCTGCTGATAACAGTTTTTCTACGTGGTCGCCAACGCCGTTTACCTATGAATCAAATATTGAAGATGCAGACGGAAACCGGAAGTGGAACTATGAATCTTATGATTCTTCCCGTGCAGATAATTATGAAGTAATCGCGCAAGAGTTTAGTAAGTATTACTGGCAAAACAGCGATTCTGCTTTATGGAACGAAGTGATAGCAAGATATCATACAGATAGTGTTCTTGTTAAGAAAAAAATTAGCAATAACGACTTAAAAGGTTATGAGTTAGAGTTGAAGGCAAATGGTTCATTGAATGTAAAACGGTTAAGATTCTATTTAAACAATGGGAAATTGTACACCCTTATGACCCTTCAGGCAGCCGGAGAAATCAATAATGAAAACACGAATAAATTTTTTGACTTCTTTCGTTTTACTTCTATTCATCCAGATACAAATGTGATGGTTTCAAAAGCAGCCCTCCTGCTAACAGATATGGCTTCAACAGATTCTTCTGTTAGCAGTAACGCTGTAAAATATTTGACCATTGCGCCTTTTATCAAAAAAGATTTGCCTTTGCTGCACCAGGCATTATTGAAAAATTATCCTGACCTGGACTATTATCCTGATCAAACAAGGAACAAGCTAAAGAAAATCATCCTTAACTTAAAAGATCCATCTTCTTTCAACTTTGCCAAAAATAATTATGCCACCGCGGATGGTACCACCCGCAATACGCTACTCTCTATTATGGCTTCCTTTCCAACAAAAGAAAATTATAATGACATCAAAACTTTGTTGTTGAAACAGCCGCCTGTCGTCGACCCCGGCTACCAGGTTATCAATCCATTAAGCGATTCACTGCAACTGACAGCAACCATATTACCGGATCTTTTGCCTTTGCTAAAAGATACTGCAATGGGGCCGTTACTGATTAATTTGTCCAACCAATTATTGGACAGCGGACTTATTCATAAAAATATTTTCGAACCATACCAGCCGGATATTTTAAAATTATCAGGGAAAGAGTTGGCGCTTCTTAAGGGAGATACTGATAATTCTACGTACTATGATTATTTACTGGTGGAATTGATGGGCAAGATGAATACTCCTGAATTTAATTCTGTGCTTCAAAAATGGAGCCTCCTTTCGCAACCGTCTTACATTAGTCTCGCCGCGGTAAACTCACTGCTCCGGAATAACCAGGCAATTAATCCCGGCGCCATCCAGGCATTGGCAAAGGATAAAAGTAGCCGTATAGAATTATACGACACTTTAAAAGCGTATCATAAAGCGAATCTTTTTCCTGCGATGTATCTTACTCAAAAATCTTTTGGAGAAAGTTATGCGTGCACAGCCGATGAAGATAATACCCCTTCAGCGGTTGCTTATCTGTCACAAAAAGTGATCAATTTTAAAGGCAGGCAATCCCGTTTTTATTTTTATAAACTAACATTTCATGATGGTGAGGATACGACTTATTCTCTTGCCTGCGCCGGCCCTTTTAATGTGGATGTAAAAGATTTCTCATCAAAGGATGCCACCGGTGTGATGTATTATGATGAAGATTTTGATCAATCTAAATTACAACAACAGACAGAGTCATTAATTAAGCAAATGGAGGATTGGTTTGAATGGAGTGATAAAAAAGAAAATAAATAATTGGGTGGAACGAACCGGCTTCATTTTATTTGATATTTAAAAGAAGCTTTTGGAAAGTTCCGAATTTTTGGAAAGTTAGCAGATTGGGAAATAGAGCACAAAGTGTTGCCAATATTATTTCCTTCGCCATCTACCCCCATGTACAACTTTAAACACCGCATTTAAAAGAGAACTTTCATCATTTGTGTCGCCCAGTAATTGCCAGATCATTACGCCTCCTGCATTTTGCAAAGCCAGCCGGGTTTTGTTTTCTATGGTGGCCAGGTTATTGAAATACATCACTACGTTTCCCGGCATGTTTAATGTATCAGAAACCTGGTTTGGATAAAGCGTGATGATTTGTTTATAATTCATGCTCACAACCGAATCCTTATCCCCAAATCCGTAGCCATAAAAAGGAAGCCCGAGCACTAATTTTTCTTTAGGCACTGATCTTTCATTATGCCAATAATTTAAATCATCAACAGCCATCTGGTAAGGAGAATGATTGCCGGGCCTGCCTGGCGACCATGGACCGGTTTGATCGTAAGACATCACATCT
>Ga0157370_10000915_pt1 | contig 37393 bp, 28 predicted proteins | sample C35metaG_FD_113463 | JGI IMG/M metagenome (GOLD analysis project Ga0157370, IMG submission 113463) | Corn rhizosphere microbial communities from Kellogg Biological Station, Michigan, USA - C3-5 metaG | ecosystem: Host-associated > Plants > Roots > Rhizosphere > Soil | place: USA: Michigan... | reverse complement strand
CTCTTTTACACCAAAAAAAACGAACAAATATAAGTCCGGGGTTTTCATTTCCATCTGGGCTAAAAAATATGAAATACCTAATAACCATTGTCGGACCAACAGCCATAGGCAAAACAGCCTTAAGTATTGCTTTGGCACAACATTTTAAATGCGAGATTGTTTCTTGCGACAGCCGTCAATTTTTTAAAGAAATGACTATTGGTACAGCCGTTCCCAATCAAGAAGAATTGAATTCTGCCAAACATCATTTCATTCAAAATAAATCCATTTTTGAAAATTACACCGTTGGCGATTACGAAAAAGAAGCTTTAGTAAAAATCGAAGAACTTTTTCAAACCAACGATTATGCAATTCTTATTGGCGGATCAGGATTATATGTAGATGCAATTTTAAAAGGTTTTGATGAATTTCCAGAAATCAATCCAGAAGTTCGCTCAGAAGTAAATTTAAATTACGAAAAACTCGGAATTGAATATCTTCAGGAGCAACTAAAAAATCTAGATCCAGATTATTACCAAAAAATAACTATCGAAAATCCTCAAACTCTACAAAATCCGCAGCGAATGATGCGATTTGTAGAAGTTTGCATTGGAACAGGAAAACCGTATTCTTCATTCTTAAATCAAAAGAAAAATAATCGAGGCTTCACTCCTATTCTAATTGGTTTAGATGCCGAAAGAGAAATCATTTACAACCGAATCAACCAGCGTGTTGATATTATGATGAACGAAGGTTTACTTGAAGAAGCCAAAACCTTGTATCCTAATAAAGCGTTAAATGCTCTGCAAACGGTCGGTTATAGAGAATTATTTAGTTATTTTGACGGAGAATTTACATTGCCTTTTGCAATAGAAGAAATTAAGAAAAACACAAGAAGATTCTCCAAAAGACAATTAACGTGGTTCAAAAGAAATGAAACTACAAAATGGTTTGATTACGCGATAGATAGAAAAGAAATTATAAGCTATATAGAAAATCTTCTAAAGTAAAAATCTATTTTCTTTCATCTTTCTTCTATTTTCTAAAATAAAAATCTAAAATTAAAAAATGCCAATATCTCCAAATTTCACATCAGTTTTAAGTAAAGACTGGGAAATCAATTTCACACAATGCACGCCCGCTGGTTATTTAAAGTATACCGATTTGTGTAATATTTTACAATTAACTGCTGCAGCACATTCAGAAGTTGGCGGCATTAGTTTTTATGATATGCAGGAATTTCACCAAGCGTGGGTTTTAAGCCGAATGCGCGTTGAAGTTCATGCTTTACCAAAATGGCAGGATGTTGTAACCGTAAAAACATGGATCAATAGTTTAGAAAATTCACGTTCAGTTCGTGCTCTTGAAATGTATGTAAACGGAAAAAAAATTGTAGGATGTGAAACCTATTGGGCTGTTTTCAATACGCAGGCGCGCCGTCCAGAAGCGTTGGCTTTACCATATGAACACTTTGAATTATTTCCCGAAAATAGAGCTACAGAAGAAGGTTTTTCTAAAATAAACATCAACCACGAAAAAGAAGCTGTTTTTGAAAAAACAGTTTATTTATCAGATCTGGATATTGTAAATCATGTTAATAACGTAAAATATCTGGAATGGTGCCTAGATCACGTTGATCCGAAAAGAATTTTAAAACAAGAAGTGAAAAGTTTCGAAATGAACTTCATGAAAGAGCTTTCCTTACAAGATAATGTTGTCATTCACGAAAGTGAAGATGACGATCATACAAAAGCAACATTCAGTATTACAAAAGGCGAAAAAACATGTTTTGCTTTGGAATTGCATTGGAAATAAAGGTTTTTTAAATCTGACATTCCTCAATATTGTCATTTCGACGAAGGAGAAATCTTCGCGAGAAGCTCTGCAAAGATTGACTATTTTGCTTGTGGAATTACTTACGAAGATTTCTCCTTCGTCGAAATGACAAACTTTGTTTGTAACTTAATTAAACAAAAAACGATGCAAAATTGCATCGTTTTTTGTTTAAAATTATTTCGATTTCTTTTTAGAATCTTTTTTTGTTTTTTTATCTTTCTTCTTTTTCAACAAATCAAGTTTACCTTTAATTCTTTTCTCAACTTCACTAATTCCAGAGTCATAATCATGTTGAATAGAATGTAATTTTGCTTGCTTAATTTCTTTTAAAGCATCTTTAAATTTATGCTGTACTTCTAATAAAATTGCTTTTTTGATATAAATTTCAGACTTGTTTATTCCTTTTACAGTCAAAGCAAAATCAATTAGCTTTTCAGCTTCTTCATAATCTTCATTCACAATCAATGTCTGCAAATAATACGGATATACTTCAAGAGCATGAATATTAATAGCTAACGCTTGCTGAAAATAAGATTTTGCTTCTTCGTAATTCATTAATTGTTCTGCCTGAATTCGTGCGTATAAACACAAAACCATTGTGTTTTTATCATCATAAGAAAAAGCATAATCCAAAGATTCTATTGTTCCTTCAAGCCAAAACGGATAATTATCCAAGGCCTGAAAAAGATATTTATCAGTTGTTTTCATTTCGTAAATCGTTTTTTAATTTCTGACGAGTTCCTTTGTAACTCTTCTCCACTTTATTCTTTTTAAAATCACTTCCGGTAAAAACTCTAATAGGATTTTCACGCTCAACATTGAGTTGATTTTCCCATTGTTTACCAACATGATTTTTAAGCTGAATAAGTTTTTCTTCTTCTAATTTTTTTAATAATCTTTCTGTTGCTAGTTTTTTGTTTTGGTGTTGAGAACGACTGTCCATCGAAACAACTGCAATTCCTGTTGGAATATGTGTTGCCCGAATTGCCGAACTCACTTTATTTACATGCTGACCGCCCGCTCCCGAACTACGCATTGCCTGATATTGAATATCATTTTCTGAAACCGCTGTCTTTTTCTGGGGTTCGATTTCAAAAATTCCAATAAACCAGTTCTTGCGTTTATGCATTTTTCTAAACTGACTCTGCCCAATCCATTGAATCGTTCCAATCCACGATTTTACAAATTGCTCAGCATTTTTTCCTTTTACAGCAATTGAAGCCGTTTCAACCGTTCCATTTTCCTGACCTGCTTCGCGCTGCAGTAAAACGGTTTCTAATTGTTGATCCTGCGCCTCTTTCAAAACTTTTTTAAGCACTTGGGCAACAACCCAAGTGCATTCTGCAGGTCCGCGACCCGCTGTTATCTGAATTATTCTTTCCATTTTTTTTTAATCTCTTTTTAACGATCCATTCTAACGATCTTTGGCGCAAAAATTCCCAAAACTTCTACTAAATCGGTTTGATTCGCCATAACTTTTGTAATGTCTTTGTACGCCATTGGAGCTTCGTCAATATTTCCTCCAATCAAGGTTACATCATTGGCTTTCAAAACCTTTTTGATCTCACTTTGCGTAAAAGTACTTTTACATTTCGCTCTCGAAAACAAACGGCCAGCTCCATGAGAAGCAGAGTTTAAACTTTCTGCATTTCCTTTACCCTTTACAATGTAACCAGGCGCAGTCATCGAACCCGGAATAATTCCCAATTGACCTTCTGCTGCTGGAGTTGCACCTTTTCGGTGAACAATACATTCTTGACCGTTTACCATTTCTTTCCAAGCAAAATTGTGGTGATTTTCTATCGTTACTACTACTCTTTTTCCAATAGCTTTGGCAATTCTTCTATGAATATCATCATGACAAGCTTTTGCATATTCTCCAGCTAAATTCATTGCAAGCCAATATTCCTGACCATCATGTGTATTCAAATCCAGCCATGCTAAATGCTGCACATTTTTTGGTAACGGACATTGCTTTGTCGCCAAATAAGTATAATGTTTGGCAATGTTTGCGCCCAAACCACGCGAACCACTATGAGAAAGAACAGCGAAATACTCCCCTTTTTCGAGCTTCCACTCGTTTTCTGGGTTATCGATTTTAGCAATTCCAAATTCTACAAAATGATTTCCTCCGCCTGAAGATCCCAATTGTTTGTAAGCTTTAGGTAAAAGATTCTTCAACAGCGGAATATCTTGAAATTCACTTTTATAAAAAACGTCATGGTCTACTCTTGATGCATGCGTTTCATACATTCCAAACTTGGTATTGTCTTTTAAAATAGCTTCTAGTTGATGCTCTCTTCCTTTAAAATGAGAAGCTGGCAAATCAAAAATTGAAAGACTCATTCTACACCCAATATCAACCCCAACTCCGTATGGGATCACAGCATTATCGGTTGCTAAAACACCGCCGATTGGTAAACCATATCCAGAATGTGCGTCTGGCATTAAAGCTCCTGCAACCGAAACTGGCAGTTTCAAAGAATCATACAATTGAAATTTTGCCTGCTGATCGATTTCATTTTCACCAAAAATTGTAAAAGGAGCTCTGGTTGTTTTCAACTGATGCATCCTTACTTGAACTGGTTTTATCAAGCCTTCGGCTACTTTCCCCCAGGTTCCGTTTCCTTCGTACTTTTCAGGATTTAGCAAGACGTCTTTTGCTTCTGTTAGAATAGATTCCTTTTTTTCTCTTTTTCTATATCTGTTTATCTGCCCTAAGGCGATATTTATTGAATTGTCTTTTGGAAAGCCTAATTTGATCAGGTCTTTTCCAGATAATTTATTTCCCATAAATTTTTTATACTACTATTTACAGCATGCCCAAGTCCACTTAATACAAAAAGGATTAAATAAAATTTAAGCACACAAACTTTTTATCCTTACGGATAATTACTTTGAATCTTTTTTCGGGAAAATTTGAAGTGTCTAGAATAAAAAAAGCCCGAAACTAAATGTCTTCGGGCTTTTTTATATATCTAAAAATGTATTTCTAAGATTGAAATAAGCCACGAAGAAGTGCTGCACCAAATTTGTTTGGTGTGAAGCTTTGTGATGTCGATGTAAGTACAAACATTTTTTCTTCGTTTTAAAGGGTTATTATTTTTTTCGCCTGCAAATATTCAGAATTGTTTTTTGATTTTCCAAATTTATTTAAAGAAAATACATCTAAAAAAATAATTGATGAATTCTAAATATATAAAAATTAGATTATCTATCTAAAAATCAAAACCCTAACTCTAGCAATAATTCTATGTGTTTTTCTCTCTTTTCAGCAAGAAAAAAATCATATGAATCCAAGATTTAGAGTTGTACGCTAAAAAATGGAGCATAAAAAAAGCCCTGATTTCTCAGAGCTTATATTTTTTAGTGTGAATTTGTTATTCAGTAACTTTGCTTTTTACTACTAATCTAAAACCTTCACCGTGAATGTTTAAGATTTCAACATCTTCATCTGCTTTTAGGTATTTTCTAAGTTTAGCGATGTAAACGTCCATACTTCTTGAAGTAAAGTAGTTGTCATCTCTCCAGATTTTTGTTAAAGCTAATTCTCTTGGCATTAAGTCATTTTCATGAAGAATAAGCATTTTAAGCAATTCATTCTCTTTTGGAGATAATTTGATTGGCTCTTCATCTTGGAAAGTCAAGAATCTCAATTTTGAATTTAAATGAAACTTACCAATATTAAATTCAAATTGTACTTGTTCTGCTTTTGTATCTGCTGATTTTCTTTGAATGATTGCTTTAATTTTCATTAAAAGAACTTCAGAATCAAAAGGTTTATTTAAATAATCATCCGCACCAGCTTTATATCCTTTTAAAACATCTTCTTTCATAGACTTGGCTGTCAAAAAGATAATTGGTACTTCACTGTTCTTCTCTCTAATTTCTTTGGCCAAAGTGTAACCATCTTTATAAGGCATCATTACGTCAAGAATACAAAGATCGTATACGTCTTTCTTGAATTTTTCGAAACCTTCCATACCGTTTTTAGCTAAAGTAACTTCAAAGTCATTTAACATTAGATAATCTTTAAGAACTGCCCCAAAATTTAGGTCATCTTCTACTAAAAGTATTCTTTTGTTAGTATTTTCCATATTTTAATTTATTAATGGTATTTTTATTATAAAGGTGCTACCTTTTCCTTTTTCGCTTTCTACATATACTTGACCGTTATGGTCTTCAACAATTCTCTTAACATAGGCCAAACCTAAACCGTGGCCTTTTACATTGTGCAAATCTCCTGTATGCTCTCTGTAAAACTTCTCAAAAACTCGTTTTTGAGCTATCTTACTCATTCCCAAACCATGATCTCTTACTTTTATCAAAATCATATCTTTTACATTTTCTGTAAAGATTTCAATCTCTGGTGTACCTGGTGAGTATTTGATGGCATTTTCCAAAATATTAACCAATACATTTGTAAAATGAACTTCATTTATCAAACAGGTTGTTCTTGCTGCATTATAATGCCTCACTACAGTACCCTTTCTATCCTCTAGAATTAGATTCACGTGTTCAATTGCATCATCAATAATATCATGAACTACAGTTGGCTCTTTGGTGATGTCAAGTTCTCTTTTTTCTAATTTAGAAATACGAAGAACATTTTCCACCTGTGCATGCATTCTTTTATTTTCATCTCGAATCATTTGAAGATAGCGATAAACTTTTTCTTTATCTTCTATAATTCTTGGATTTTTAATAGCATCTAATGCTAAATTTATAGTTGCAATTGGAGTTTTAAACTCATGCGTCATATTGTTTATAAAATCTGTTTTGATTTCAGAAATATGTTTTTGACGCAATAATTGATTTAATGCACTCGTGTAAGCAACAATTATAATTAAGGTAAAAACTATCGATAAAATAGTGATACTTAATAATTCAGATAATAAAAATTTCTTTTTATGTGGAAAAGTAACTGACAATTCGTATTTGCTATTTCCCTCATTATCTGTATAAACTGGAATATTGTAAGTTGCATCCTTGTCATAATGAAATCCGTCAGATTTTATTTTTGTTGGAACGCCGCTGCTATAAATTCCGAATTCAAATTTGGTTTTAACACCATATTCTTCCAGCTCTTTCTTTAATAATTTAGAAAGCTTGTCTTTTGTAATTCTTCCTTCAATTGGAGTCAAAGAGGCAATGTCTTTATATTGAATCTGCTGTTGAACTTTATTTAAAATATCCAAACTTCCAGATTTTTCATCCCTTATATCTGGAATAATACTTTGTCCTAAACTATTATTATCAATCCCATTGTTATTATAAACTTCAGTTACTCTTTTTGAACTAAAATTTTTAAAACGTTCACTGCTGAACTTTTTGTTAAAAATAGAACCATTAATATCGTAATCTTCAGATGTCAAGGTATTCGAATAAACAATTGTTTTATTCGTTTTAGTGTTTCTCTGTACATATAGTACTTCAAGTAAATCTTCTTTTTTTGGAATTTTACCCGTACTATCTTTTATACGGTTGTATTTGTCGTAGAAACTATACTCTTCTTGTTGTTCCAGTTTGTCTGCAACATTTCCAATTACTTGAGTAACGTGGTATTTAAATTGTTCTTCATTATTCTTGAACGAAGAATTAAACCAAAATACCTGTACCAGAATTATCCCGATTAAGGACAAACTCATCAATAAAACAAGTATTCTAAAAAATAATTTATTCATCGAAACAAAATTAATATTTTAACAATATACTAAATAATACATTAACCAAATATTAACATTTAAGACTGATTTTGTTTTATATTCAAAATTTTAAGAATTTTAACAACTTCTTCTTTAGCAATTTTAAGATTATCGTTATTAATCACGAAATTGCTCATAGAAATTCGTTTTTCGTCATTCCATTGCATTTTCATCCTGCTTAAAACTTGTTCCCTTGTAGTTTTATCTCGTTCAATAACACGCTCAATCCTTACTTCTTCTAGAGCTGTAACCGTTATGATTATATCGCATTCTTTATAACGTCCGCTTTCAAATAAAATGGCAGCTTCATAAATTACATAATCAAAATTTTTATACTCCTGCATCCATAATTCAAAATCTTGTTTTACTGCTGGATGCACAATTGCATTTAATTTTGCTAATTGTTCTTTATCATTAAAAACTATCTGAGCTAACTTTGCTCTATTTAAAACTTGTCCGTCAAAAATATCTTGGCCAAATACAGCTTTAACTTCTTTAAGAATAACATCTGACTGCATTACTCTTTTGGCTCCATCATCTGCGATATAAACTGGAATTCCCATTGCTTCAAAATAGTTTGCAATAGTTGTTTTACCGCTTCCAATCCCTCCTGTAAGACCAATAACTTTTGTCATTATTATACTTTAAAAAACATACGTGGAAAAGCTTCCTGAGGTTTCTTTTTTAATAAAATTACTTTTATAAAAGATTCCAAAAATCCTGTTCCGTAGCCATAGAACTGTTTCCACACTGCTATTACAGAAAGATATCCAATTTTAATACTTTTATTTTGGACACTTGATGTAAGAAAAATTATAACGAAATATACGAAATATAATTGTAATAAAATATCAATATTGAAAATTAACAATAAAAAAGCTAATAATAAACCTAATATAAAGACGGTTGGAAAGAAGAAAGTCAGCTTATTATGTTCTGGATACCAACTATTTAAAATCGGTCTTGCAATACCAAATTTTTTTACTTGAAGAGAGAATTTTTCCCAGTCAATTCGACGTTTATGATACACATAAGCCTCAGAAAACAGTCTTGTTTCGAATCCTAAATTCCATAAACGGATAGATAAATCAGGATCTTCACCTGGATGAATGTTTCCAAAACCTTTTGAAGCTTCAAAAGCTTTCTTAGAAATTCCCATATTGAAACTTCGCGGCTGAAATTTATTGATCTTTTCAGAACCACCTCTAATTCCTCCTGTAGTCAAAAAAGAAGTCATTGCAAAATTGATTGCTTTCTGAATATCCGAAAAACTATCGAGCGCTTTATCTGGGCCTCCAAAGCAATCAACATATTTTTCATTTAATGCTTTACGGACTTCCGTCAAATAGTTGGAAGGAATAATACAATCTGAATCAAAAATGATAAAATAATCTCCTCTCGCCTTTTGCATTCCAAAATTACGAGAATCTCCAGGTCCTGAATTTTGTTTAAAATAGTAGGATATATTTAATTTTCCCTGATAATTCATTACCACATCTCTGCATGGTATTGAAGATCCATCTTCGACAAGAACAATTTCAAAAGCTTCATTATAATCAGATTTTGAGAGACTTTCTAAAAGTTCATCAACTTCATCTGGACGATTATACACGGGTATAATTAAGGAAAAAATCATAGCAGAATGCGCGTTATTAAAGGGTATATTTTTTAGGTTTCAAAATTTTAACAAAGATATGGTATATTCACAAAAAAACCATCAACTTTTGGTTGATGGTTTTTGCTTACTAGTAAGTAAATATTGTTATTTGATACTTTCAATTTGAACAACTTCATTTGCTTCTGCATTATAATCAACACCAGCAAATTCAAATCCGAATAAATTTAAGAAATCATTTCTATAACCTGCAAGATCACCAATTTCTGGTAATGTTTCTGTAGTTGCTTCTAACCAAAGTTTAGCCACTTTAGCCTGAACATCTTCACGCATTTCCCAGTCATCAATTCTAATTCTTCCTTTTTCGTCTACAGGAACATCAGAACCATTGTATAATCTGTCTTGGAACAAACGCTGAATCTGCTCGATACAACCTTCGTGAATTCCTTCTTCTTTCATTATTTTGTATAAAAGAGAAATGTATAACGGAATTACAGGAATTGCAGAACTTGCTTGAGTTACTAAAGCTTTGTTTACAGAAACATAAGCTTTTCCTCCAATAGATTTTAAAGAATCTCCAATTGTAAATGCTGTAGCTTCTAAATGATCTTTTGCACGTCCGATAGTTCCTTTACGGTAAACCGCTTCTGTTAAAGATGGCCCGATGTAAGAATAAGCAACAGTTGTAGCTCCTTCTGCTAATAAATTTTCATTTTTTAACGCATCGATCCACATTGCCCAGTCTTCACCACCCATTACAGCAACTGTATTCTCAATATCTTCTTCATTTGCTGGAGCGATAGAAACTTCAGAAACTTTTCCTGTATGAAAATCAACAGTTTTGTTTGTAAAAGTTTGTCCAATTGGTTTTAAAACTGAACGATGTGTAACTCCGGTAGTAGGATTTGTACGTACTGGCGAAGCTAAACTATAAATAATAAGATCCACTTGTCCTAAATCAGCTTTGATTAAATCTAGAGTTTCTTTTTTAATTTCATCTGAAAACGCATCTCCGTTGATGCTTTTTGCATATAAACCTGCTTTATGAGCTTCTTTTTCAAATGCTGCAGAATTATACCATCCTGGAGAAGCAGTTTTTCCTTCAACCGGCGGTTTTTCAAAAAACACTCCAATTGTTGCAGCACCAGAACCAAAAGCACTAGTAATTCTTGAGGCCAATCCGAAACCTGTTGAAGCACCAATCACTAAAACTTTTTTAGGACCAGCAATTTCTCCTTTAGATTTTACATATTCAATTTGATTTTTAACATTTTGCTCAGCTCCCGTTGGGTGGGCAGTCAAACAAATAAATCCTCTCATTCTAGGTTCTATAATCATCTTGCAATTATTTTTTTTTGTATTATTTCAATTTCAGTTTTAATTTTTCAAAAATAGACATTTTATCCTTAACCCTTTTCATATTAGCATTCATATTGTCAATAAAATTTGGGTTTAATGCATTTTTGGTTGCTGCTTTATAATAATTATAAGCCATAATATATTGACTTTCATACTCTGCCATTCTACCTAATTCACTATTATAAGTAGAATTATCTGCATTTTCTAAATTAGCCAAAGTAAAATTAATATGCTCTTTTGCTTCGGCATATCTGCCAATATCAATTAATAAATAAGTATAATTTAAATAAGGTGCAGGATATTTAGTATCGAACTTCATCGCAAGTTTGTAATGATAAATTCCTTTCTCATAATCACTTAATTTATTGTAATAAATCCATCCTAAATGATTGTGAGCTTTTCCAAAATCAGGATACTGCGCTAAAATTTCTTCAAGTAATTCTTTTGCGTCTGCCGAATTTCCCTCAGAAATTAACGCATCTGCTTTTATAAATTGATTTTCGTAAAAACTCAAACTTTCCATTCCTATGTTTTTAATTCAATAATTGTTTTGCATGGTTTAAAGCCGAATCAGAAATATTTGCTCCAGATAACATCTGCGCAATTTCTAAAATTCGTTCTTCCTGCGATAAAAGTTTTAATTCAGACTGCGTATCATCTCCAACTGTTGATTTTGAAACTTTAAAATGAGAATCTCCTTTTGCTGCAATCTGCGGCAAATGCGTAATGGCAAATATCTGCATGGTTGCACTCATTTCTTTCATAATTTCACCCATTCTAATCGCAATTTCTCCAGAAACTCCTGTATCAATTTCGTCAAATATAAGGGTTGGCAATTTCGAATATTTTGCTAAAATAGCTTTTACAGCCAGCATAATACGAGACATCTCTCCTCCAGATGCTACTTTTTTCAACAAACCAAAATCCGTTCCTTTGTTGGCAGAAAATAAAAATTGTAATTCATCTTTTCCGTTTTGAAAGTAGACTTCAGAAGGTAGTAATTCCATTTTAAAACGAACATTTGGCATTCCCAAAGTTTCTAAAATAGAAATTAATTGTTCTGAAAGCTTCGGAATTGCATTTACTCTGTTTTGGTGAATTTGAACTGCATAATTATCTAGTTCTATAGTTTTCTCCTCAATAATTTTAGATAAAGCTGCTATTTCTTCATCCATATTATCGAGTTCCAATAAACTGTTACCTAATTCAGCTTGAATTTGAAGCAGATCATCAACAGAATTTACTTGATGTTTTTTCTGCAAATTATAAATCAATTGCAATTTCTGATTTACTAATTCTAATTGCACCGGATCATTCAGCAATTTTTCCGAACAATTTTCAAGTTCTTTAGAAACATCATCAAATTCAATAGCTAAGCTAGTTACTCTTTCAAATAAATTTTGATATTCTGGTGAAAATGAAGCCACTTTCTGCAAAGCTGCTTTAATTTCATTTAGATTATGAAAAACACCAAACTGTTCCTCGTTTGCAATTGTAAGCGATTTATCAAGAGATTCTTTGATTATTTCAACATTATTTAGCTTTTCATAATCAGCCTCTAACTCTTCTTGTTCGCCAGATTTCAATTGTGCAGACACTAATTCATTTAACAAAAATGTATTGTATTCCTGTTCCTTTCCTGAATCACTCTGCTTTTTAATCAAAGCATTCCATTTTGATTTATCCGCTTTATAAGATTTAAGCAATTTTTGATATTCTGCAATAAGTCCTCCATTATTGGCAATAGCATCTATAATCTTGAATTGCACATTTTCATCTGACAATTCCTGAGTTTGCTGTTGCGAATGAATATCTATTAAATACAAACTTAAATCTTGAAGTTCCTGCAGATTAACAGGACTGTCATTTATAAAGGCACGCGATTTTCCAGAAGGCAAAATTTCACGTCTAATGATCGTTTCATCTTCATAATCCAGATCATTAGCTTCAAAAAAGTCTTTTAAATTGTATTTCGAAATTTCAAAATGTGCTTCAATAACACATTTTTCTTCTTTATTTTTTAAAGAAGTAAGATCTGCTCTTTTACCTAAAACGAGACCGATAGCACCTAAAATAATTGATTTACCTGCTCCTGTCTCACCTGTAATTATAGAAAAACCTTTAGAAAAATCTATTGCTAGTTTTTCAATAAGAGCATAATTTTTAATTGACAGTGACGTGATCATAGAGCAATTTTGTAAAAATAAAGGTTAAAAGTAGGTTTTTAAAAATGAAACAGATTTAATATTTAATCTGTGACCATTTAGTAGAATTTAATGGCGAAACTTTGTTTAAAACATCTGTTAAATCGGTAACAGATATACTTGGTCCGCCAGAAAAAATAGAAACAATTTCATCTGATTTTGCATCAAAGAAAACTCGGGTTATAAACGCATTTGGTTTAACTGAATTTAATTTACCTATAAGCATTAATGCAGATTTTATTTTTTCTTTTGAGGCTTTTAAATCTAAACTCATACCATCTAATCCAGTATGATAAGCATACATAGTTTGGCGTAAATCGCTGTAAGTCGGCGCAATCATATCATTAATCAAATAATAACGATTTTGAAGCCCATCTGATTGATTCCAGCCTTTAAATCCACCTTGTTGCGCAACGTTAGCAATGTTTTGAGCAGTTTGGAGATATTGATTTCCTGCACCCATTTGAAAAGTATCAGCATCCATACCTAAAATCATATAACAATAAAAAGATATAACAGAAACTAAATTCGAGTCATAGGTATTTGGATTAAATAACAATGGCTCGTATTCTGTATATCTAAAATTAAAATCTTTGTCGTTATAATTTAAAACCGGTGAAGAATACGTAGAATTAAAAATCAATCTTGAAGATTGAACTTGAATAGTTCCTGTAAATTGATCTGAACTGTTAGATGATAAAGTAATATACATCGAGCAGTTAATTCTTTCGTTTTGTTTTAAAATTGAACCTGTCCAGTCTGTTTTGTTTACAAATTCAGACAATGAGGTTTGAAGCGTTTTAAAAACCTGATTATTCGGGTTCGTAAGTCGCTCTGTATTAATAGTTACTGTACAATTTAGCTGCTGCCCTTGCACAAAACCAAAGCTTAGAAATACTAACAGCGTAACTATCTTATTCATAATTGTATAAATATTAAATTTAAACATAAATTGTTGGGATTTATGTTCTCGGCGTATATTTTAAATCTAAGATTTTGAAAAATGCAGAATAACTTTATTCAAAATATCAGCCGCTACAGATTCTTTTGATTTTAATTCCATTGGTTCGATTTCAAAATTTTTATCAATAAAGGTTACTTTATTGGTCTCTTTTTTAAAACCTGCTCCTTTATCTTGTAAGGAATTTAAAACAATCAAATCTAAGTTTTTTTTCTGAATTTTCAACTTAGCATTTTCAATTTCATTTTCAGTTTCTAATGCAAATCCAATTAAAAACTGATTTTTTTTAATAGCTCCCAAAGAAGACAAGATATCTTTTGTCTTTTCAAGTTCTATCGAAAACTCAGCTGCAGTTTTCTTAATCTTTTGGTCTGCAACAAATTTCGGTTTGTAATCTGCAACAGCTGCCGCTGCGATCGCCGCATCGACTTCCTTAAAATACAAATGACAAGCATCGTACATTTCTTGAGCAGATACAACATCTACAACTTTTACTAAAGCATTTTTAGCCTTATAATGTGTTGGACCAGCAATTAAAAACACCTCTGCCCCTAGACTTGCAGCTTCATTGGCAATATCAAACCCCATTTTCCCAGAAGAATGATTTCCTATAAAACGTACGGGATCTATCGCTTCGTATGTTGGTCCTGCAGTAACTAGTATTTTTTTTCCTTTTAAGGGCAGTTTACTCTCTAAATCAGCTTCTAAGAAAGCAATTATATTTTCAGGTTCAGCCATTCGTCCTTCACCAGATAAGCCACTAGCCAATTCGCCATTTTCAGCTGGAATCATTACATTTCCAAACTGTTTTAATGCCGCAAAGCTCGATAAAGTTGAAGGATGCTTATACATATCCAAGTCCATTGCAGGTGCAAAATAAACTGGACATTTGGCCGATAAATAGGTTGCAATTAAAAGATTATCACAGTTTCCTGTAGCCATTTTCGATAATGTATTGGCTGTAGCGGGAGCAATCAACATAAGATCAGCCCAAAGTGCTAATTCAACATGATTGTTCCAAACTGCATCTTCATCATCTTGATTAAAGAAACTTGAATGTACTGGATTTTTAGATAACGTAGATAACGTTAATGGAGTTACAAAATCCTTAGAAGCAGGTGTCATTATCACTTGGACATGTGCACCTGCTTTTATAAAAAGTCGTACTAATGAGGCTGTTTTATAGGCTGCAATTCCACCAGAAACTCCCAGTAAAATTTTTTTCCCGTTTAAAACTGACATTATACTGTTATTTGTTTGAACTTCTGTGGTAAGTTTTACCGTCTAACCATTCTTGAACAGCTAAAGCGTGTGGTTTAGGTAATTTTTCGTAAAATTTAGAAACTTCGATTTGTTCTTTATTTTCAAAAACTTCTTCTAGACTATCATTATAAGTAGCAAACTCTTCTAATTTTTCAGTCAATTCTTTTTTAATCTCAGAATTAATTTGATTTGCTCTTTTAGCCATAATGGTAATTGCCTCATACACATTTCCTGTTGGCTCTTCAATAACTGTTTTGTTGTAAGTTATTGTGTTAACAGGAGCATTCGTCTTTTTTAAATCCATGACTTTATTTATTTAGTAAATTTTTGTAAATCTGTTTCAACTCTAGCATTCATTTCGTCTGCTTTAACTTTGTATTTTGTGTCGCTTTTAAACTTAACTAAGTTATTGTAAGCTACTTTGGCAACATTTAAGCGTTCTTCCATTTTTGAAGGTACACTATTGATTGCCAATTGATATGCTGAATCATATTTATAAAACAGCGCATCTTCTTTAAATGGTGTTCCAGGATAATCAGCGATAAAATTATCAAAAGCGACTAAAGCTGATTTGTAATCTGAAATTGTATTGTAACCTTTAGCATTTTCGTATGCTTTTTTCTCTAATTTACCATTTAACAGCTGCACAGTTTCATTTGCCTGAGCTACATATTCTGAATTTGGATAATTATCAATAAAAGCTTGTAATTTTTCTAATGCTTTTACGGTATCTGTTTGGTCTAAACTGTAAACTGGTGCAAGTTTTGAATAGCTGTATGCACCTAAAAAAGCAGCTTCCTGCACTTTTTCGCTTCGTGGATAACCTGAAACAAAACTTTCGAACTGGTAACCAGCTAAATAATATTGTTTTGTTTTATAATAAGATTGCGAAAACATGTAAAATAGCTTTTCTGCCTGAGGTTTTCCTCTATAAGATGTAGCCAATTGTTCGAAAAGACGAATCGCTTTTGAATATTTACCAGCATCATACATTTTGGTTGCCATCTCAAATTTAGCCGCAACATCTTCATTTTTTAATGCTTTTTGATACTCACTACAAGAACAAAAAAGGGCCACAACAATTAACAGCGATACTATTCTTTTCATTTTCTTACTTTTATTATGATCTCTCAGACAATTTGCCAAAGCAAAATCACACCGAAGTTTCGGTGGCAAATTTAGTTATTAATTTAGCTACTACAAAATATTTTTTAGTATAATAAAATACCGTAAAACTTACGTTTATTTAATACTGTGTTTTACAAATTCATTTAATCTTTCTGCCAATGAATCATCTACGCTTACTAAAGGAAGACGAACGGTATTATCAGCAATTCCAAGGGCTTGGAAGATTTGTTTAATTCCAGCTGGATTTCCCTGCTCAAAAATCATATCAATACTGTCTGACAAGAAATAATGGGTTTTGAATGCATCTGCCACTTTTTTATTCAATCCTAAACGAATCATTTCTGAAAATTCTTTCGGAAAACCTTGTCCAATTACAGAAATAACACCAGCGCCGCCAGCCAAAACAATTGGTAGTGCCAGCATATCATCTCCAGAAATAACTAGAAAATCTTTTGGTGCATTTTTAATAATTTGCATTGCCTGCGCCATGTCTCCTGCAGCTTCTTTAATTGCTACAACATTTTCAAAATCATTAGCAAGACGTATAACGGTTGAAGGAAGCATATTACTTGATGTTCTTCCTGGAACATTATATAGAATTACAGGAATTGGAGAAGCCTCTGCAATTGCTTTAAAATGCTGGTAAATTCCTTCCTGTGTTGGTTTATTATAATATGGTGAAACAGATAATATTGCTTCAAAAGCAGAAAAATCTCTTGTTTTTAATTCTTCAACAATCTGCATAGTATTATTCCCGCCAACTCCTAAAACTAAAGGCAGTCTTCCTTTATTAACATCGATTACAGTCTTTATAACTAATTCTTTCTCTTCTGCTGTAAGGGTAGCGTTTTCTGCTGTAGTCCCCATAACAACAAGATACTCCACTCCGCCATCTATAGAGAAGTTTACAATTCGCTGTAAAGCTTCGATGTCAACTGAAAAATCTTTTTTAAATGGAGTCACAAGAGCAACACCAGTTCCTATTAATGATTGCATATTTTAATTGTAATTTATTTTATATTTTTTAAATACCTAAACAATTCTGAAACGAATAGTTTGTAATTTTCTAATTCTGTACTAATCATCCAGCGGTTTAAATTTTGATCTACAGCAGAAAATCCGACTTTAAATTTAGCTTTTGATTTATTGGTGATCATCATTAAAATGACATTTTCGACATTATAATAACTCAACAAAAGATCAAATTCTGAATTCACAAATTTGTTCAAAAAATCTTCGGTAATTTCTCCTTTCCAATTGATATGTTTTTTACCAAAAGTAGGTCTTAAATACGTTTCTTTCTCGTTAATTTTTCCTCTGTATGCAACAACTTTTATGTTTTCTGAAGCAATTCCTTTAAGCTTTAATTCGTTAATCAGCGCTTCAGAATGGTCAAAATTACTTTCATCTATCAATAAACCAATTGTTTGAACGTTCTTAGAAAAGACCTCGTTTTTATTGTTACTTAAGTTATTTTTTAATGATTTTTTTACAAAAAATTCCTTTATATAATTTAAAAACATAGTACTTTTACTAGATTACAAAATTAATTATTTAAGTTGCATTTAAAATGGTAAAACTAAAAAAGTATAACGGATTTTTGAAACTTTTTGTTATATTCTTAACACTTTTTTTTACAGTTTCCTGTAGTCAAAAAAATTACAATCTAAACAAAATTGAAGGGAAACAACTTCCTGTTACTGAAAAAACTGCTGAAACTCCAGCAATTGAAAACTTTATTAAACCTTATCGTGATCACATTAACCAAGATTTGGATAATGTTTTGGCTTATGCTCCTGAAACTTTAGACAAGAGTACAGGAAAATGGCAGACCAGCATTGGAAGTCTATTGGCTGATGTTTGCCTTCAAAGAGGAAATACCGTTTTTAAAGCCCGTGAAAATAAAGATATCGATTTGTGTCTTTTAAATCATGGTGGCATCCGCGCAATTCTTCCTAAAGGAAATGTAACTACGAGAACCGCTTTTGAAATTATGCCTTTCGAAAACAATCTGGTTGTTATAGCTTTAAAAGGGGAACAAATTTTAGAAATTGCAGCCTATATTATTAAGGAGAAAAAACCGCAGCCTCTGTCTGGAATGACTTTTACAATTGCAAAAGACAATACTGCAAAAAACATCCTAGTTCAAGAAAAACCGCTAGATCTGAACAAGACGTATTATGTAGCTACAAATGATTATTTGGCAAATGGCGGTGACAGTATGACTTTCTTTGCTAAAGGCACCCAAAAGTTTGACTTAAACTATAAACTTAGAAATGTATTGATTGATTATTTTAAAGATGTAGACACAGTTGTGGCTCCGAAAAATATCAGAATTACAGAAGAATAAAAATCAAAGAAACAAGTAAGCATTCCTGCAAAAAAAATATAAAATGAAAAGAAGAGAGTTTATCGAAAAAACAGCAGCAAGTACTGCCCTACTAAGTTTAGGATTGTCTTTGAGCAGTTTTGAAACTAACGATATTAAACATTTAACAATTTTACATACTAATGATGTGCACAGCCACATTGATCCTTTTCCTGCTGATGATCCGCGTAATCCTAATATGGGCGGTGTATCTCGTCGTGCAGCATTAATAGAGTCTATTCGTAAAGAAAATTCAAATGTGCTTCTTTTAGATGCAGGAGACATTTTCCAGGGAACTCCATATTTTAATTATTATGGCGGTGAATTGGAATTTAAATTGATGAGTATGATGAAGTATGATGCTTCAACTATTGGAAACCATGATTTTGATAACGGCCTTGATGGCTTATACGCTCAGCTTCCTCACGCCACTTTTGATTTTATCTGTTCTAATTATGATTTTAAAAATACGATTATGAACGGACATGTGAAACCGTACAAAATCTTCAATAAAAACGGAATTAAGGTTGGTGTTTTTGGAGTTGGAATTGAATTACAAGGTCTGGTAGACAAGCAATTATACAAGGAAACTGTTTATAATAATCCTGTAGAAATTGCGCAGGACATGACACAGCTTTTGAAAAAGGAACAAAAATGTGATTTAGTAATTTGTCTTTCGCATTTGGGATATAAATATAAAGATGATCCAACTAAAATAAGCGATTTGAAATTTGCTGAACAAACTCAAGATATTGACTTAATTATTGGCGGTCATACTCATACTTTCTTAGACAAACCAACTATTGTAAAAAATAAAGCTGGTAAAGATGTATTGGTAAATCAGGTAGGCTGTTACGGAATCAATTTAGGTCGAATAGATTTTTATTTTGATAAAGACAAAGCACATACAAATCAAGGTACAACTATTGTGGTGTAGCTTTATTTTGAATTCTAGCTTTTTCTAAAAAGTATTCTACCATAAAGAAATAAGCTAGAATTTGAGTTATGTCTCGTATTAAAACCAAAACGATCGAGTACGAGAAGTATTCATTGAAAATATAGAAAATATCTGAGAAGATATAGCTTACTGCCATTAATGACATCAGTAAAGTAATATGCGTTCCTTTGGTGATGTAACTTACAAAACAGTAATAACTTAAAACACTTAAAACGATTCCGTAGAAAGTGTAAATTATGTGAAACCGTTTCATACTGTCTAATTGTAAACTCAAGACAGAAACTAATAAGTAGACAATAAAAACTACCACAATAGAAATAGGCAGAATATCGCGTTTTGTTAATTTTATTCTTTCGTGCTCTCGAATGAAGATTCTAATAATTAAAAGGTAAACGATTAAAAAACATATTACTCCTCCTATTTCAGAACTTTCAATATCCATTAAGTCATATACCTGCCCTACAAAACAAAAAAAGAAAATCACACCTTCTGATTTTCCAATTTTGAATTCATTGCTAATTAAAAAATAAATAAAAATAGCCGGGAGAACTATTGCTTTGGCATACGTCGCAAAAAAGTCTTGTTCTGTATAATCAAAAATGATTGTACATAACAATGCCAGAAAAAACAAAATTAACGACGGTTTATTCGGTTTCATTTAATTTGTTTATAAAATCTTCTTCTGATAATATAGGTATATTTAATTTAGTGGCTTTTTCTAATTTCGCTGGTCCCATATTATCTCCTGCTACAACAAAATCTGTTTTTGCAGAAATAGAGCTTCCAACTTTTCCTCCGTTATCTTCTATGGCTTTCTTCAATTCATCTCTTGAAAATTGACTAAATACTCCAGAAACCACAAATGTTTTTCCAACAAATTTCTCGGTCGCATTTGGATTTACTCTTTCTTCAATTTGAAACTGAACTCCATAATTTTTTAAGCGCTCAATGATTTTTTGATTTTCTTCATTTTCAAAAAATTCAACAACGCTTCTTGCAATTCTTTCTCCAATTTCATCAACCAAAATTAAATCCATTAATGAAGCTTTGCTTAAAGCATCGATATTTTTATAATGTTTGGCTAATTTTTTGGCTACAGTTTCTCCGACAAAACGAATTCCAAGTGCAAACAATACACTTTCGAACGGAATTTCTTTTGATTTCTGAACTCCATTTACCAAGTTTTCGGCAGATTTTTGAGCCATTCTTTCTAAATGCAGAATATCTTCTACTCTCAATTCATACAAATCTGCATAATTGTGTACTAAGCCATTTTTAAAAAGTAACGCCACAGTTTCTCCGCCAAGACCTTCGATATCCATAGCTTTTCTAGAAATGTAATGTTGAATTCTACCTATAATCTGCGGTGGACAACCGTAGAAATTAGGACAGTAATGATTGGCTTCACCCACATTTCTAACTAATTCAGTCTGGCATTCCGGGCAATAGGAAATATAATGTGTTACTTCTGAATTTTCTGGGCGTTTGGCTAAATCTACTGCAATGATTTTTGGAATAATTTCACCGCCCTTTTCTACAAAAACAGTATCATTTACCCTAATATCTAATTTTTCGATTTGATCGGCATTGTGAAGAGAAGCTCTTTTTACAATTGTTCCAGCAAGCTGCACAGGTTCTAAATTCGCAACTGGAGTTATGGCGCCAGTTCTTCCTACTTGATAGGAAATTGATTTTAACTTGGTTGAAACCTGTTCTGATTTGAATTTGTAAGCTATTGCCCAGCGCGGTGATTTTGCAGTATAACCTAATTCTTCCTGATGCTGAATGCTGTTTACTTTTATTACAACTCCATCTGTTTCATAAGGAAGATTATGACGGTGCACATCCCAATAATCAATAAAGTCAAAAACTTCGTGCATATTATTGACTAGTTTTGCTTCTTTCGGTACTTTGAATCCCCAGCTTCTTGCGGCTTCTAAGCCTTCGAATTGTGACGAAAAAGGCAGGTTATTTCCCGTTACAAAATACAACAGACATTCTAGCGGTCGTTTTGCAACCTCAGCACTATCTTGTAATTTTAAACTTCCTGAAGCTGTATTTCTTGGGTTTGAATAAGGTGTTTCTCCAATTTCGATTAATTCCTGGTTCATTTTTTCAAAACCAGCAAGCGGCAGAATTATTTCTCCTCGAATATCAAATTTATCTGGATATTTTCCTTTTAAGTGTAAAGGAATTGATTTTATCGTTTTAATGTTATTGGTTACCTCATCGCCTTGAAAACCATCTCCGCGCGTTAACGCCTGAACTAACTTTCCGTTTTCATAGGAAATACTAATTGAAGCACCATCATATTTTAATTCGCAGGTATATTGCAGATTAACATTTCCGAGCACTCTTTGAATGCGGTTTTCCCAATCCAGCAAATCTTCTTTAGAATAGGAATTATCTAAAGAATACATTCTATATTGATGTGCTATGGTTTTAAAATTTTTGGTAACTGTTCCGCCAACGCGTTGTGTTGGTGAATTTTCATCAAAAAATTCTGGATGTTTATTTTCTAAATCTTGAAGTTCTTTCAGTTTTATATCAAAATCATAATCTGAAATCGTTGCATTATCTAACACATAATAGTTGTAATTGTGTTGATTAAGTTCATTTCGTAATGTTTGAATGGTTTCTTGAATGCTCATAAAATATTGCAAATTATAATTGTGATAAACTGAATATCAAAATTAGAATTTATTTTTGTTCAAAAGCATAAAAATTGAAAGTTTTAAAAAATCAAAAATCAGACTGCAAATTCATGCAGTCTGATTTTCTCCTTGTCCATTATTCTTAAAAAAAGAATTAATAAAAACCAACTTCCAAATGGTTTCGACGTTACATGTTTTAGAATGATAATCAATAAATTACCACGAAAACATAAAACTATTTTTGAATAATGATAAAGTCTGAACGTCTATTTAACAGGTGCTCTTCTTCTGTACATTTTACACCATTTTTACATTTATTAATTAAACGAGTTTCGCCATAACCAATTGCGCTTTCAATTCTAGAAGGATCAATGTTTTGAGAGACAATATAATCTCTTGTAGATTTAGCTCTGTTGTCTGAAAGTTTTAAATTGTAGGCGTCTTTTCCTCTAGAATCTGTATGTGATTCAATTTTGATTCTGATGTTTGGAAATTTTCGCATAATAAAAACTACTTTAGACAATTCTTCAACTGCTTTTGGCGTAATGTCGTATTTGTCGTAATCGAAATAAATTGGATTTACATCGACTTTTTCAACCCCTTGTTTTTTAACAACTAAGTCATCGTAGTTACTCAATTCAAAATTTACATCTTTGATTTCGCCTCCATTTTCTTTAGTGGTTTCAACCGTTTTATCATCACTGCTGTAGTTCGGTTTTGCCGCGATCATTTTAATTACTTTGTTGCAAGGAACTTCTATGGCATATTTTCCATCGAAATTGGTTTTTGTTTCTCCAAGAACTTCGCTGAAAGAGTTATAAGCCATTATCGTAACATCAGTCAAAGGTTTTTTGCTTTTACGATCTATAGCCATTCCAGAAATACTCTGATTGCAGACTGGTTTTCCTTTTACGAAAGAATAGATATCATCATCGCCCTTTCCTCCTGCTCTATTAGAAGAAAAATATCCATAACCATCTGTTCTGTCAATTATAAAAGAAAAGTCGTCTTTGTTACTATTAACTGGTGCACCAAGATTTTTAGGGGTCGTGAAATTTCCATCTCCCAGAAATTTACTTTCATAGACATCTAAATCTCCCCAGCCATAATGTCCGTCTGAAGAGAAATACAAAGTCCCGTTTTGAAAAAATGGAAATACTTCGTTACCAATTGTATTAATGTTAGGTCCTAAATTTAAAGGCGAGCTCATAGTTCCGTCAGCTGCGATTTTTACCACGTACAAATCTGTTTCACCAAATCCTCCTGGCATGTCTGATGCGAAGAAAAGCCACTGCCCGTCTTCACTTAATGCTGGATGTCCTACGGAATAATCATCACTGTCAAAAAATACTTTCTGCGGATTCTCTAATTTATTATCAACAATTGATCCTTTGATAATCTGAAAATTATTGATTTTTGCATCGTCAACAACTAATTTGTTTTTCTTTACAATATTTGTCGAATAGTAAATCGTTTTTCCCTGAGTATCAAAACTTGCTGTTGCCTCGTGATATTTAGTCATTACATTTGGAAGAAATACTGTTTCATTAAACAAACTTCCATCGGCAGGATTTCTTTCCGCAAGATATAAATTCAGAAAAGGCTGATTGTTCCAAGTATAGAGTTTTTCGCTAAACTTAGTAGTGTCACGAGCCGATGTAAAAACCACATTGTCTTTGAAAAAAGTGGCTCCAAAATCTGATTTACTAGTATTAATATCTAAATTTTTAATGGTATAAAGAGGTTTTGCTTTTGCCACGCTGTCCATATATTTCTTTTGGGCAACATATCTGCTTATCTCTTTTTTATCTCCCTTTTTATCCAGATATTCTTTTGTAACTCTATCTGCTTCATCATAATCCATAACGGCTTTCATCGATTGGATATAACGCAGATAGTAAATGTCAGTCAAATTATTTCCTTGAACTTCATACAGCTTTCTATACCATTTAAGTGCATTTCTAGAATCTGAAATGAAATAGTAAGAATCGGCAGCATTTTTCAGGGTTTGAGCTGAAGGATCTTTTATGTTCTGCAAACATTCCTCATAGGCTTTAGAAGCATCTAGATAAGAAAAGTTTCTAAACAAGGCATCTGCTTTCTTTAAGTTTGTTTTTTGAGCGAAACTAAACGTAACGCTCAAAATTAAACATAGGATATATAGTTTTCTCATAGGTTTTATTTTTAGAAGAATCGAGGAGATTTAATTTTGCTTTGGTTTTTAACAAATTGATAACGCAAGATGATTTCATGCGAACCATCATTGTATTTATTCAATTGGCTTACAGTGTAATCAAAAGCATATCCAAGATAAAAACTTGGTGAAATTTGAAAACCTGCCAGTATACTCACAGAATCATCTGTTCGATACGCTCCTCCTATAACAAACTTTTCCTGAATCATAAAATTTGCTGATATGTCTGCCGTAAGTGGTGCTCCGCTTACTGCTTTTACTAAAAATGCTGGTTTAAATTTCAAATTTGGATTCAAATCAAAAACGTAACCTCCCATTAAAAAGTAATGCAGACGATCATAATCAATAGATTCCTGAACATCGTCATAGTAATCATTTCTAATAAAACTTGGAACAGAAAGCCCTACATACCATTTATCAGTGTAATAATAAATTCCGGCTCCGACTGCTAATTTCATTTGATTATTGATGTTCTGATTTAACAAAACATCATCATTGTCGTAGTATCTTCCTTTAGACCAATCTATGTTTAACATTCTCATTCCTGCTTTTAATCCAAAAGCAAGTCTTTTTTCATAACCTAATGGTACTGAATAAGAGAAATTTCCATCAAGATAAAGTTCATCAGAAGGACCAATTTTATCATTTACAACACTCAAACCCAAACCTATTTTTTCATTTCGAAGAGGAGAATGAATGGAAAAGGATTGTGTTTCTGGAGCTCCATCGATTCCAATCCATTGTGAACGATATAAAAGTGCTGCTTCTATGGTTCCGGTAGATCCAGCATAAGCTGGATTTACCGCCATAGTATTATACATATACTGTGTATATTGAGGATCTTGTTGCGCTGTGGCACAAAACGTGATAAAAGAACATATTAAAATGAAATACGTTTCTAATGATTTTATATATAGTTTCATAACGATACTTATTTAGTTTAATTAATTAGATGATTAATAGAAGTGGATTATCTCATAATAGACAACCAGCCTTTTTTAACCGTTCCATCTCCAATGGTTATCACATAAAAATAAGTACCTGTTGGCAGCATATCTCCTCTATTAACAACTCCGGATACATTTGCTGTACCGTCCCAATCATTTTCATAATGCACTTTGCTGTACACTAATGCTCCCCATCTGTTGAATACTTTCAACTCGTTGTTTGGATGAGTTTCAATACAATCAATTCTGAATAGATCATTTTTCCCGTCATTGTTTGGCGTAAACTCATTGTAAACTGTTAAACAAATTGGTACTAATGTAACCGAAGCTGAATTGTTAGAAGCATCAACATCTAAAGGAGTTGAAATTTCTACAGCTGCAACGCTTGTATAATTTCCGTTAGGCAATACTTCTGCAACAATTGTTAATACTACACTTTGGCCAGCATTTAAACTTGGTATTGTCCAAAGTTGTGTAGTCGGATCATATGTTCCCAAAGTTGCAGATGAACTTACTAATTCTAAACCGCTTGGAAGTAAATCACTAACTATAGTATTTATGAAATCTCCTTCTCCAACATTGTTAACCGTTATAGTAAAGGTTACTTGATCGCCAAAATTTGGAGTTGGGTTATCTACTGTATGCGTAATTGTTAAATCTGAACAGCTTGTTACACTAACATTTAATGTTTTAATTGTTCTTTCATCACAATTATTAACATAAGCTACTGTAACTGTACCAGGGCCAATATCAGACCAAGAAACTGTAACAGATCCGTCGGTTGTACCTCCACCAGTAATTATTGTTCCTCCATTAACTGTCCAAACATAATTAGATTTTCCATTTGCGATTGAATACGTTACTCCTTTGAATACACATGGAGTATCATCTGTAGTTGCTATTTGAACTGCAGCATCATTTTCGAATGCTATAGTAATTCCTAATCTTGGTCCGTTATCACAACCATTAAAGGTATTTGTCAATGAACTTGCGTAATACGTTGTTGCTGTAAGCGGCGTATTTGCTGCTAATGGTGTTCCTCCTGTTGCACTAGTATAGAAAACTACATTTGCTTCGTTTACTAAAATATTAGCTAACGTTGGAGCTGCATTCAAACAGAATGTTTGAGTCGTTCTTGGCGTTGTAACTACACTTGGTGTATTTACATTTACCGTTACTGCTAATCTTGCTGGGTTTTCACAACCAATAGCACTAGAAACTGCACCATAATAAGTACCTGTTGTCAATGCTGTTGCAGCTGGAATTGCTGTTCCTCCTGTTGGTGTGTTGTACCAAACTACATTTGCTTCATTTACTTGAATATTCGCCACTGTTGGTGAATTTAAAGTACAGAAATTTTGCGTTGTACTAGTTGTTGTTGGTGTCGCACTTGGATCAACAACTGTAACTGTTACTTGTAAACGTGTTGTACTTTCACATCCTGTTACAGCATCTACAATATTTCCGAAATAAACTCCAGAAGTAAGAGCTGTCGTAGCTGGTATTGCAGTTCCGCCTGTAGCAGATGAGAACCAAGTTACATTGCTTTCATTAACTTGAATGCTGGCAACTGTTGGTGCATTTGCAGAACAGAAAGTTTGAGCGGTATTGTTAGTTGTTGGATTTATTGTGTTTCCAACTGTTACTGCTACTTGCAATCTCACACTGCTTTCACAACCTGTTGCAGGATCTTTTATAGCTCCAAAATAAGTTGCTGTTGTCAAAGCGGCTGTCGAAGCTAAGGCAGTTCCTCCTGTTTGAGTTGTATACCAAACTACGTTGCTTTCGTTCACTTGAATGTTAGCAACTGTCGGATTTGTTCCTGAACAGAATGTCTGTGCTGCGGCATTTGTTGTTGGTGTCGCGGGATTATTCACAATTACATCAACTGTTAACCTAGCAGCACTTTCACAGCCAGAAGCTGGATCTAAAATTGCTGCAAAATATTGACCTGTCGTTAAAGCTGTCGTTGATGGGATAACTGTTCCTCCTGTTAAAGCTGTATACCAGACAATATTTGTTTCATTAGTCTGAATGCTTGCAAATGTAGGTGCATTCACCTGACAGAAATTTTGTGTTCCTGCTGTTACCAATGTTGGTGTTGCCGGATTATTTACAATTACATCAACTGTTAATCTTGTAGCACTTTCACAGCCAGAAACTGGATCAGAAATTGCTGCAAAATATTGTCCTGTTGTTAAAGCTGTTGTAGATGGAATAACTGTTCCGCCTGTTAAAGCTGTGTACCATACAATATTAGCCTGATTCGTTTGAATACTTGCAAATGTAGGAGCATTTACCTGACAGAAGTTTTGAGTTCCTGCTGTTACCAATGTTGGTGTTCCCGGATCATTCACAATTACATCAACTGTTAATCTTGCAGAACTTTCACAGCCAGAAGCTGGATCTAAAATCGCTGCAAAATACTGTCCTGTTGTCAAAGCTGTTGTAGATGGAATTAAAGTTCCTCCTGTTAAAGCTGTGTACCATACAATATTTGTTTCATTTGTCTGAATGCTTGCAAATGTCGGTGCATCTTCCTGACAGAAGTTTTGAGTTCCTGCTGTTACCAATGTTGGTGTCGCTGGATCATTTACAATTACGTCAACTGTTAATCTTGCAGCACTTTCGCAACCAGAAGCTGGATCTAAAATAGCTACAAAATATTGTCCTGTCGTTAAAGCTGTTGTAGATGGAATAACTGTTCCTCCTGTTAAAGCTGTGTACCAGACAATATTTGTTTCATTAGTCTGGATACTTGCAAATGTCGGTGCATTTACCTGACAGAAGTTTTGTGTTCCTGCTGTTACCAATGTTGGTGTCGCCGGATTATTTACAATTACATCAACTGTTAATCTTAAAGCACTTTCACAGCCAGAAACTGGATCAGAAATTGCTGCAAAATATTGTCCTGTCGTTAAAGCTGTTGTAGATGGAATAACTGTTCCGCCTGTTAAAGCCGTGTACCATACAATATTAGCCTGATTCGTTTGAATACTTGCAAATGTAGGAGCATTTACCTGACAGAAGTTTTGAGTTCCTGCTGTCACCAATGTTGGTGTTCCTGGATCATTCACAATTACATCAACAGTTAATCTTGCAGAACTTTCACAGCCAGAAGCTGGATCTAAAATCGCTGCAAAATACTGTCCTGTCGTTAAAGCTGTTGTTGATGGAATAGCTGTTCCGCCTGTCAAAGCTGTGTACCAGACAATATTAGTTTCATTAGTCTGAATACTCGCAAATGTCGGCGCATCTTCCTGACAGAAGTTTTGTGTTCCTGCTGTTACCAATGTTGGTGTTGCTGGATCATTCACAATTACATCAACTGTCAATCTTGTACCACTTTCACAGCCAGAAACCGGATCAGAAATAGCTGCAAAATATTGTCCTGTTGTTAAAGCTGTTGTTGACGGAATTAAAGTTCCTCCTGTTAAAGCTGTGTACCAGACAATATTAGTTTCATTAGTCTGAATGCTTGCAAATGTCGGTGCATTTACTAAACAGAAATTCTGTGTTCCTGCTGTTACCAATGTTGGTGTTCCAAGATTAGTAACTGTAACCGTTACGGCTAATCTTACACTGCTTTCACAGCCTGTTACAGCGTCTGTTGCTGCTGCATAATAAGTACCGCTTGTTAAAGCTGTAGTCGAAGCAATTACATTTCCTGCTGTTGGTGCATCGTACCAAACAACATTGTTTTCGTTTACTTGAATACTAGCAACTGTTGGCGCATTAGACAAACAGAAATCCTGAGTATCATCTGTCGTTGTTGGTGTGTTTGGATCACTAATCATTATTACTGCATCTTGCAATGTTCCTGCAAGATTTTCACAAGTATTAGTACTTGAAACAGCTACATAATATGTAATTGGACTCATTGCTTTTGTTAGTCCTACAGCTGTAAGAACGCCCGCAGCATCTATTGTATAAGTTACATTATTAATGACTGCACCGTTTGTAATTGGCTGCGTTTTGTTAGCATCTAAATACCAAGTAAATACAGGTGCTGTTAATGAAGGTGCTGTTGGTGTTAATGATGCTGGTAAACTATGGCAAATAGTTAAATCATCAACCAAAATATCATTTACTGTTGAAGGAGGCAGAATTGTGAATGTAATTTGTTTTCTATCTGCTGCTGCAGTTTCACAAAATTGATCTGAACTCACTCCTACATAATATGTATAAGTTCCCGGAGCTAATCCGTTTACTACTAATTGAGCTGTTGTTTCGCCAGGAATTAACACGCTTGTTGTTCCATTAAAGCTGTACCATGCATAAACTGGATTAGTTAAAACAGGCGTTCCGCTTAAACCAGTTGCTAAAGTTACAGTTCCAGACACAGAACAAACTGAAGTTGCTGTTCCTCCGTTTAAAGTGATATCAGTCAAAGCATTTAGTGGAGCAGAAGCTTTTACTTCAACTGTTACTTCCCCTCTAGCAAAACTTTCACATCCGTAACGTACTGGCTGTACATAATATTTATAAATTCCCGCAGCTAAATTTGCTGGTATTGTATAGGTAAGACCTGTAGCAAGCGGATTTCCTCCAGTTTCAGCATCATACCAAATATAAGTTGAACAGGCTTCTTCTGGAATTTGAAGTATAATGTCTGTTCCTGGGCAGACCGTAATTTTATTTTGAGGATCTGCTCCAATAACTGTTGTGTTTGCTGTTCTTTCTACAGTATGAACTCTTAAGAAATCTAATACTCCCGCAACACCTCCTAAACGAATTCTTACTCGGTCGTAAATTTCTGTTGGTGAAGATACCAGTACCATTGCCAAAGAGTTACCTGGCAGCAATCTTATACTTAATAAATTACTCGTATTCTGAATTGGAGCTCCAACGGCAACATTACCTAAATAACGCTGAATTGTAAATCCAGTAAGTAAATTAACATCTAAAAGCGCTCCAGGTTTAGAAATTACTATTCTTAGCGAGTCACTCACTACAGATGGAGTTTTAAATTGCACTGTTAAATCAGCCGCTGCTAATGCACCAACGCCGCTATACATAGTTGCAAAAGTTGTTACATCATTATCTGCGACATTCCATGCATCACTTACTCCTACTGCAGCCGTTACAGCTCCCACAGGAAGACCTAAGTCGGTCGTTCCGTAAAAAATATCCTGAATATCTCCAGGCGTACAAGCTACACTGGTAACTTGTCTATTATAGTGTGCATCAAAAACTTTTGTGTTTTGGGCAACACTTACAAGTGAAGCTGACTGGATACGAATTCCATCATAATCTTGTGGACCTGATGCATCTGAAGGAACAAAAGTAAATTCATAAGTATTATCTCCTGAAATTAAATTTAATAGAGATCCAGATACTGGCTGCATTGCTCCGATATCAACTCCTCCAATAGTTCCGACTACAGATAGATTTTGACCCACAGCCAATAAACTGTATTCAGATCCAAGTTTAACAGTTACTGGCGTTCCTTTTGTTACAGTACTTGCCCAAGTTAAATTTTGCCATGTTGTACCAATTCCTAAAAGACCTAATCCTGTAGTAATTGTTGAAAATGTTTGTGGATTTCCATCGATAGCATTTGCAGGATTAGAAACTGTCCCAGTAATTATATTTCCAGTTGACTGAGCATTTGCATACACTCTCTCTGCTAATGTTTGGCAACTGCTAAGATCGATAACATTAATTATTTTTGTTGCAGTTGCTGTACAAAATCCATCATTAGCAACAGCAGTGTAAGTATAAACTCCTGGTGTATTTAAAACACCAGTTGTAAATGTAGGTCCTGTTAATGCATTTCCTTGTGGATCAAACCAAGTAATTGTTCCAGTTGAAACTGCTGCTAAAGTAACATTTGAACCAACGTTCACAGATTCTTGCGGATTAGTTACAACCAAACTTGGTAATGCTCTTATAGCTACTGCTATAGTAGCTCTTGCTGAAGGACATGTATCAGTGTTCAACTGAGCTTCAACTGAGTAATTTCCGCTAGTAGTAATATTGGCAGCTGCGTCAGCAGTTATTACATTATTTGATGAATCGTAGAAAGTATAAGTTGTATTTCCTGATACATCAAAGTTAGTAATAGCATTTCTTAAACTAGCACTTCCGCAACCTTCTAACGGAGTTGCAATTACACTTAAAGTAGTAGTTGACGGAGCATTAATACTTACTTGTTTTAATGTTCCGTTTACATTCTCACAAGTTCCTCCATTCAAAATAGAAACAAAATAATTGAAAGGAGCTCCACTAGTACTTAAACCAGCGATTGTAAGTGCTCCTGTAGTAGCATCTTTTGTGAATGTTACTCCTGGCTGAGCTGCTACTGTTGTTCCTGTTATTATTTCCTGAGTTTTATTTTGATCTGTATAATATTTAAATTGAGCTCCAGCAATAGTAGAGGTTGGTGCTATAACCGCCCCACCCGCACAGGTAGCTTCAATAGGAGTTGTAACAACGACATCGGCATCGGTAGGAAGCGGTACTACTGTAACCGTAACTCCCTGACGCAAACTGTTTACGCAAGTTCCTCCACGTGTCCCTTCTAAATAATATGTTGTAGTAGAAGTCAAAGGAAGAGTTGGATTAACCGCTACAATATTGCCTCCAATTGGTGCATCATACCATGTAAAAGTTTCTGTTCCAGTAGAAGCAGCTGTTAAAGACGCTGTTTGTCCTGCACAAATTGGAGTCGATGCTCCAGTTATTGTCGCATTTGGGAATCTGTAAGAAGCCTGATAAATATATAAATTTGTCAATAGTGAAACCCCTGCATTATATCTTACTTCAACTCTATCAAATGGTGCTGTAGCAATAATACTAGCTTTAAACCTATTTCCTGAGAGTAATTGAATATTAATTAAATTATTATTGATTGCCGTTCTGTCATTATTATAAGTGGCTCCATTAAAAGTCGCTAAACTTATAAAAGATAATGCACTTACATCGAGCACACCTCCTGGGACCTCTAATTCAACATCAATAATATCACCAGTCTGACCTGGATTACCAAAAATTAATTGTTGTTCGATATATCCTCCAGTACCAATAGGAACAGAAAGCTGAGCATATGTACTAATATCTCCATCTACAGAATTATTCGGATTTGCAACAGAACATAAAACACATATCGCTGGATTAAAGTCTGTTACCTGAGTTCCCGCCTGCAAACATGTACTTGTATTAGCAATCACAATTACATTTATAGCCCCTCTCGTTGGGTTAGCACAATCAGTCGCTATACTTGAAGCCTCCACATAATACGTTTGGTTCGCAGTTAAAGCTGGACTTGGTGTATATGATGTAGTATTAAATGCTAAGACATTCCCGCCGGTTGGCGCATCCAGCCAGTTGTATCTAACTCCAGCAACAGGATTAGAAACTGATAATGTTACTGTTTGTCCAGATTGTATAATAACATCTGACGAAGCAAAAGTTGGAACGGCTGGAATAGGGCTAATAGTTAATGGTACAGTAGTACGTGTTGGTGTTGAACAACTTCCAATAACAGCCTCCACATAGTAAGTTACATTTGCTGTTAAAGCAGGTGTAGTAAAAGATGTACCAGTAAATAATAAATTCCCTCCTGTTGCATCATCGTACCAATTGTAAGTAGTACCAGCAACTGGAGTATCAACTGTTAATGTCGTTGAACGCCCACTACAAATTGTGGATGGAACTGCTGTAACAACAGGTAATACTGGATTAACTATTGATATAGCAACTGGAGTACGCTCGCCATTCACACATCCATTTCTCGTTATTTCAACATAATAAGTTGTTGGTACAGTTATAGCAGGAGTTGTAAATGCTGCAGTAGATGCCAACGAAGCTCCGCCTGTAGCAGCACTATACCAATTAGCAGTTTCACCGACAGCAAGTGAAGCTGTTAATGTTGTTGTTTGACCACTACAAACACTTGTGTCTCCAGTAATAGTTGGAGCCTTATATCTGTAAGTTGCCTGATAAATATCTACGCTAGTTAATACTGTTGCCAAACCTCCCAATCGAATTTCCACACGATCAAAATTTGCTCCAGCAACAACACTGGCTCTAAAACGATTACCACTTAATAGCTGCAAAGTAATTAATGGATTATTAATTGCAGTTCTATCATTATTATAAGTGGCTCCATTGTAAGTTGCCAAATTAACAGCTCCTAATAATGCAACGTCTGCTAAACCGCCAGGTAATTCCAACTCTACATCTACAATATCACCAGCTTTACCTGGATTTGTAAATTGCAAAGTCTGCTGTATCCAGCCATTAATTAATCCAACAGGAACTGTAAGTCTTGCCGCTGTTGCAGGATTCCCATCTACAGAGTTATTAGGATTTGTAGAACTACACAATAAACATAAACCGTTTTGTGTGGTAGATTGACTGCTTGCTTCAAGACATCCTCCTAAAGCTGCTGGTTGAACCGTTACTGTAACAGGAACTCTAGCTGCGCTGACACAATTTCCGTTTGGACTTTCTGCTTCAACATAATATGTTTTTGTAGCAGTTAAAATTGGTGTAATAAAAGTAGCTGTATTCGTCGCAACTGCCGTTCCGCCTGAAGCCGCTTCATACCAATTTAATTGTACTCCTGGTTCAGAAGTAGCTGCGTTTAAAGTTGCATTCTGACCCGATTGAATTGTAACACTTTGTGTTAAAACTGTTGGAGTCGCAGGTACTGCCGTAGAAACAACATTTACTTGCGCACGCGTTGGGCTAATACAGCTTCCAATAGAGGCTTCTACAAAAAATGAAGTTGTCCCTAAAGAAACCGTTGGAGAATAAGTAGTTCCCGTTGCTAATGCTGTACCTCCGCTCGCTGCAGAATACCAAGTATAAATAGTTCCAGGCACAGCATTTAAAACTGACAATGTCGTTTGCTGTGTTGGTCCTGTAGAACAAACCGTAAGTCCGGTATTATTAATTGCCGGTGCAACCGGATTAGAAACATTTAAAACCACAGGGACGCGAACATTTCCTTCGCATCCTGCAACTCTAGATATTCCTATATAATAAGTAGTTGTAGTTGTCAAAGCAGGAGTCGTATAAGTATTTCCTGTTGCCAATGGTGTTGTAGAAGCCGCAGAATCATACCATGCAAGAGTAGTTCCTGCTGCCGGAGTCGCAGTAAGAGTGGTTGGAGAACCAGCACAAACTGTTTGCGATAGACCACCAGTTACCGTTGGCTGAGCAAATTCTAAACGAATATCATAAATCCTCAAACTCACCAACAAACTTAATAGTCCGCCGACTTGAACTTGAATCTGATTCGCATCACCTGTCAAAGTGTATCTTGCGACTGCAACTGTATTACCATTTAACAGGTTTAGGTTCAGCAGCGGACTGTTTAAAGGCACGCTGGAACCTACATTGACACCTGAATTTTTTGCCTGAATAGTTGCGTTCGCTAACAAACTCACATCCAGCAAGCCATTACCCGTGCCAAAGTAAATAGCAATTTGATCTCCGGCCCTCGCCGTTTGATTCAAGGTTACTGTTTCTTCAACAAAGCAACCTACACCAACGGCATTCGTCAAAGTTGCGAATGTCGTTAAGCCAGCGCTGTCATAAGCATTGGCAGGACTACTAACATTTAAACCTACACACAATAATCCACCTTGACTATTAGTTTGAGACACAGGTCTACAAATAGTCTGAGAAAATGCATTAGTGCATAAAAAGAATAAAGTTAAAAGTCCTAATAATCTCTTTTGAAGTTTGAGATTACAAAAAGTAAAATTTTTTTTCATAATTTGGAAGATTAGAAAATGGACAATAAAACACCTCTCGCAGTAAGTGCAAGCACCTACGCAATTAAACAATCAGTTAAAAATCAAATAGTTAAAACAAAATTTAAAATCTTAAAAAAAAGTTTTCAAATTATGTTTATTAAAAAAATTATGTTGAATTCGACATATCAAAATATGCCATAGAACATATCTTATCTCGAACAGATAAAAAACATTCTGGTTTTTGTGAGGAAAAATGATTGTAGTCATTTTTCCTAGAGGAGTGATTTGTTGCAGGTCTAATTTTCATAATGAAAATTTTTAGTTGAAGCAGAATTGGGGAATTCTCTTTTTGTATAATTAAATCCAATTTTCTAAGAAAGTTGATTAGTCATTCTGAGATTACTTAAACAAAAAAGATATTTAAGACTTGAAATAATTATAACAATATAAAAGATTACAGCTCTTTCCCAAGCCACCGAAATGGATAGAAAAGACACGGTAATAGAATATGTGGAATTTTAGTTAAAAAATTAGATTTAAAAATCGCATAACGATTCATCTCATCATTATTAAGACGAAGTAAGCTTAATAGAATAAAAACTAAAGCTAAAATAAAATGAACAACTAAAGTAAATTTGATGAAGAAAGTAATTGTCAATTCCATAAGCAGGTCTATTAAGTTATAAATAATTGTAAATTTCTATCTCAATAAAACATAATTTGAATAATAATTTTAGAAGTATGAAAAACTATTTTTTATCGTTATGTTTTTGAAAAAATACCAAAGCAAAACTTTGTTTAACTTTTGTATTCTAAAATTAGAAAAAACAGAAACACAAAACAAGTGTAAAATTCTTATGTTTCACCTTTAAAAAGAAAAACAAAGAACCTTCAAACCTTTGAAACATCAGAAAAACCTACTATTTTAACATTTTTATGATGTAAAAAATTTCCTAAATAAAAGTTAAACAAAATATGTTAAAAAACAAAATTGAAATATTAATCTTACATTTATTAAAATTTTATCGACAAAATTATCCGCAATATAGACCAACTACATCTAAAATTTGAAAATCGCTTGTAAATTACTAAAATATTGAAAGATTCAAAAAAAACAGGTAGATGTACGCGTAAAATTTTAAATTAAAGTTTAAACAAAAGTTAAAAAGAAGCAAAAAAGGCAAACAATTAACAATCAACTGTTTGCCTTTTCAAAATCGATATACACTAAATTTTAGTAAACTACGACTCTATTATTGTATTAATCTGATTAAATAACTGGCCATCACTTAAAAATGCACCCTGTTTTATCAATTCAAAAATTGAACTATTTCGTTCTTCAGTAAATAATTTTTTCCCTACTTTCATTTCGATGTTATCAGTAAACATATTATCACTTAACCATTGAAGTCCATCCTTAGTTAAAAAATCAGTTTCAGGAGAAAGCGATTTTAAAACAATTGATTTTATGTAAGTATCAAAACAATGAAACAAAAAGATATGATTTTTTGAAAAGTGTTCTAGATATTCAGCTCTAGTTAATACGCCTTCCCAAATTAAATCTGAAAAAACATCAAGTTCCTGCTCAGCAACTTCAGGTTTGTTAATTTTAAGCTCTTCCCATTCTTTTCTATCAATTGCCTGCGTTGCTAAAAAACTTGCAAATTCTGCATGCAGTTCATCAAATTGTTCCTTTGTTAATCTTGCGTATTTCATTTCTTTTTTAGGCTTTATGCTTTACGCTGTACGCTAGAAGCAATATGCTTTAACCATCAACATCAAGTCTAATAATTAATAATCATTTCATTAAACAAAAAAATCCCGATTTACATCGGGATTTTAGTATAGATTTTAAAACTATTACTTTTCAGCAATAATTTCGTATGGTAAGTCAACGATTACATCTCTATGTAAACGGATGCTTGCGTTGTATTTTCCAGTACGTTTAACGATACCGCTAGTGATGAATTTTCTATCGATAGCATTTCCAGATTTCTCTAAAGCTTCAGCAATATCGATGTTAGTGATAGAACCAAAAAGTTTCTCTCCACCAGCTTTTGCAGTAAGTTTAATTTCAAGAGCTTTTAAAGTTTCAGCTAATGCTTTTGCATCAGCAACAATTTTAGCTTCTTTATGTGCTCTTTGTTTTAGGTTTTCAGCTAAAACTTTTTTAGCAGAAGGAGTTGCTAAAGTAGCAAAACCTTGAGGAATTAAAAAGTTACGACCGTAACCAGGTTTTACAGATACTACATCATCTTTAAATCCTAAGTTTTGTACGTCTTGTTTTAAAATAAGTTCCATGTTGTTGTCCTTATATTTTAGAAGTTAGGTTCTGTTTCAACAGAAACCAGCGACTAGAGTTTTTAATTATTTTAATAAATCGGCCACGTATGGCATTAAAGCTAAGTGACGAGCTCTTTTTACAGCTACAGATACTTTTCTTTGGTATTTTAATGAAGTTCCTGTTAAACGACGAGGAAGAATTTTTCCTTGCTCATTAACGAATTTCAAT